>Ga0208879_1000152_pt1 | contig 74695 bp, 62 predicted proteins | sample Knorr_S15_td_Bot_FD_185605 | JGI IMG/M metagenome (GOLD analysis project Ga0208879, IMG submission 185605) | Marine microbial communities from Southern Atlantic Ocean transect - Knorr_S15_td_Bottom_ad_5009_LV_A (SPAdes) (version 2) | ecosystem: Environmental > Aquatic > Marine > Oceanic | place... | reverse complement strand
TCGCTCAAGGAGGTATGGTGAAAGCTTACGCTCACCAGGGTCAAGTCCCTTTTGATTTTTCTCTTCTAGAAGAAGAAATCCAAGAACAAGGGAATACTTTTGAGGGGAAAATAAAGGCTCGGGTGGCTAAAGAAGAGTATCTCAGAAATGTAGAGCAGATTAAGTGGCATATTCAGCGTGGCGATATTTACGAGATGAATTATTGTCAGGAGTTTTATGCTGAAGGCGTGAGTTTAAATCCTTTGCAGACTTTTCAAGATTTAAACAAGCTGTCTAAAGCTCCCTTCACCTCATTCTATAAGGCAGATGATAAATATCTACTCTCGGCTAGTCCGGAGCGATATCTGCGAAAACGGGGAACTACGATTCTTTCCCAACCGATAAAAGGTACGCGAAAGCGAGGAGCGACCAGTGAGGAAGATGAGTTTTTAAAAGCTGAGCTTTTAGCCGATCAAAAGGAGCGCTCCGAAAATGTGATGATTGTGGACTTGGTGCGCAACGATTTATCTAAAATAGCACAGAAATCTACCGTAGAGGTGGAAGAACTGTTTGGTATTTACACCTTCGATCAGGTACATCAGATGATTTCTACTGTGAAATGTGAATTGAAGAACGACAAAAAGTTGAAAGACATTTTTGTAGCTACTTTCCCTATGGGTTCCATGACGGGGGCACCTAAAATAAGGGCTATGGAATTGATAGAAGATTTTGAAACTACTAAAAGAGGATTGTATTCGGGGGCGGTAGGTTATGTAAATCCCGAAGGTGATTTCGATTTCAATGTAGTCATCCGAAGTATTTTGTACAATGCAAAAAATAAATACCTTTCTTTTATGGTAGGCGGGGCAATTACCATTGCTTCCGAAGCCGAAAAAGAATACCAAGAGTGTATGGTAAAGGCCAAGGCACTTTTTAAAGTATTAGAGAAAAAGTATGCAGAACAGCTTTAATACATATTGTAAGCAGATAGGCTTAGCTGACACTTCCAAAATACTTCTTGCAGTAAGTGGAGGATTAGATTCTATGGCGCTACTGCATTTACTATATGCATCTAAAATGGATGTGGAAGTGGCTCATTGTAATTTTCAGCTCAGAGGAGCGGAGTCTGATGGCGATGAAGATTTGGTGAAAATGATTTGCAAGGACTTGAATATCCCATGTCATATCAATACTTTTTCTACGGAATCCTATGCTGATGAAAAAGGCCTTTCTATACAAATGGCAGCACGCGATTTGCGCTATGCATGGTTTGAGAAGCTTCGCAAGGAAAGAGCTTGCGATTATATTGCTACAGCACACCATCAAGATGATCAGGTAGAAACGCTCTTATTGAATTTGCTGAGAGGTACTGGTCTGAAAGGACTTCATGGCATCCTTCCGATGAATCATAAAATTGTGCGTCCCTTGTTATTTTGTTCCCGCATAGATCTCGAGGATTGGGTAGCTTTTGTGGGAATCAATTATCGCGAAGATAGCTCCAATGCATCGACCAAATATTCCCGAAATAAACTGCGCCACGATATTATTCCATTATTAAAGGAATTGAATCCTTCCTTAGCGAAGACCATGCAGGAAAATACGGAGCGTTTTGAGGGAGCTCAAAAAACATTGCACTATTTTCTGGAAAAAGACACATCGAAATTGTTAATAGACTTAGGGGCGCAGAAGCGACTTTCCATTCAGAGATTAGCAGAATACCCCTCGCCAATAACGATTCTTTTTCATTTGATGTCTCCTTTCGGATTCAAAGACTGGAAGGCTATGGAGACTTTATTAAACTCGGAGTCTGGGAAGCAAATAAGTAGCGAAACACATGTTTTATTAAAAGATCGAGACTATTTACTTCTAAAAGAATATAGTGTTACTGAAGATCAGGTGATTGAAATTCAGAAAGAACAGACTAAAGTTGAGCATCCCATCGTTTTAAAACTATCTATTTTGGATGCTACAGATTTTGAAGGTTTTGGATCTCTTTCGGAAGCTGCTTTGGACTTCGATAAGCTGCAGTTTCCTTTACAACTACGAAAATGGCGTGAGGGCGACCGTTTTCAGCCTCTCGGCATGAAAGGGCAGAAGAAACTTAGCGATTATTTTATAGACGAAAAGTTTAGTGTTTTTGACAAGAAGAATGCTTGGCTATTATGCTCTGTAAATGATATTGTTTGGCTTGTTGGACATCGTATTCACGAGGCTTATAAACTTGGAGAAAATACCCAAAAGGTTTACCTTGTTCAGCTAAAATAATCTTGATATGGCAAATGCAATCGCATTTCATGAGAAACAATATTTAGGCTATAGTAAGTACTCTATCTTACGAAGGTTAATATTGGCGATTTTTTTCTTTGTCGCCTATTATTTTTCAGATCCTCATTCTGAGACATCTAATTTGTTTTTTTATTTGGGGATAGTGACACTCTGCATCTCAGGATTACTAGTCTTTGTCTTGCATCTAGAGACTAGCTTAACCAATCGTAGTTTAATTTTTGATGGCTTATGGACAGCCAGAAAAGTGAAAATTGATATGTCAAGCATACTATCCGTAGAGCAAATTACCTATTCAAACTATTATGTGCGTCGTTCGGTATACAATTTGCATCGCAAAGGGCGTATCCATTTTTACACGCGTGGCAGCGAAGCCATTTTGCTCACCGATAAGGATGGATTGGAATATGTTATCGGAACACAAAAGCCCAATGAATTTTTTGAGGCGATTAAAAAGGAATTAGAAAAAGAATCATGATGAAAAGATTTTTAACACTTCTGTTTGCATTAAGTTTAGGTTTACAAACCTGGGCGCAAATTTACGAGCCAGTAAAGTGGAGTTTCGAAACAGAAGTTATAGATGCCGATGAAGTAGAATTAATCATTCACGCCGATATCGAGGAAGGATGGCATTTGTACTCTCAACATGTAGAAGGAGGCCCTGTACCAACATCTTTCACCTTCTTCGAAAATGACAAATTGCATTTCAAAGGTGTGGTTGAGGAGGGGTCACCACATGAGGAATACGATCCTAATTTTGAGACTGTCTTGAAGTTTTTCGGCGAGAAAGCTACCTTTAAGCAGCGCATAAAACTGATGAGTATGGATACAACCATGCTTAGAGGTGAATTGCAGTTTATGGTTTGTAATGATGTGATGTGCCTACCTCCTGAATGGGTAGATATAGAAGTGATCATGCCTGCTGCAGAAAAGATAAGTTTAGCTTCTAAAGCTCAGAAAAACTTACCCTTAGAGAAGAGTTTATGGAGCTTGTTTTTTATAGCCTTTATTAGTGGCTTTGCAGCTTTGTTAACACCCTGTGTATTCCCAATGATTCCTATGACGGTGAGCTTCTTTACCAAGAAGAGTATCAGTCGTTCAAAAGGGATTTCTAATGCCATTATCTACGGACTTTCGATTATCGGAATTTATGTATTATTGGGAGTTGGGGTAACCGCTGTTTTCGGCCCTACTGTAATGAATGAGATGGCTACCAATGTGTATTTTAACATTGCCTTCTTCTTAATATTGATCTTTTTCGCAGCCTCTTTCTTGGGGGCTTTTGAAATTGTGCTTCCATCGAAGTGGGTAAATAAAGCCGATCAGGCTTCAGATAAAAAAGGTTATTTGGGTATTTTCTTTATGGCCTTTACTCTTGCTTTGGTGTCTTTCTCCTGCACGGGACCTATTGTAGGAACCTTGTTGTTTGAGGCTGCAGCTCGTGGAAATTACCTAGGCCCTATTGTAGGAATGTTTGGATTCTCTTTGGCCATAGCCTTGCCTTTTGCTTTATTCGCGGCCTTCCCAGGTTGGTTGAATTCTCTACCTAAATCGGGTGGCTGGTTGAACTCGGTGAAAGTAGTATTAGGTTTCTTAGAATTGGCCTTGGCTTTCAAATTTTTGTCGAATGCAGATTTGGTATTACAAGCTCATTTACTCGAAAGAGAAACGTTCATCGCAATATGGATTATTATATTCTTATTGTTAACAATGTATTTATTAGGAAAGCTGAAGTTGTCGCACGATAGCGATTTAACTTTTATCCCTGTTCCTCGATTGTTCTTTGCAATTCTAACAGGTGCCTTTACATTATATATGATTCCAGGTTTATGGGGTGCTCCATTGAAATTAATCAATGCCTTCCCACCACCAATGCATTATAGCGAATCGCCGATGGGTGTCGGTAAAGGTGGTGGAGGAGCTAGTGCTGATGCACATGGCCCTGAAGGAACGCATTTAGGCCCTCAAGGGATCTTCGTATTCCACGATTATGAAGACGGAATGGCCTATGCTAGAAAAGTAGGTAAGCCTGTAATGCTCGACTTTACTGGACACGCTTGTGTGAACTGTCGTAAGATGGAAGAAGAAGTGTGGTCGGATAGAGCTGTTAAGAACAGTCTGACAAAAGATGTGGTTTTGATTTCTTTATATGTTGACGAACGTATAAGCTTACCTAAAGGTGAACAGTACGAAGTACTCATCGGTAATAAAGTGAAAAAGGTGCGTACCACAGGAGACCGATGGTCGGTGATGCAAGCTATCCGCTTTGAGATTAATTCTCAACCGTATTATGTGATGCTCGATCACGAGGAAAATTCCTTGATTGAAGCAGCCAATTATCAGGACTACGGAAATGTAGAGCTCTTTAAAGATTGGCTCGGTAGAGGTGTAGAAGCCTTCAATAATTTATAAACTTATAGGTCCCCTCTTCGGAGGGGATTTTTTTGTATAAGATGTGAGTAGTAAAATGTAAATAGCTTTTACTGTTGAGCAATCAGCGGTCAGAAAAGTATATTGGTATTTTAGTACAAAGTATTAGGTATCAAGTATTCTTTTTTATTGTTACCAATAATCAATTTTCAAATCGGTCAATCATCCAGCCCAAGCTTCCCGATCCAGATTGCGATAATGAATGGCTTCGGAAAGATGTATCGTTTCAATCGACTCGCTACCATCTAAATCGGCAATGGTACGCGAGACCTTCAGAATACGATCGTAAGCCCTGGCGCTTAAGTTCAGCTTTTCCATAGCCAGTTTCAACATCGTTAATGACTCCCCATCTATGGAGCAATACTTCTTTAAAACAGCAGTATCCATTTGAGAGTTGCTATAAAATTGGTGGTCTTCAAAGCGTTCTTTTTGTCGCTCTCTTGCTTGTACTACTCTCTTGCGAATGATTGCACTCGATTCACTGAGCTCTGAATCTATCATCTCATCAAAGCTTACAGGTGTTACTTCTACATGTAAGTCAATACGATCTAATAAGGGCCCTGAAATGCGGTTGAGGTATTTTTGTACCAATCCCGGAGCACAAACGCATTGTTTGTCAGGGTGGTTATAATAACCACATGGACAAGGATTCATCGAGGCTACCAATGTGAAGCTTGCCGGATAATCGATGCTAAACCGAGAGCGTGAAATGGTTATCTGGCGATCTTCAAGTGGTTGTCGCATGACCTCTAAAACGGTTCGTTTAAATTCGGGAAGTTCATCTAAAAACAAGACTCCATTATGTGCTAATGAAATTTCCCCAGGTTGAGGAACCGTTCCTCCACCCACCAAAGCTACGTCGGAGATTGTATGATGAGGCGATCGAAAAGGACGTAGAGCAATCAAGGATGCATTCCCATTCAATCGTCCTGCTACCGAATGAATCTTAGTAGTTTCCAATGCTTCGGCTAAAGAGAGTGGAGGTAAAATACTTGGGAATCGTTTTGCTAGCATAGTTTTTCCTGATCCTGGAGGACCAATTAAAATTACATTATGCCCTCCTGCAGCCGCAATCTCTAAAGCTCTTTTAATATTTTCTTGCCCTTTAACTTCCGAAAAATCATTCTTCATCGAAGATTGCTCTTCACGAAATAGGGCTCTGGTATCAACAAATACGGGTTTAAATTCTTCGGGATTTTTGAAAAATCGACTTAGCTCTTCGATGGTTGACATACCATAAACGTCAATATCATCAACAATAGCGGCCTCTTTGGCATTTTTAGTAGGTAATATCAAGCCTTTAAACCCTTCCTTACGGGCTTGAATGGCGATAGGTAAAGCTCCTTTTATGGGAAGAATAGTTCCGTCGAGTGAAAGCTCGCCCATAATCACAAAATCAGCAATATTCTCTGCAACTAATTGTTTGGAGCCCACTAAGACTCCCATGGCTATGGGCAGGTCATATGCAGAGCCTTCTTTGCGTATATCTGCTGGCGACATATTTACAACGACTTTAAATCCTGGCCAGCGAAATCCTTGATTATACAAAGCCACATGTATTCGAGGCTTACTTTCCTTAACGGCATTATCAGGCAGGCCTACCAAGATAAACTTAGCTCCCCGCGATACATTAACTTCAATGGTGATGGTTGTAGCGCCTACACCAAATACAGCGCTACCATAGATTTTAACTAACATAGGCTCAATTATTATATTTATATAATTATTTATTGAACCTTAAGTTACGAAAAATTGTTTAGTGAACTTTGAAGAGTAAAAGGGTGGGTGAATTTATTTTAGGCATTTTAAGTACTTTCTACTCGTAAGCTAAAACATACTAGTCTCCACATAGTGGATAAGGGAGTGAATGACTTTAATGTGTATTTCTTGGCTCGATCGGCGTAGTCGCTATGAGGAGCACGAATTTCCACATCGGCTAGAGTGGCTAGTCCGCCACCAGTTTTTCCTGTAAGCGCAATGACTTTCATACCCTTCGATTTTGCCGCTTTAGCAGCATTAATCACATTGGCAGAATTACCACTCGTGCTAATGGCAACGAGTACATCTCCTTCAAAGCCCATTCCCTCTACAAAGCGTGAGAAAACTTTATCAGCACCGTAATCATTAATAGTGCAAGTCAAATAGGAGGGGTCGGAAATGGCCATAGCAGCTAGTGGAGCTCTGTCACCTCTAAATCGACCCGAAAGTTCTTCGGCGAGATGCATGGCATCGCACATAGAACCACCATTACCACAAGAGATGAGTTTCTTTTGAGAGCGGAAAGCCTCGAGCATAATATCTCCAGCAAGCTCTATAGACTTGATGTTCGATTCATCTTTTAGAAATGCTTCTAATACTGCTTGTGCTTCTTGGAATTGCGCTCTGATGGTGCTCATTGTATAGTTTTGGTTAAATATACGCTTTGCCTTCGTAAATAGAAAAATGGAAATTAATAATTATTAATTAGACTGTGTCGATGGGAACTAAGACTGAAAGCTTTTACTCAACACTACTATTGATCTCTCTCGGATAACAACTCTTCATTATTAACTAATAATTACCAAACTCGTCTTACTAACAATGTAATCATCCTCTGTTAATACATAAGTTGATATAGATGAGCTTTATACTACCGTTGCTAACAGGGTGTTAATAGCTTTATTAAGACTTTATCACATGTTGATAAGCTTATGAACAATTGTTGATAAACCAAAATTGTTCATGGCTCAGAACCTTAATTATGAGTGCTTAAGGGATTAGATCTGTGAAATAGGGATTGTTAATTGCCTAACGGTACTTGCAGCAAGAGTGAAGATTATTATAAGCCTTATCCTCAGCTCTATGGATTGCATTATCGTGTCCAGCTTTTGATAATAGACTCGCCAATTTGTCGAGGTCGAATTCCTCCTCATATTTAAGTAGAAGTGATTTGGATTCTAGATCCCATTCTGCCCATTTAATGTTTTTCACTTTGTAGGCAATGGTTTCAATTCGGTCTTTACACATGTTACAAATACCATTTACTTCTATTTTATGTTCTAGTAATTGACTGAGATTTATAAAATCTGTTTGCTGAATTTTCTTCTGCCCTAAACCAAAGCTTTTAGAAATCCTTAATGAAAAGGCGTATTTATTAACTAGCTGTGTTCCATTTACATTTCTGTATACAGGAATGTCTAGAGCAGTAGTAAGGCTATAGTTGGTCAGAAAAGAATAACGTATCTGAGGTGAAAGATTAATGTAGTGACCACCCGTTGACTCCATGATTATTACCTCTTGGTTAGTGGTAATGTCGTTGGCTTTCTCGCGGTAGATGTTTTTCACTTGAAGAGCAGTGTTTAATTTTGGATTCAGCTGGTAAGCAGCAGTGATTGATAGATTGTAGAGATTACCGTATTTGTACTTGCTTCTTTTGGTAATACGATTACTAAACACCACAGAAGTATAGGATTGTAGTGAAAATTTACTTCCAAAAAATCGCTTGGAAATTATTAGTGCAGGATTGTATCTCATACTCCCCGATGAGGGTTGGAAATCGATAGGAAGCACCACGCCATCTACAACTTTGTTGAATTCTCCTATGGGAAAGGTTAACTTAATACTAGGGCTGATTGAGAGAAGTTTCTCTTTGTTTGAGTATAAGTTGTATTGAAGACTTAATGCACCATCACCAAATCCATTTGCTTTTTTTCCAAAATCTGAAAAGATATATCCCAAAGACTTATCGATGAAATATCCTAATTCTGTTGACAGTTGAATCTTATCACTTAGTCCATAAGAGAAGCTTATCAGAGAGAAATCAAAATTAGTATTCGAAAGGTATTCGTAGTCACTTACCGAATTTCCTTCATAATAAGTGTCTGAAAAACTGTGTTGATAGAAGGTGGAAATTGTGAAACTATTCTTTTTTAACCCGAGCCCTCCTTCAGAAGAAGATGGGTTTCCAGCTGCACAACATTGGGCGACTACTTGCTGCAAAGAAATACAGCTAAATAGGATTAGCAATAGTATTCTTGACATGAAAAGGGGCTGTTAATGTTCTAGTTAATGTAAATGATGATGTTATCAGTGGCATCTCCTTTGTCATTGGAAACAGTACAGTAAACTATTCGCTCACCAACACAACAACTAGAACCAGAGTATCTTACTTCGGAGCCACTTTCATTTAGAGGGATGATGTCTCCTAAATCGACAGCCCATAAATAATCCAAATTACCACCAGTAGCATTACAGGTGAGAATGGCAAAATCATCTGCGCCTGCTGTAATTCTATCATTACTAGCATCTATACTTGTGATGGCCGGCAATTCAGTATTTATATTGTTAGCTTCTTCCTTTTCACAACTTGAAAATGAAACTAAAGCTAAAATTGCAAATGAAAATAAAATGCTTTTCATGATTGGTGTCTTTCGGATTAATAGCACACTAATCTAAGCAATAATCAAGCCTAAACGAAATTAATGTTTGATCTGGTAATTTTCGTTGTGTAATACTCTTTAAAAATATTGTCCATTAATTTCAAGGGTACATAGAGATGTCCTATTTTTAGATTCCAAATTAGAACTATGTCTACACCAATTTTACGATTAAAAGAAGCAAAGATTTATCAGAAGGATCATCTAGTATTATCGAATGTGAATTTTGAATTATCGGCAGGTGATTTTATATATCTCATCGGTAAAACGGGTTCTGGGAAAAGCTCTTTATTAAAAACGCTGTATGGAGATTTGCCATTGCAGGAAGGCATAGGAGAAGTGGCTTCTTACGATTTGGCATCGCTTCAAGAAAAAGATATCCCTTTTTTGAGAAGAAATATTGGGGTGGTTTTTCAGGATTTTCAATTATTGCCTGACCGTTCGGTGAACGATAATTTACTTTTTGTTTTAAAAGCTACTGGCTGGAGCGATAAGCAGAAGATCCAAAATCGCATTGCTGTGGTTTTGGAGCAGGTGAGTATGCATCACAAAGATTATAAAATGCCTCATGAATTGTCGGGTGGTGAACAGCAGCGTGTAGCTATTGCCAGAGCGCTATTGAATGAGCCCGATTTAATTTTAGCTGATGAGCCTACTGGGAATTTAGACCCGGAAACTTCCAGAGAGATAATGTTGGTTTTAAAAGGTATTCAGGGAAAAGGCAAGGCTATCTTTATGGCTACTCACGACTATTCGCTCATCAAAGATTTCCCTTCGCAAATGATACGCTGTGAAGAGGGGACAATTAAGCCAGTGACTCAATTAGTGTAATAATCTTTTGAGCTTCGGTACTGTTCTTAAATTCTTTTAAGACTTTTTTTCGATTTTGAATGTCAGCTTTAGTAAAAGCCTTTTCTTCTAATTCGTTGATTTTAGAAATCCATTCTTTAGGGCTGTTGGCAAGCTGAGTAATTTGCTCTAAGCCTGTTTCTGCAATCATTTCATTGTTCACAATGCAGTGCCTGCCGCTGTGTAGCGATTTCAATAATTTCAGTTTGATGCCTGTTGCCTGCATCGTGGGTAAAACATGCATCTGTGCTTTTTGAATCATTCTTTCTAAGATGGATTCTTCGGGGCTTTCCACTAATCGGATATGGGAATGTTTAGCAACTTCTTTTCGCAATTTTTTGTTTGGCGCATAACCTGCAATAACAAGGGGAAAATCGACTTTTCTAAACACTTTTTGGATTAAGAAAAGTGCTGAATTCTCATTTTCGGCAACCGATAAATTTCCGTGATAGAGCGCGTAATCACCCAAACCTTCTTTGCAGTTGATACTCGCATCAGGGTGGAAGGCTTTGATATAAACACTATTTCCCAATTTGTTAAAATATCGATGGTCTTTTTGAGAAATTGATAAGATAGCATCTGCATAGGCGACCTTCTTCTCGAATTTTTTAATCTTTAGAAATTCTGAATAGAGGTAGAGCTTGTCTAGTAATTTAGATTCACTTTTCGCCAATGCCTTATAATAGTCACTTTCAATATTGTGAGTCCTTACCAGTTTTATTCGCTTGGCTAATTGCTGATGATTTAAAAAATTGCAAGAGTGTAGCCCTTCAAATAATATGGGAGCATCGTCCTTAAGTAAATTCTCTAAAAGCTCTTTATTGGATCGTGTTTTTACGATGAATGGGCTAGTGGAAAGTAAGTATTTCCAGTGCATATTGCGTGTGTAATAATGCACCGACTCGCAATATTCTTCTAGCTTTTCAGCTTTATCTCTTCCGTATTGAAAACAGTGTAATTCAATTTTAAGACCTAATTCATATAGTGCTTTAATCTTATAAAATATATCGATTGCCCCTCCATAGTCGGCAGGATAGGGGACGTTTAAAGCAACGATATGTATTTTATTAGGCTTCAAATTTGCGATATACTTTTTGTAGGGAAACTTCTTCGTGCCCCCAATGTAATTCTTCAGTAGCGCGAATAATATTTTGTTGCCACAGCATTCTTAATTCTTGATCGTTCAACGCTTTTTTTATCTGCTCCGCGATATGTTTTGGCTCGTGGTTATCTATCAAAAGTCCTACTTGATAGTCTTCAATAATTTTTTTAACCTCCACTACTTTTGAAGCTAAAACGGGAACTCCAGCATGAATATAGTCAAAGACTTTGTTAGGGAGACTAAATCGGTAGTTAATATTGGTATCCTTGTCGAGCGTTAATCCCAATTCGGCATGCTGAGTGTACTGCATCATTTCGGAATAAGGCATCCTTCCTTTGAAGATTACAACTTCTTCCAAATTCAATTCTTTGACTCTTTCTTTGAGTTGTGGCACTACATCTCCATTGCCAACAATCACGAAGCAAGTGTCGTTTAAATATTGCATTGCCTCAACAGCTTCTTCAATCCCCCTATCGATGTTAATTCCAGCGCCTTGGGTAATTATAATGTGTTTGTCTTCGGGAAGCCCCAGCTCAGCTTTAGTTTTCCCTTTTCCTAAATCCTGCTTCACAGGCATATTGCGCATGATGAGTAGGTCCTTATGGTATTCGTCTTTGTAAAGCTGTGCTATCGAGGGATTAACAGTAAAGATGTATTTGAGCTTTGGGAAAATCCATTTCTCGATGAATAGCCAGATGCCTTTAACTAAGGGTTTGTTTTGAATTTCGGGCACTCCAGTGAAATATTCGTGAGAATCGTAAATCAAAGGTTTTCGTCTAATCCGAGAAGCTAAATAGTTCGCTAAAAGCGTGTCGAGGTCATTGGAATGGTAAATATCAACTTTGGAAAAAAGGAGTAGGAAAAACAGTCTTATATTGTATTCGGCATAAAAGAGCGCGCCTTTATTGAAATATAATTTCATCCGTTTACACTGATAGGGACGATTTAGTTCCATGCTGTCTGCTAGCAGCCTTCCTACTAATAAGATCTCAAGATTTAGAGCCCTCAGGCTATTGCAAACCTTTTTTACTCTTTGGTCCGTTGCCAAATCGTTGCTTACAGATACAATGACTCTTTTCTTTGGGGATACTTTCATTAGAACGAAGATAGTAATTAGTGATCGGTGAGCAATGAGCAATGATATTTTGCATTTGTCAATTTATTTTGGAGTATTAATAGCCACGAATGCACGAATGAAAATCGGAATGCTGACGTCAGAATACAGGAGTCGGTTCTATGTTAATTTTCACCCATCTTCAAATTTTCAAATTGGCACATTTTCAAATTGTCAACCGTTCATTAATCATTAGTAATTGTTTCCCATCTTTTCTCCTATATTTGAGCATGCAAATTTTCGAGAATCATTCCCTAAAGAATTATAATACCTTTGGCTTAGAGGCTAGGGCTTCCCACTTTGCTATTGCAAAAAATGTGGAGGATCTTATCGCTATCTATGCTGATACGCGATTCAAGGATTTAGATAAAATGATTTTGGGAGGAGGAAGTAATATTCTTCTTTGTAAAGATTTTGAAGGCTTAATGATTCATATTGATTTTATGGGGCTTGAAGATTTTGGAGATGGAAAGGTTAAAGTTAAAGCTGGTGAGAACTGGCATGAATTTGTTCTTTGGACTTTAGAACAAGGCTTTAATGGAATAGAGAATTTGTCCTTAATCCCTGGGAATGTAGGTGCGGCTCCTATGCAGAATATAGGCGCTTATGGAGTGGAGCTAAAAGATGTTTTCCTCGAATTGGAGGCCTATCATATAGCAAGTGGTCAAATGAAAGTATTCACTAATAAAGATTGTGAATTTGACTATAGAGAATCTGTCTTTAAGAATATCTACAAAGGCGATTATATCATTTGCTCGGTCACTTTTCAATTGAAAACTGATGGGGTGGTAAACACTTCTTACGGAGCCATCAAGGAAATCTTACAACAAAATAGTATTTCTCATCCTAGCCCAAAAGAGGTGAGTGAAGCAGTCATATCCATTCGTCAGTCTAAGCTACCCGATCCGAAAGAAATTGGAAATTCGGGTTCCTTTTTTAAGAATCCTGTAATCCCCATAGCTCAGTTTGTTGATTTAAAAAAGCAATACACTGAAATCCCATCCTATCCCGTAAATGGAGAAGCCGTAAAAGTTCCTGCAGGTTGGTTGATTGAAAAAGCAGGATGGAAAGGGAAACGCTTTGGAGACTATGGTGTTCACGAAAAACAAGCCCTTGTTTTAGTCAACTACGGTGAAGCTAAGGGTGAAGACATTCATCAGTTAGCAAAAGATATTCAATCCTCCATTATGGAGATATTTGGCATCCAATTGCAAACAGAAGTTAATATTATTGTTTAGTATTCAGCTACCAGATTTTAGCTTTAAATAACAAGTTTTAGTCTTCGTTTCCCACGGCCACCGACCAACAACTAATAAGCAGCAACGATCAACTGTATTCTAAATTCTTTCTCTTAACTTTGCAAAAAATTCGAGGATATGAAAACAGTACTTATAGCTATCGTTTTGTTAGGTTTAGGAATTGCTGGAATCGCCATTAAGATATGGGCGAAAAAAGACGGTAAATTCGAAGGTACTTGTGCTAGCAATAATCCTTTAGTAACTAAAGAAGGTGAGCCTTGTGGCTTCTGTGGTGCTGAACCCGAAGAGCAATGTAAATCCGACGAGGTTTCTGCTAGTTAAAAAGCTCCCTTTTTAGGTCATTCTGAACTCGTTTCAGAATCCCACAGATATCATACGATCAAATTTTAGATCCTGAACTAAATTTAGGAAGACTCCTATTTCACTTTCCAATTCAATCCTAGAGCAAAAGTCTTTGGTTTGGTGTCATAACCAATATGTAGCATGAATGGTAATCCTTGTCTGGAAAGGTTCACCCCAAGATTTAAATTCACACCGTGACGGTTATAGTCGGTTACGTAGTATCCCCCTAGTGGGCTAGAGTATAAATTATCCTCGGGAACGTCATATCCATTTTCATCATAATAGAATTTATAACGGAAGTCTTGAATATATCCAAGTCCCAGGCAAAAGTCGATATCGATGAAATCCCAGTCCATAACTCCATATTCTTGAGGATTGAAAACGGTACCCACGTTTATCATCTTAACCATCCCTTTAGCCCCTTCATAAACTGCATTTCTCAATGTATCTATTGCTACTGGGTTGCCGGCATAGATATAGTCACTATCAAAAGAAAGGCGATTCCATTTTAGCTCGGCATAAAAACCAAATATTTGTTCTTTCTCGACGATGTTTAAACTTAAACCAAAAGGAATCTCATTGAAACTCGTTACAAGACCAATACTGGCATAACTATCGTTACGAGTACTTTGTGCTTGTACTGCAGATGCCGAGATGATGGCTAGGAGGAAAAGAAGTTTTTTCATGTGCTTATTTACAATTTTCAATCATGATTTCTAAAATCTGTGCTGCTGCTTCGGCGATAACCGTTCCCGGCCCAAATACCCCTGCTACACCTGCTTCAAAAAGGTAGTCGTAGTCTTGTGCTGGGATAACCCCACCAGCAACGACCATAATATCCCCTCTGCCCATCGCTTTTAATTCTTCCATTACTTGAGGAACCAAAGTCTTGTGACCAGCAGCCAAAGAGGAAACACCCAATATATGAACGTCATTTTCTACCGCTTGTTTTGCAGCCTCTCTAGGAGTTTGGAAAAGAGGACCTATATCTACATCAAAACCAAGGTCGGCAAAGGAAGTAGCTACTACCTTGGCACCCCTATCATGACCATCTTGCCCCATTTTAGTCACCATAATACGAGGTCGGCGACCTTCGAGTTCGGCAAATTTATTGGCTAGTTCTTGTGCTTTTTTGAAAGCTTTGTTATCTGCAATTTCCATAGAATATACTCCTGCAATCGATCGAATTTTAGCTTGATATCTTCCAAATACTTCTTCACAAGCATCGGAAATTTCACCTAGAGAAGCTCTGTTTTTTGCTGCTTCTACGGCTAAAGCTAATAAATTTCCACGACCTGTACGGCAAGACTCTGTAATTGCCTGCAGTGATTTCTGCACAGCAATTTCATCGCGTGAAGCTCGCATTTCATCTAAACGCTTTATTTGTGAATCTCGTACACGAGTATTGTCAACTTCGAGGGTTTCTATAGGATCTTCCTTTTGAAGTCGATACGCGTTAACCCCAATAATTTGGTCTTTAGCACTATCAATACGTGCTTGCTTACGAGCTGCAGCCTCTTCAATACGCATTTTAGGAATTCCCGTTTCTATGGCTTTAGCCATCCCACCTAATTCTTCCACTTCTTGAATGAGCGCCCAAGCCTTTTGAGTGATTTCCTCAGTAAGCTTTTCTACATAATGCGAGCCTCCCCAAGGATCCACAACTCTAGTGAGTTCTGTTTCCTTTTGAAGATAAATCTGAGTATTACGTGCAATACGCGCCGAGAAATCGGTTGGTAAGGCAATAGCTTCATCTAAGGCATTGGTGTGCAAAGATTGTGTTCCACCAAAAGCAGCGGCCATAGCTTCCACACAAGTACGCGCTACATTGTTAAATGGGTCTTGCTCTGTTAAACTCCAACCAGAAGTTTGACAGTGGGTTCTTAGGGCAAGCGATTTTGGGTTTTTAGGATTGAATTGCTTCACCAATTTCGCCCATATCATTCTAGCAGCACGCATTTTAGCAATCTCCATAAAGTGATTCATCCCAACTGCCCAGAAGAAGGATAGGCGTGGTGCAAAAGTATCTATGTCCATCCCAGCATTCAAACCTGTTCGGATGTATTCCAATCCGTCGGCAAGGGTATAAGCTAATTCGATATCAGCAGTGGCACCGGCTTCTTGCATATGGTAGCCCGAAATACTGATGGAGTTGAATTTTGGCATATTTTGAGAGCTGTACTCAAAAATATCCGCAATAATTTTCATCGACTGCTTAGGAGGGTAGATATAAGTGTTACGCACCATAAACTCTTTCAGAATGTCATTCTGAATAGTCCCGCTTAATAATTTTGGATCTATACCTTGTTCTTGGGCTGCAACAATATAAAATGCCATGATAGGAAGCACAGCACCATTCATAGTCATTGAAACCGACATTTGATCGAGTGGTATTTGATCGAAAAGGATTTTCATATCCTCCACAGAATCAATGGCAACACCGGCTTTTCCAACATCACCAACAACACGTTCGTGATCGGAATCGTAACCTCGGTGGGTTGCTAAATCGAAGGCTACCGAAAGACCTTTTTGCCCTGCGGCTAAGTTTCTGCGGTAAAATGCATTCGACTCTTCGGCAGTAGAAAAACCTGCATACTGACGGATGGTCCAAGGACGCATCACATACATGGTAGAGTAGGGCCCTCTTAGGTTTGGGGCGATACCCGAAATAAATCCTAGATGCTCCGTGTCTTTATTGTCTTCAGCTTGATAGCTGTTTTTTATTTCAATCTGCTCAGGGCTTAACCAAGTCTGTTTCGACTTTTTGGCTTCTTTTCTATCGAGATTGAGTTCTATATTTGAAAAGTCTGGTCTAAGCATTGTTTTCCTCCTTCGCTAATCGTTCTAGTTCCATTTGCGTAGACAAACGCTTTGTGTTTAAGGCTTTGAAATCTTTTCCTTGCACAATATCCTTTTGGACAGGCTTTTCCATTTTAGAAGACATTTCTTCTTCTTGGTTTGGATATAAATTGGTTCCTAAAAGATGAGTGTTTCCTTTGTCGAAATTATCTTCTTGTAGGAGTGCGTTTTGCTCTATCATTTCTTGAATAGAGTTCGTTTTCACAGATTCAATCCATCCGCCTTGAGATTCTACTTCTTGGAAGAGCTTCCATGCATTTTTAGCCAATTCGTTTGTTAGGTTTTCGATATAATAAGAACCTGCTGAAGGATCACTTACTTTATTGAAGTAGCATTCTTCTTTTAAGATTAAGGAGGTATTTCTGGACATACGTTGTGCAAAATCATCCTCTTTTTTATAGGCAGCATTAAAGCTATTTACCTGAATGGTATTTGCTCCTCCAAGAGATGCCGACATACATTGACTGGTTGTTCGGAGCATGTTTACATGTGAATCGTAAATGGTACTCGTTCTCAATCCAGTTTCAGCTCTTAAATCCAAAGTGGCATCTTCTTTTTTATAAGCCTTTAAGATTTGCGACCATAAAATTCTCATCGATCGAAACTTGGCTATCTCGAAGAAATAATTGGTAGAGACACCCAAACTCACTTGAATTTTATCAGATTTTAAGTTTTCATTATTAGCAAAGTACTCGCTTATTTGAGCTAATGTAAAAGCCAATTCTTGAGTGGCAGAAGCTCCAGCGTTATGGTATTCTTGTCCTTGAATACTGATGCTTTTATATGCGCTTAAACCATCTGCTTTCTTTTGAATCGCATCAAGTTTATTCCATAAATCACTAGCAAGAGTGCCTTTCTTCAAGCCCTCCATCAAAGGGTCGTAGTGTAAACTCCCTTTAATGGAATCTTTATCGAGAGTTCTCTTTTCTATAAGTGTTATAAAAGTGTCGAGTGTATTTTCAATCTCATCCGACTTAAAAGAAGTTTGAATGTGTTGAATGAGAACATCTTCTAATATAGAAGGGATGTCTTGAGCAGAAATATCTTTCAGTAAAAGGGCAGAAGCGCCTCCGTTTAAACAAGCAATAACCTTTTTGTTTGTTGGTTTATTTAATGCTTGTTCAATCTCCCAGTCTGAATGATTGTGCGTGGTTTCGCCCTTTAAACCTTCAATCGATTCTCGGCTGTAAATAGGAGCTATATTTATGTTTTCTGGACTCTCCCAGATTAGATTATTATAATCTTTGCCTTTTAGGTCTGTAATGATCTTCTCATTCCACTCCTGAAGACTTTTGTGACTAAATTCTCCGAATAGTTTTTGCTTTTCCATAGTACTCTTCTTCCTATTCAATGATAAGGAAGATCTCTTCATTTTCCTTTTTCATATGGTATTTCTCTCGTGCATATTTTTCCAATCCTTCAGGATTAGAAAGGTCGTCGAGAGCAATAGAATCCTTGCGGATTTCTTCTCTATAATGTACCTGATCTTTTTCTAACTGATCAATAGTATCCGATAGTCGTCGGTGATTTAAATAGGAATTACTGTCGAAAAACAATATCCATAAAACGAATAAAAGCCCAAGAACAACAAAGGGACTTTTGAGTTTCTTTAATAGTAGTTTTATAATCGCTTTCCAGTTTTCCATGATTCAAAAATAGGGAATGTTTTTTAATGGGGAGTAGGTAATAGGGAATGGGGAATAGATATGTAAATAGCTCTCTACTTCCTCTTGCCTAGTCCCGATTTCCTATTTACACCAATACATTTCCATTCATCTCTTCAGGAATATCCATACCCATAATTTTTAAGACCGTTGGAGCGATATCGGCTAGTTTTCCATTTTTTATTTCGTTGAAATCAGTGTTCAATAAGAAACAAGGAACCGGGTTTGTGGTATGCGCTGTATTTGGTGTACCATCGGCATTAATCATAAAGTCGGCATTACCGTGATCGGCAATAATGATAAAGCCATAATCTTGTTTTAAACCAGCTTCAACTACTTGCTGAGCGCAGTTGTCTACCGTTTCTAAAGCTTCAACTACTGCGTTATAAACGCCAGTATGTCCAACCATATCCGGATTGGCAAAGTTTAAGCAAATAAAGTCGGTCGGTGCATTTTCAATTTCATTGATGATGGCATCCGCTACTTTCTGAGCACTCATGCTTGGCTGTAAATCGTAGGTAGCCACTTTAGACGAGGGAATCATTAGACGTTTTTCCCCATCAAAAGTTTCCTCTCTACCCCCCGAGAAGAAGAAAGATACGTGTGGGTATTTCTCTGTTTCAGCAATTCGGATTTGTGTTTTTCCATTTGCCGATAAAACTTCTCCAAGTGTTTTCTGTAGATTGTCTTTATAGAATAAAACAGGTATATTTTTAAATGATTGATCGTACATAGTCATCGTTACATAGTTCAAATCGAGCTTATGCATATTGTATTCGTGCATATCTTCTTGAGTCAATACATGAGTAATTTCTCTACATCGGTCTGTACGGAAGTTAAAGCAAATGACTAAATCGCCATCGCATATTTTTGCAAGTGTATTTCCATCAGCATCAACTTTAGAAATTGGTTTGATGAACTCGTCCGTTATGTCCTTGTCGTACGAAGATTGAATAGAAGCAGTGATATCTTGACTCTTTTCACCATCGGCATTTACCAATAGGTCGAAAGCTAATTTTATGCGTTCCCAACGCTTATCTCTATCCATTGCATAGTAGCGACCAATTACGCTGACTAATTCTGCTGAAAGATTCGAAATTTTAGATTCTAAGTTTTCAATAAAGCCTTTCCCGCTTTTAGGGTCAGTATCTCTACCATCGGTAAAAGCGTGAACAAATACTTTATCTAAACCAGCAGTGTCAGCTAATTCACACAAGTGGTGTAAATGTGTTTCGTGAGAGTGAATACCCCCGTCGGAAACTAGGCCTATAAAATGAACGGGCTTCTTGTTTTTTTTGGCGTAATCAAAAGCTTTGTTGAGCTCTTGATTATCCTTAAAAGTATTGTCTTTTACAGCATTATTGATTTTCACCAAATCTTGATACACCACTCTGCCAGCACCAATATTAAGGTGTCCTACTTCAGAATTCCCCATTTGCCCCGTAGGTAAGCCTACATGCTCGCCATCGGTAAGTAATTCTGAGTTTGGGAAGTTTTTATACAGTGAATCTACAAAGGGAGTCTTTGCATTTCCCATGGCATTAGACTTGGTTTCGTTTCCGTGCCCCCAACCATCAAGAATCAATAATGCTACTTTTTTCATGTCTACGTATTAGTGAAGCAAAGTTAATCTTTAAATTTAATTGAAGTATGAAAAAACGAGTTCCAAGGAGGCCGTTTTCGAATGATATAATAAAACCAATCCACTAATGTAAATAGTGATGTGTTGATAAAACCAATCTAAATATTGAGGTGAATATAGTTAACAAGATTTATTTAGAATATTTCTAAATAAAAACAAGTACAATTTATAAAGGTCTAGGCCTTAGGTTTCATTCCATCCACAAAGTCTTTGAGGTAATAAGGCTCAAAGTAAGCTACATCCTCAAATTGTTCATTTAAATAGGATTTATATGAGCACTGAGCCATAGCTTTAGCACTAGGGTAGAGCTCTGGGGAAAAATGAGATTTTTCAGCTTTATAGAGCGCTTCCGATTTCAGGGCACCGTCACCAAAGAAGTAGCAAGTGTTATTTTTCAGTTCTTCTTCAAAAGAGTCTGCTTCCAAAATTAAAGCTCTAGTTTCTGAAACCTTCTCTATCTCAAGGTCGAACTGACATGTATAAACTTCCATTCTTCGGGCATCCATCATAGGAATAAGGAGTGCATTTTTGGCAATCGTATTTTCCAGACAGAAAGTTCTTGTTAGTACTTCCAGACTTTCCACACTCAATATAGGGATGTTAAGTCCATAAGCCAATCCTTTCGCGGTTGAAACACCAATACGCAATCCTGTATAAGAGCCGGGGCCTTTACTTACTGCAATAGCATCCAGATCCTTCATGGTTTTATCAGCTTTTTTACAGACTTCTTCAATAAATACATGTAGTTTTTCGGCGTGTGAAAAGTTGCCGTCGTTAAAGTCTACCGACTCGAGTACTTTCCCTTTGTCGGCAAGGGCTATTGAGCAGTTTTTACTAGAGCTCTCTATGCAAAGAATTAATGCCATTTATTTTTGATCTTTCTCCTTAGAGTCTTTGCTTTTAAGAATTACTTTTTTGTGGTTTTTTAGGTTTTTAGAAACTGCACTATAAGGAGCATTAATTACTACGTCTCCCTCTTGAAGTCCTTCGATGATTTCGATGTTTTCATCATCCTGAATCCCTGTTTCCACTAATTGGATAATTGCTTCACCATCGCGGTAAAGGAACACACATTCAAAAGCTTCCTTCTCCTTATTGTCAGCGCTGTATTTTTCGCGAGAGCTTAAAGTGGTACTGCTTGTATCTTTACGAGTGGTTACCGATTGAATGGAGACCATTGCTATATCTTTTTTCACCTTCGTTTCAATGTCTACCGAAGCAGTCATCCCTGGGCGGAATGGGTACTTACTATTGCTTAATAGATCCTTATAGGATTCTTTTAGGATTCTAATTTTAACTTCAAAATTAGTCACCTGATCGGCAGAGGTTCCCATTAGGTTTGCAGAATTCGCAATTTCAGTTACAATTCCTTCAAACTTATCCTTCATATAGGCGTCAACATTAACCTCGGTGATATCTCCTAGACTAACACGGATAATATCGTTTTCGCTTACATCAACTACCACCTCCATATTGTTCAAGTCGGCAATACGGAGTAGCTCAGTACCCGTCATCTGAGCAGTACCTACCACGCGCTCGCCCTGTTCAACATTCAATCGAGAAATAGTGCCCGAAATAGGCGCGTAAATAGAGGTTCTATTTAAGTTGTTTTGAGCTTCCTTTAAAGAGGCTTTAGAGCTTTCAACACTATATTGAGTAGCTTCTACTGCTAGTTTAGCCAAGTCGAAATTGTTTAAGCTCGTTTCAAATTCCACCAAAGAAATGGCTCCTTTTTCAAATAAGCTATTGTTGCGGTTGAACTTCAGTTCAGCATCTTTTAACTGTGCTTTTTGTTGCGCTAGGTTCGATTGCATATTATTCAAACTAGCTTCCATTCTATCGAGGTTCGCCAAATAGATTTCTGGATTGATGCGAAGTAATAAAGTTCCTTGCTCTACCCAGTCACCTTCCCTAACATGAAGCTCTGTAATCTCTCCCGAAACATCAGGTGATATTTTTACTTCTACCTCAGGTTGAATTTTACCATTCGCAGGAACTTTCTCTGTGATAGTTCCTAAAACAACTTCTTCAGTTTCTACACGCAACCCTTCCTCAGCTCCAAAAAGACCATGCTTTTTGGCTGCTATTAAAACAATGGCAAGGACTACCCCAGCAATTATAAATCCTGTCTTTTTTGTCATAGTTCAAATTTTAAACTCGTGTAGAAATCGTATAATTTAATCTTAAATAGATAATCGTATTTCGCTTGTAATTCGTCCGATTCGGCTTTGATGACTTTGTTTTTAGCCTCGTTAAATTCGTAGCTATTTACCATGCCCAATTCATAGCGTTCGCGGATATAGTCGAAGGATTCTTTTCCTGCAACCACTGATTTTTCAGCAGCCTTGTATCGTTGGTATGCAGCCAATTGATCTGCATAGGCTTGTTCCATGCTTTTGCGCAATTGGTTGCGTGACAGTTCCGCTTGTAATAGACTATTTTCAACTTGAAGTTTACTTTGATTTACTGCCGAACGTACCGCAAAGCGATTGAAAATTGGAATCGATAGACTCAGGTAAATCCCCGATTGTTTATTGTTTTCAATCTGATCGTTAAAACTCATCATATCGCTAATACGATCGGAGTATAGCGTGCTTTTGGAATAAGATATACTCAAGCTAGGGTAGTAAGAAGCTCTTGCTATCTGAAGGTCGTACTTCGCATTTTTAATCGCTAATTCAGAAGATTTTATAGATGATTGTTTTGTTAAAGCAATCATATAATCGTCTTCTCTACTCTCTTTTAGTTGAATTTCAGGGATTTGTACATCTAATTTTAAAGCTTGTAAATCCTCGTAATTATCTAAGTCTAATAATTGTGCTAATTGAAGCTTCGAGAGTTGTAATTGATTTTCTGCTTGTACTTTTTGTTGCTCTTCTAATGCCAGTTGAGATTGAATATTCAATAATTCCCCACGAGCTAAAGCACCTGCCTCAACCAAAGTATTTACTCTTTCGTGCTGATTTTGACTTAAGATTAATTGCGCTTGAGTAGTTTCCAGTAATTCTTCATTAAAGATTATCTGTAAATAGGCTAGGGCAATCGCACTTATCAAATCGGTTTTAGCAGTTTCTAAATCGTATAAAGCTTTGTTGGTTTCATTAGCCGATTTCTGAATCTGACGAATGTTTTTAAAACCATTAAATAAGGTCAGATTAGAAGAGTAAGAGAAATTATAGCTTGTGTTCGATTCTTCAATAAACACGTTTGTCCAAACATCAATAGAACGCCCTTTATTGGTGCTAATAGAACTAGAGCCATTCAAAGTGGGAAGAACGTTAAATATTGACTGGTTGTGTTGAATTTTGTTTAGGTCGACGTTTAAAGCAGATTGCTTTAAACTGATATTGTGCTTGAGAGCATGCTGAATGCAATCTTCGAGGCTCCAAATTTGTTGGGCACTCAAGGGGATATATAATAATAGAAAAGCTAGACAGCTTAGGGTTTTCATAATTGTTAGATTTCTAACAAATATAATAATAAGGAAGCATTTGAACTGTTAATGCATGTTAAGACTTTGCGCGTGCTTCTTCTTGTTTGCGATGTCTACGCCAGAAGTAAAATCCTGCCCCAATTAAGATATAAGGAAATACCATAATATACAGTATCCCAGCATTTAAGCCTGAACCTTGTTTGTTGCCTGCGGCAACACTAGTTTCGGCCACCGCTTTACACATAGAACAACCTTGGGCCATGATCTCTTGACTGGCTAGAGCAAGCAGTAGGAGTAATAGTGTGTATAGTACTTTTTTCTTCATTATTAGAAGTTGTAATAAGGTGAAATCATCAGGTAAACAATAACACCACTTAAAGTTACGTATAACCATATTGGCATACTCCAACGAGTGATGCGTTTATGCTCTTTAATTTCGCCTTTAAAGCCTTTGTAAAATGATAGCAGGATTAAAGGTAATACTACCGCTGCTAAAATGATGTGACTAATTAGGATGAAGAAATATAGTCCACGCAAAGGGTTGTCACTTGGAAAGAAGGTTTCTATTCCGAAGGAATGAAAGGTAACATAAGAAAGTAGGAAAAGCGCAGAAAGAAGAAATGCTGTGATGTTCAACTTTTTGTGCAAGACAACATTTTTCTTCTTAATAGCATTTAAAGAAATTAGAAGTAGAATGAAACAAGTACCGTTAAGCGTAGCGTTCAACTTTGGTAAATAAGTAATAAAAGTTGGCAGGTGATCTGCTTGCGGTAGATTGTAAAGAAGTACTACTAATGCGAAAACTACAAATGAAATGATGTAGATTAGTTTTGATACTTTATTGTTTTCCATGCTAATGATTAGTGTCTGTTATTGTTCTTTCAAAAGTGTTTTGATATCGCCTATCAATTGTAAAACATCTTGATCGTTTGTACCGTCGTAAACACCTTTAACATTTCCTTGTCTGTCGTAACCAGAACGTACTCTACCTTGTTTGTCAACTAAGATGAAATATTGTGAATGAAGAAAACCTCCAGGAGCTAATTCATCTTCGTCAGCATTTGCGAAATAGCCGCTAAATGCTGTTTGATAGATCTCTTCTTTTTCGCCAGTTAAAAAATGCCAGTTTTTAGTGTCGGCATGCATTTCAGCTGCGTAGTCTTTCAAAACTTCTTCATTGTCATTTTCCGGATTCACCGTATGGGAGACTAATGCGAAATTTTCATTGCCTTTAAAGGCTCGCTGAATCTTCACCATATTATTGGTCATAATAGGGCAAATAGAAGGGCAAGTAGTAAAGAAAAAATCTGCTATATATACTTTGCCGTCAAGATTGGCATTGCTAATAGAATCCTTCTCTTGATTAGAGAGTTTGAATTCAGGAATGCTGTGGTAAATAATTTTGTCTCCCACAATTTTTTGAGGGCCAATAAATGCCAAGGGAGTTTCCTCATTGCGCTTACAGGCAGTCAAAGAGATAATGCAGAATAGTGCCGCGACTAACTTATTCATTTCGTCTTTTTAATTCTCGTTGGTATTCAGCCATCAACAATTTAAGGTCGTCCATCAATAATTTGATTTCAAACTTACTCATATTGTTATAGGTGTACAGTATTCGGTCTTGATTATCGAATCCCGATCTGATTCTTCTCTCGCGATCTACAATTACAGCTTCAGAAGTATTAATAATACCATTGTTAAGCATGGCATCTTTAATTTTTCCTACCCAAATATTCCCGACCATTAAGTCTTTAAGCTCTTGTTCGCTAATAGGAATATTAATCCATTGATCTTTTGGGAGTTTTAGGTCCTCGTAAGAAAATTGGTTGAACTGGTGTGTAGAGTCTTCAATCACAAAATTGATAAAGAACAAATCTTTATAGGCCTTTAAATGTCCCCAAACTTCAGTTTGAATCATATAGGCCATCACTCTGCTGCTATCCATCTGGTTAGCTCTACTACAAAATATGAGTTTTAAAGATCCGTCTAAATCAGAAAGATTAAGACTGTCGTTTAAAGCGAAATCTGTAATATAATGATGACTTGGGTTTTCGCGTCTAGCCTCATCTAGTAATAGATCGTAATTCTGCTCTTGATCTGCAATGATCGGCAGATACACAAAATTGTGTTTACCAGAAGTAAGGTATAGGTATAAAAGAGAGGGTAGTACTAATATTGTAAATAGTACTACCCCCTTTGTATAGTTAGGTGTTTGTTTCATTCTTAAACAATCAAATCACTTGCTTCGGTCAATAGGATGAATAACAAATAAGGAATCAAGATGAAAGTTGGCAGGGCCAAAGTCCAAGCGAAATTCGAGCGTTCGTGCTTTACGTGCATAAAGTATGCAACGATATAATAAGCTTTCACCAAAGTTAAGATGATAAAGGTCCATTTAAGGATTTCATAACTAAAAGGCTTGTAGATACCTAAAGCAACTTCAATAGAAGTTAATGCTAAAAGTAACCAGAAAACGATCCAGATTTTTTTTGTACCTCCGTGATTATCGTGTGACATATCTTTGTTTTATTTCTTTTAAGTAACTGAGTGCTAAAACCTTATTTCAAAAATTATACCAAGTAGAAGAATGTGAATACAAATACCCAAACTAAATCTACAAAGTGCCAGTACAATCCAACTTTTTCAACCATTTCGTAGTGGCCTCTTCTTTCGTAAGTGCCAAACAAGACATTAATAAAAATGATAGTGTTTAGAAGTACTCCAGTAAATACGTGGAATCCGTGGAATCCAGTAATAAAGAAGAAGAAGTTAGCGAATTGAGGTAAACCGTATTCATTGATTACCATGTTAGCACCATAAACGTGCTCAGCACCTTCTTTTAAAGTGGCAATAGCTGAAGGATCGGTAATGAATTTTTCAGCACCTAATTTTAATACTTCATAGTCGAATACCTGACCGAGTACATCGGTACCTGGAGCTACTATGTGTGCAATGCTACCATTGGCAAGGTGAAGAGCACCTTCGACAGTACCATGAATAAAGTGCATCCACTCCCAAGCTTGAGAGCCCAAGAAGATGATGCCACCAATTACGGTAAGTCCCATCCAGATAGCTACTTTTTTGTGCTCCATGTTTTTTCCATGGTGAACAGCAAGTACCATAGTCACAGAACTCATAATCAAGATGAAGGTCATCAAGGCCACGTAAAGTAGTGGTTGGTGTCCTTCGACACCAGGGAAGTGGGTAAATACATTTTCTGCATTTGGCCAGATCTCTGCGTATTTAAAACGAGCGAATCCATATGCGCCCAGGAATCCTGAAAATGTTAAGGCATCCGTTAAAAGGAAAAACCACATCATCATTTTACCATAGCTAGCGTCATAAGGTCTTGTTCCGCCTGACCAAACACTCTGAGTAGTTGCTTTTGCTCCCATCTGAAATATTGATTATCTGTGTGTTATGTTGTTCTCTACTGTAATTTTCATCTGCCTTACACTTAAGGCGTGCCAAAGATAAGTCTTTCCGCTAAATTGTAAAAACAATCAAAACTGTTTAAGGAAGAGAAATTTCTTGTTTAGAATATTTCTAAATTTTACCTCGTGAAAAGGAAGAAAATAAATAGGTAAACCCATAGTCCGTCTAGGAAGTGCCAAAAGGTAATTCCCAATTCTAAACCTAAGGTATTATTGCTTGTATAAGCTTCTTTTTTTGCTTGTAAATACATTACAAATAAGGAGATAAGCCCTCCTATTAAGTGAAGTAAGTGCACCAATGTAATTACGTAAACAAAAGATCCTGCTGCATTACTTTTAGCACCCGTGAAGAAAACACCCATCTCGTGCATTTCATTCCAGCCTTTAAACTGAAGGAATGTGAAGGCTAAGCCCATCGCAAGGCTTAGTAAAAGGAATTTCTTTACAGATTCTAAATCATTGTTCTTGGCTGCATTTAAACTTTTTTGAATGGTGATGCTGCTCAAGATAATTACTGCGGTACTCAAATAGAAAGCTACGGGGATGTCAAACTCCATCCAATTGCCTTCCGCTCTTCGTACGATATAGCCAGATGTAAATCCGATAAATAACATCACTATACTAATCATCGAAACGAAGAGTAAAGGCTTACGGGTTTTTCTTTTGTCGATTTGGATATTCACACTCATCTTATTGAACTAAATATTTGTCGAGTAAATAAATGATTTGAACTACGGGTAAGTATAGTAGGCTTCCTAGCATTAGCTTTTTAGCTGAGCTTTGGTCGCAGTTTTTCAATAGTAAAGCACTTCTTTTGTATAAATAAATACCCATGAGTAAAATGAGTATCGCACCGATAGGGCTTAATAATAGTTTGCTTTCGATTCCAAAATAAGGGAAGGCAAAAGGCAGTATGGAAACAGGGATTAGCCAAATGGTGTAAAGCATTGCTTGGAATGCAGTTCTTCTGTCGCGCATTCCAGAAGGGAGCATTCTAATTCCCGCTTTTTTATAGTCCTCGTCTAAGAGCCAAGCAATAGCCCAGAAGTGTGGGAACTGCCATAAAAATTGAATCGCAAATAGGGTTCCAGCCTCAATTCCAAATTCATTGGTGGCTGCTACCCATCCAAGCATAAATGGAATAGCACCAGGAAAAGCTCCGACAAATACAGCAATTGGGCTTACGGTTTTTAGAGGGGTATACACAGCAGCGTACAGAAAGAGAGCGGCCGCCCCAAAAAATGCGCTTTTTGCATTTATATAGTAAAGTAATGCCATTCCAATGATTCCCAAAATGGTAGAGAATAATAAACCCTCGGCAGCTTTCATCCTTCCCGCAGCCATTGGTCGCTCCTTGGTGCGATCCATCAACTTGTCGGTGTCTCTTTCGTAAACTTGATTGAAGCCGTTAGAGGAAGCTACAACTAGAAATCCACCAGCTATTAGCATGGAGAATATTTTCCAGTCAATTTGATCTACGGCTAAGAGGTAGCCAATAGCTGCAGAGAAAACGACAGTACTCGAAAGTCGCAATTTCGCTAATTGGCTATAGTCTTTAATTTTACTTTTCAAATTCTGCTTCTTAATTCTGCTGCAAAAATAAGTATAAGATTGCTTTCGGTCCCATTTATTTAATTAAATTTTATTTTGCTTCAATTCGAGGGCTATTCTTTGGCGGATTATACGTCGTCGTCGTGTTTTATTCGCCTAAAATCATATTGATTTCTTCCTCGATTGCCGCTTCTTTATTGATCTTATTAATCGCGTATGGTGGAGCAACTCTTTCCTTGCAATCAGTCAATGGGCAGCGCTCACAAGTTGCGTTCACATCCCTTACAGTAATGTTAGGGTCATTCCAGAATTTCATCTCATTTTTCAGTTTGTCGTTGAGTAGAAATCCAAGTGTAACACTTCTATTAGAGTTGGGGGTTGGATGCATCGATTTAGCAATAGATATGCAGAAATATTCATTGGGTGAGTCTATATACTTTGAGCGTTGCGCGCTAATTATTACCTTTTCATTATTATTTTGCTTTTGTGCTTTTTTCAAATCCTTAAGTACATCAATGGTAATCCATCTTCTACAGTAGTGTTCTTGGAGACTATTGCCGTGAGGATTGTGCAATTTATTTAGGTGTAATTCTTTTGTTAGATAATAATTATTTGAATGGTCTTCGTTGTTAAAGCGCAGAAAGAATAGGTTTTTAATTCCCAGTTTTTTAGGGAGTATATTCGTGATTCTTTGAAATAACATTTCGGGAGAAACCCTGTATTTGTCCAATAAAGCTACAATAGCTTTTGCTTCAAAGCTGTTATTCCCAAAAATTTGCTTCAAGTCTTCTGTAAGTTCATCTTGATTGATGAGCATGGCTATGGAGAAGTAGGAGGCTTTAAAATTGTTTAATACTTCGTCGAAATTGTGTGCTATAAGATGACTAAATGTAAGTGGGCGTTCCTTGGTCTTTAAAAAGTTGAATGCCAATTCTCTTCCCAGTACAAAAAGTAGTTGAGAGTCTTGCAGGTCTGGGTTTGTGTAAAGGGTGTTCTTGGTGTTTGGCTTTAGTAAGGATCTTAATCCGTTTAAATTCGGATACTTGTCGATATCCAAAGATTTGAATTCGTAATTAAAATGATCTGCTAAGCTTTTCTTTAGATTCTCTACTGTTAGTCCTTTCTTTTTTAAGTCGAATGTTCTTAGGCAGGAAGCAACGCTGTCTTCAATGTCTTCGAAATAGTTGAGCTTAAGCTCTTGATAGGCTCTTAAGGCTGAATAGTAAAAGTGTTCTTGGTTGAGTTGGTGATCTCTAGAGATTTCAAAAAGCGCGCTTATAAAGGCGTTCACCTTAGTGGGCGCAGATGAGAGTATACCTACTAACTTTTTACTATCAATTCCGAAAAAGCTTAAGGGAATCTCGTTTAAGAGATCGCTTTTGATTAATGTACCTAATGGTGAGAGGTTTTTCTCCAGTTTTAAAGATACTAATTCATCAAATTTGATCTTTAAGGCCAGCGAAAGAGCATGAATTTTCTCTGGTTTTGGATATTTCTTTCCCTTTTCTATCTCGTTTAAATAGGAGATGGAAAGCCCTGATTTTTCTGATAACGTAGCTAGTGAATACTTTTTCTCTGCTCGAGCCTGCTTCAGCTTGAGGCCAAAAATAAGCTTGATATTCTCCTTGTTTATGCTCATAGTTCAAATATAGATAAATTTATTTTGCGAAAAAAACACGTTTAGCGAAAATACGATTATTAGCGAATTTTCGCAAGTGAATTAATTTTTATTTATCTTTGTAAGGAACTTAAAGTCAAGGAAATGAAAGTCGACACAATAAAGGTGATGCAAGTTGAAATATTAAAAGGAGCTAATCCTTATAAGGAGGTTTTAAGTGATGCTGCTTTAAATTTTTTAATAGCCCTGCATGATAAATTTAACGAACGAAGAAAGAGCTTAATCGAAGAAAGAAAGCTTCGTCAGTTGGAGATAGATAGAGGTGTAATGCCATATTTTTTGCCTGAAACACAAGATGTTCGAAATGCAGATTGGACCATAGCTCCTATTCCAGAAGATTTATTGGATCGCAGAGTGGAGATTACAGGGCCGGTTAATCGCAAGATGATTATTAATGCTCTGAATTCTGGTGCAAAAACATTCATGGCCGATTTTGAGGATAGTACTTCTCCTACATGGGCGAATATTATGGAGGGGCAAATAAATTTGAAAGATGCCGTTTTGGAATCTATATCATATCATAAAAAGGGCTCCGATAAAATATACACACTAAATGAAGAGACGGCAGTATTACTCGTTCGTCCTCGCGGTTGGCATCTCGAAGAGAAGCATTTATTAGTTAAGGGTGAACCTATGAGTGCCTCATTAGTTGATATGGGGTTGTACTTTTTTCACAATGTACATAAGCTAATGGAAAAGGGTACAGCACCCTATTTCTATTTGCCAAAATTGGAGTCTTATTTAGAAGCCCGATTGTGGAATGATGTCTTTGTTTTTGCGCAGGATTATATTGGAGTTCCACAAAAGACGATTAAGTCAACGGTTCTTATAGAAACTATAATGGCCGCCTTCGAGATGGACGAAATCCTGTTTGAGCTTAAAGATCATATCGTGGGATTAAACTGTGGTCGATGGGATTATATTTTCTCTTTCATTAAGCGCTTGAGGACTCATCGTGAGTATATCTTATCAGATAGAGATCAAGTTGGGATGACCACGCCATTTATGAGAGCCTATTCCTTATTGTTGATACAAACTTGTCATCGACGTGGCGCACATGCCATAGGAGGTATGGCTGCTCAAATCCCAATTAAGAATGATGAGAAAGCAAATCGTGATGCACTTGATAAAGTTGTTCAGGATAAGTTGAGAGAGGTGAAGGATGGACACGATGGTACTTGGGTGGCACACCCTGCGTTAGTTTCTGTTGCCGAAAATGTATTTAATGCAATGATGCCTACAGTCAATCAAATTCATGTAAAAAGAGCTGAACTTAAAATTTCTGCTGTCGATTTGTTAGAAGTACCTAAAGTGTCGATAACTGAAGAAGGTGTTCGCAATAATGTGAATGTTGGAATACTGTATTTAAACGCCTGGCTTATTGGGAATGGTGCAGTGGCTCTCTACCATTTAATGGAAGATGCAGCAACAGCCGAAATATCGAGAGCTCAATTATGGCAGTGGCTGAAACACGGCGCAGTATTAAATGATGGTAGAAAGATCGATAAAGAGCTGGTTCAGAATTTAATTCCTGAAGAGATTGAGAAGATTAAAGATTATGTAGGAGAGGTGTATTATAAAAATGCCCGATTCCCTGAAGCGATAACATTATTTGAAGAATTCGTTTATAGCGATGAGTTTGAAGAATTCTTAACACTAAAAGCTTACCCAAACATTTAAACAATTATTTCGCAACTAGCGTAATATATAACGTCCTAGATAACTGAAAATATGAAAGCTATACAACAAAACAATTATAGCTCTGCATTAGAGACTGTAAGAAATCTAAAGCAAAAGCACGGAAAAACATGGGACTCAATAAGCCCTGAAAGTGCAGCTAGAATGATTACTCAAAATCGTTTCAGAACAGGTTTAGATATTGCAAAATATACTGCAGATATTATGAGAGAAGATATGGCAGCATATGATGCGGACTCTTCAAACTACACACAATCATTGGGTTGTTGGCATGGTTTTGTAGCTCAGCAAAACATGATAGCTGTTAAGAAACACCATAAAACAACTAGTAAAAGTTATTTATACCTATCAGGGTGGATGGTTGCTGCATTACGTTCAGAATTTGGACCATTGCCTGATCAATCTATGCACGAAAAAACTTGTGTACCAGCATTAATAAAAGAAATTTATGATTTCTTACGTCAAGCTGATGCAATTGAGTTAAATGATTTATTTAGAAGACTTGAAGAAGGAGAGGATGTACAAAGTCAAATTGATAACTTTGAAACACATATAGTTCCTATTATTGCTGATATTGATGCAGGTTTTGGGAATGAAGAAGCTACCTATTTGTTAACAAAGAAAATGATTGAAGCTGGTGCTTGTGCTATTCAAATTGAAAATCAAGTTTCTGATGCTAAACAATGTGGTCACCAAGATGGGAAAGTTACTGTGCCGCATGAGGATTTCATTGCTAAAATTAACGCTATTAGATATGCATTCTTAGAGTTAGGAGTTGATGATGGAGTTATTGTAGCAAGAACTGATTCTGAAGGTGCTGGTCTTACCCAAAAATTACCAGTTAGTAAAGAACCTGGAGATTTACCTTCTCAATACTTATCTTTTGTAGAAGCAGAAGAAATTGACATTAATGATGCTAGTGAAGATGATGTGTTGCTTAAAAGAGATGGTAAATTAGTGCGCCCTGTAAGGCTAGCTAATGGTTTGTATAAATTTAAAGACGGATCAAGTATTGATAGAGTGGTCTTAGATTGTATTACAAGTCTACAAAACGGAGCAGATTTATTGTGGATTGAAACACCAACTCCAAACGTTAAGCAAATTGCTCATATGGTAAATAGAGTTAAAGAAGTTATACCAAATGCTAAATTGGTTTACAATAATTCACCTTCTTTTAACTGGACATTAAACTTCCGTAATCAAGCATATGATGAAATGCTTGCTGAAGGAAAAGATATGACATCTTACGATAAAGATAATTTAATGTCTGAAGAGTACGACAACACTGAATTATGCTTTCTTGCAGACAAAAAAATTAAAACCTTCCAAATTGATGGAGCAAAAGAAGCGGGTATCTTTCATCATTTAATTACTTTACCAACTTACCATACTACAGCACTTCATATGAACGATTTAACTGAAGGCTATTTTGGAGAAGAAGGTATGTTAGCTTACGTAAAAGATGTTCAAAGACAAGAGATCAGAAAAGGGGTTTCTTGTGTAAAGCATCAAAGAATGGCAGGGTCAAATCTTGGAGACGATCATAAAACATTTTTTGCTGGAGAGAAAGCGTTAAAAGCTGGAGGTGTAAATAATACTTCAAATCAGTTTGAAGGTAAAAAGAATGAAGTCGAGCTAGAGTTTGTTGCTTAATGTTACAGAATCTATAGAACAAGAGCAGTTTTAGTTTTTTTGTTAGTGTTATTCAGAGAAAAAGAGGAGCGTTTGGCTCCTCTTTTTTTATACATATTCTTCTCCTTTTAGCCTTTTCGCATCATTCATATACTGTTTGATGCTTTGCTCATTTTCCTTTTTACAGATGAGCAGTACGTTGTCTTTATCGACTACTATATAGTCATCTAATCCGTCCACAACAATCAATTTTTTCGAATTGCTATGTATAATGTTGTTCGAGGAGTTGTAGGTGAGTACATTGTTGCTTACCGTAGCATTTAAGTTTTCGTCTTTCTCTAAATGATTGTAGATAGAGCCAAAAGTGCCTAAATCGCTCCAGCCAAAATCAGAAGGAAGCACATATACATTTTCTGCTTTTTCCATAATTCCAAAGTCAATGGAAATATTTGGAAGTGTAGGATAGGTTTTGTTGATGAATGCTTCCTCTTCGGGGCTATTTAAAAGGTGTTTCGCCACCATAAATGGGTCGTGTATATCTTTTAAGTCTTTTTGAAAGCTCTTGATAATACTCGCTGACGACCAGACAAAGATACCTGCATTCCATAGGAAATCGCCACTTTCAATAAACTGCTTGGCTAGTTCTAGGTCTGGCTTTTCAGTAAAGGTTTTCACCTTGTTAATAGCTTGATTCGTCTCGATCGTTTCTTCTGTATACTGAATATAGCCATAGCCCGTATCTGGACGACTCGGTTGAATTCCTAAGGTAATTAGAGCGTCGTTTTGATTGGCAGCCTCAAGAGCTATTTCAATACATTTTACAAATTCATCTTCTTGAAGTATTAAATGATCAGATGGAGCAACCACCATGAGTGCATCAGGGTTTTTCTGATGAATTTTAAAAGCCGCATATGCGATACAGGGTGCTGTGTTTCTTCGTGCGGGTTCACATAAAACTTGTTCAGAGCTGATGCTTAGTTGTTCGAGTACAGTATCCTTATAGATGTCGTTAGTGACGATATAAATATTTTGGATCGGGCATACCTTTGATAAACGATCGAAGGTTTGTTGAATAAGTGTTTTCCCGGCACCCAAGATGTCGATAAACTGCTTAGGATGCTGGGTACGACTCATAGGCCAAAAGCGACTTCCAATACCGCCCGCCATTATTATTGCATATTTATTTTCTTTCATCATCTTTCTTTATGAAGGAACTTCAGTTGCTTCAATTTCTATCTGAGTTCCAAGTCCTGGACAGTCGCAGCTTTTAAAAACAGAACAAGAGCTGAAGATAGTTGTAAGTAGAATTGTAAGTATGGTGACTTGTGTTGTTTTTGTTTTCGACATTTGTTGTAGCTTATAAATGCTAGTAAATATTTAGAGATTTGGTAAATTTACACTTATTTTAGATAAAATTAATAATATGGGATTTGTAGTAGCCATAGGTAAATACTTACTTTTTATTCTCGAAGTTTTTCAAAAGCCTGAACGACGATCGGTCATGTATAGATTGGTTGTGAGGGATATTTATGAATTGGGTGCTAAGTCTTTACTTTTTGTGATTTTCGTATCTATTTTTATGGGAGCTGTAGTTTGTATTCAAACAGCGACCAATATGGAGGGCAGCTGGTTTCCAAGGTATTTAATTGGTTATGCTACGCGCGATACAATCATTTTAGAATTTTCACCGACTATTATCAGTTTACTCTTAGCGGGTAAAATAGGTTCTAATATTGCCTCTGGACTGGGTACTATGCGTGTTACCGAGCAGATAGATGCACTTGAAGTTATGGGGGTTAATCCTGCTAGTTATTTAGTGAGACCAAAGGTATTTGCACTACTATTTTTCAATCCATTACTAATATGTGTAAGTATGTTTGGAGGTATTTTCGGTGGTTTTATGGCTGGCACTTTATCTGGAGAGTGTACGGCAACAGAGTTTATAGCCGGGCTTCAATATGATTTCATTCCTTTTAAAGCAGTATATGCACTAATAAAAACGGTGGTTTTTGCTTTTGTGATTTCCAGTGTTTCTGCTTTTCATGGTTTTTATACCCAAGGAGGTGCTTTAGAAGTAGGACGCTCGAGCACAAGAGCTGTGGTTTATAGTTCAGTGTTGATTATTGTGTTGAATTATGTGATAACTCAAATCTTATTATAATGGTAGAGGTCAAGCAGATATCTAAACAGTTTGGTGAAAATCAGGTTTTGAATGATATATCTTTTCAATTTGAGAAGGGTAAAACCAATTTAGTGATTGGACAGAGTGGTTCCGGTAAAACGGTTTTATTAAAGTGTTTGTTAGGTTTGTTTAAGGCCGATAAAGGCGAAATATTATTTGATGGAGCTGACATTCTTGCTATGACTTCTAAGCACTTGAAATTATTGCGAAAAGAAGTCGGTATGGTTTTTCAAGGCGGGGCATTATTTGATTCTATGGATGTGGAGAGTAATGTAATGTTTCCATTAAAGATGTTTTCTCAGGACTCTAAAGAGGAAATGTTAGAACGGGTTAATTTCTGTCTAACAAGAGTAAACCTTGAAAATGTAAATAAATTGTATCCACAAGCGCTTAGTGGTGGGATGAAGAAAAGAGTGGCCATTGCCAGAGCGATTGCTTTAAATCCTAAATACCTTTTATGCGATGAACCCAATTCTGGTTTAGACCCATATACAGCCATATTGATAGATAATTTATTGCAAGAGATTACGCATGAGTATGGGATGACTACTATCATCAATACCCACGATATGAATTCGGTGATGGAGATTGGTGAAAAGATTCTTTTCATCAAAAATGGTAAAAAGGCATGGGAGGGTAGTAAATCGGAAATTATTCAAACGGATAGTGATAGTTTACGAGATTTTGTCTTCTCTTCTGAGTTATTTAAAACTATCCGTAGGCACGCTCAATAATATTTTTTATAGCAAAAAAAAAAGGCTCCCTAGGGAGCCTTTTTTAATATATGATTGTATCAATAATTACTTAATGATTACTCTTTGAGTACTAACAGAAGCTCCGTTAGATACTTTTACAAAGTAAAGACCAGCCTCAAAGTTAGTCATGTCGAAAGTTTCGTTAATTGAACCCTCGATAGTTCTTAACTCAACTGTTTCACCTAATACATTCAAAACTTCTACTGAGTAAGTAGCTGCTTCAGCAATTTTCACAGTAAAGATACCGTTTGATGGGTTAGGGAAGATAGAGAAAGTCTCTACAGTATTTTCTTCGATAGCAACATAGTCGTCAAGACCTAAACGAATAACAAAAGCGTTACCGTTAGAGTAAATAGTTTCGTCAGAAGGTAAGAAGATTGAACTAGCATAGCTTGGTTGAGCTACAGTTTCGTCATCTAAAATACGTACGTGATTAATATCGTCAGAGTACAATTCAACACAAGCGAAGTACTCTCCTGGCTCCAAAGTAGTAGATGGAAGAGAAACGAAAACTAGGTTGTTGTCGATATGACCTTGTGTAATCATTACACCGTCTTCATTTTCAACTATTCTATCGAACATATCATCATTGTTGTATGCTTCAGCACTTAGGATGAATGGGAAAATCATTGCATCTTCGTTAGAACTAGTAGTGATACCAATTTCCAAACCAGAAACCTCAGTAGTTTCTAGGATGTTATAGTAAGCCATCAATACAAGACCGTCGTAGTTGTCAGTAAAACTGTTAGATCCTAATGAAGTAAGAGATGTAGTTTCGTTATCATAAACACCTAAACCATCTAAAGAATATAAGTTCTCAGTCACTGCAAAGTTTCTGTTATAACTGTTGTTTGAGAAGTTTTCACCCCCAGCATTATCCATATCAGAAGAAGCCGTTACACTTAAAGAGTAATTGCCTACAGCTAAAGGAGTAAAGTCAGTTACATAGCTTTCGATGTAAGAAGTACTATCGTTCTCAAGAAGTGCTTGAGAAGCTGAAACAGTAATTACTTCATTACCAGATTCGTCTGTAACAATAACGTTAACATTTACGTTTGTTTGGTCATTTACACCGAAGTTAAATACTTCACCACCAACGATAAGCGTATCGTTCATTTGTGAAGCAGGAATTCTTCCGTATTCAACACCACCACCGTTTGTAATCCAACCAGAATTTAAAACGATATCATCAGCAGGTTGCTCAAGAATAGCAGCATCGTCAATAAACCATGCGTAACCCCAAGTACCAGTCCAGTGGAAACGTACCCAAACTTGCTCTTGATTACCAGCTGATTCGCTGATGTTCATTCTCCAAAGAGCAGGATTAGTACCTGTGTTGTCTCCAGCGTTTCCAGAAAGCGCAGGAAATACCTCGTATACGTTAGAATTAGTACTTGCATCAAAGTTAGGATCTAACTCTGGCCAATCACTGTTGTTAGTACTAGTAACAACAAAACATCTTTCAGAGTTGTAAGATTGGTACCAAGTTTCGAACTGAAGTACTACATTGTTGTAGTCAGCTAAGTTGATAGGACTTGCAGTAGTAAACCAAGAGTCTTCTACATCAGCACCACCTTCTTCTCCACCGTATTCGTCAGAATCAACCATTGCACAACCATTACTGTAAGTTGTTGAAGCAATAGTTTCAATTTGGTAAGCTCCACCACATTCAAGACCAGTTCCAATTTCCCAGTCAAGAGAACATTGAGTCTCGTCGTGCGCGATTACCCATGTAGATGCATCAGAAAAGTCATCAGACCAGATTGGAGTAGATTTGTCATTTGAAAGCACTTTGGTAGGCGTTGCCACTTTTTCAGCAGTAAATGCTTTAGAAGTAACAGCAGACTGTGCAAATGACGCACTAGCTACCAACAATGCTCCAGCTAAAAGTTGAAGTTTTTTCATTGTGTTTTGTTTTTGTTGTTTAATTCAGAGTAACAAATGTAAGCTTCTGGCTTAACTTTCACAAGTTTCGGCTTGGTAAGACTCAATACTCGGGCAAGAGCAGATTAAGTTTCTATCTCCATAGGCTTGATCAATGCGGCGAACAGCTGGCCAGAATTTATTTTCGCGCACCCAATCTAGTGGATAAGCAGCCTGATGACGAGAGTAGCTGAACATCCACTCATCGCTTGTACATTGATCAAGAGTATGAGGGGCGTTTTTCAGAGTGTTATCATCTTTGTGGTATTCACCAGACACAACATGCTCAATTTCTTCTCTAATAAAAATCATCGCCTCACAAAAACGATCTAATTCTGCTTTACCTTCACTTTCTGTAGGTTCAATCATAAGTGTACCTGCTACGGGGAAGGAAACAGTGGGCGCATGGTAACCAAAATCCATAAGTCTTTTAGCAATATCAGTCACATCAATACCACTGGCTTCTTTTAAATCGCGACACTCCAGAATCATCTCGTGTGCTACGCGTCCATTTTCACCTGTATATAGAATTTTATAATGCTTCTCCAATTTAGCCTTCATATAGTTGGCGTTTAGGATGGCATATCTAGTTGCTTCTTTAAGTCCTTCAGCTCCTAGCATCTTTATATAAGCATAAGATATAAGTAGAACTAAGGCCGATCCCCATGGGGCTGCAGAAACTGCAGAGATACTAGAGTTACCACCACATTCCACAACCGCATGTCCTGGCAAGAATTCCACTAAGTGAGCAGCCACACCAATAGGTCCCATTCCAGGACCACCACCACCGTGAGGGATAGCAAAAGTTTTATGAAGGTTTAGGTGACAAACGTCGGCTCCAATTTCTCCTGGGCTCGTTAAACCTACTTGAGCATTCATATTTGCCCCATCCATATACACCTGTCCACCGTGTTGGTGAATTAATGCCGTAATTTCTTTAACAGAGGTTTCGTAAACACCATGTGTTGATGGATAAGTAATCAATAGAGCAGCCAATTCGTTAGTATGTTTTTCAGCTTTCTCTTTAAGGTCATCAAGATCAATATTCCCTTTTTCATCACATTTAACAATCACCACATCCATACCAGCCATTACTGCTGAGGCGGGGTTAGTTCCGTGAGCTGAAGAAGGAATTAAAGCAATGGTTCTCTTTTCGTCGCCACGGCTTTTGTGATATTCTCTAATAACCATTAAACCAGCATATTCACCTTGTGCTCCGGAGTTTGGTTGTAGGGATATACCTGCAAAACCTGTGATTTCGCAAAGGTCATCTTCTAGGCTTCTAAAGATTTCATGATAACCTTCGGCTTGATCGATAGGAACAAATGGATGAATAGAACTGAAATTACTCTCGTTAAGAGGAAGCATTTCACTTGCTGCATTCAATTTCATGGTGCATGATCCTAGGGCAATCATTGAATGATTTAAGGAAAGATCTTTGCGCTCCAGTTTTTTGATATAACGCATCATCTCAGTCTCCGAATGATAAGAGTTGAATACTGAATGTGTCATGAAATCTGTAGAGCGTTGTAGCTCTTCAGAAATAGTTTCTGAATCATAAACATCAATTATTCTCTTATAATCAACACCTTTTGCACCAGCCAATACAGCTAAAACATCATTAAGGTCGTCGATAGTTGTTGTCTCATTAATACTGATGCAAATGCTGTGCTCATCAATATATAAGAAGTTGATCTGAGCTTCGAGAGCGATTTGATTTACCTTGTCAGAATTTAAGTCCCCTAGGTCGATTAATAGTGTATCGAAATACTGTTCGTTTTTTTGGATAAAACCAAGGTCTTTAATCGAAGAGGAAAGTGCATTTGCTTTATTGTGAATGCGTTTTGCAATATGCTTTATTCCTTTAGGACCATGGTAAGTGGCGTACATACCAGCCATTACCGCAAGCAACACCTGTGCAGTACAAATGTTTGAAGTGGCCTTTTCCCTTTTGATGTGTTGCTCTCTCGTTTGAAGAGCCATTCTAAGAGCTGGTTTGCCATCTAGATCTTTCGAAAGACCAATAATGCGCCCGGGAATATTTCTTTTATAAGACTCTTTAGTCGCAAAATATGCAGCATGAGGCCCACCGTATCCCATTGGAATACCGAAACGTTGCGAGGTTCCCACAACAACATCAGCACCCCATTCTCCTGGAGCTTCTAGTAGAGCTAGCGATAATAGGTCGGCAGCAACGGCAACACCTACTTCAGCGCTATGAGCCTTTTTAGTAAATTCTCTGTATTCAAAAACTTCTCCAGTAGCGGTAGGGTATTGGAGTAATGCACCAAATATCATTTCGGTAAACTCAAACTCTCTGTGGTCGCCAATAATTAGTTCGATACCTACAGGTTCCGCTCTAGTTTCTAAAAGAGTAATCGTTTGTGGAAGACAATCTTCTGATACGAAAAACTGATTCGCTCCTGCTTTCTTTTTTGCTCTAGGACGACTGTTGTAAAGTAAGCTCATTGCTTCGGCAGCCGCTGTAGCTTCATCCAAAAGCGAAGCGTTGGCAAGCTCCATCCCTGTAAGATCAATCACCATAGTTTGGAAATTCAACAAAGCCTCTAAACGACCTTGAGCAATCTCGGCTTGGTAAGGAGTGTAAGCAGTGTACCAACCTGGGTTTTCTAAGACGTTTCTTTGAATAACGCTAGGCAATACTGTTGGGTGGTAGCCTAATCCGATATAGGATTTATATTGTTTGTTTTTGTGAGCTAATTCTTTGATATGAGCTAAGAATTCTTGCTCACTAAGAGCTTTCGATAAGTTGAGATTCTCGTTAAGAAGTATGTCAGCAGGAATCGTTTGGTCGATTAATTCGTCAATAGAATTAAGGCCAATAGTAGCCAACATGCTTTTTACATCTTCTTCTTTGGGACCAATGTGTCTAAGTAAGAACGAGTTTGTATTCATTATATGAGTGATTGTGAGTTTTTAAACGTAGCAAAATTACGAATAATTGGTACGCTGCTGAACAGTTTCGTGAAAAATATAAGTACATTTGATATGATGAGATTCTTGTTGAAAATTTTAGACTTTTTAGTTGTTAGTAATATATATGTAGCACTTGGTGTGCTATCCTTAACCTGGATAAGTCAAGAGCTTAACGACATTGAAAATACGAATTTATTATTCTTTGTCTTTGCTTCTACAATTTTTGCTTACAACTTTACGCGATTAGTTCGCGTTCATCCAATGTTGCTTGAGGGAGAATCTGTTCGTCATGATAATATTTTCCGCTTGCGATCCTTATTGTGGATTCTCTGTATCGCTTCTGGGATATGGGCTTTTTATCTATTTCTACAATTTGACAAACTCATTAGTTCTCTAATCTATTTTATGGCGGCTGTATCTATTGCTTATGCCATACCAATTTACAAAAAAGATGGAAGCTGGGTTCGCTTGCGCGATGTCCCCGGCATAAAAATATTTTTAATTGCTTTTGTATGGACACTCGTAACTGTGAGTTTTCCAGTTTTAGAGCAAGGGGCTCCATTTCGATTCTTGGAACATATTGAACGTTTTCTTTTCGTATTTGCCATAACCATCCCTTTTGATATTCGCGATATGCGTTTTGATGATTTTAGCCTTTTAACAATCCCACAAATATTGGGAATTCGAAAATCTCGGTGGATTGGGATTGGAGCTTTATTATTTGCTGAACTCATTTTGGCTTATCGTTTTTTCTTCGAAGATGCTATGGGCCTCTGGCAGGCCTTGGCAATTTACCTGACTTATGAGCTTGCAGCACTACTAATCTATAAGAGTCACCCACAACTCCCCGAACGCTATGTGACCCACGGAGTAGAAGGGACTTCAATATTAATGGGTTTACTTTTCTTGCTTTCTCAATTGATTTAAAAGGACTTGTAGAGCGGCCTAATTATTGTAATTTAGAGGGCTAAAAATTTTGAAGATGAATTGGGAGTTCAATGAGAGTTTCGCCCGCGATCTTGATGCTAAAGATCCTTTGGGAGACTACAGAAATCGTTTTTATATACCAAAAATTAATGGAGAGGAATCGGTATACTTTACTGGGAATTCTCTAGGTCTACAGCCAAAAACCACTCGTGCTTTTATCAATCAAGAATTGGATGATTGGGCAGAGTTTGGCGTAGAAGGACATTTCCACGGGAAAACGCCTTGGTTTGACTATCATAAAGCACTGACAAAGGCTAGTGCAACTGTGGTTGGTGCTAAAGCGTCTGAAGTAGTGGTGATGAATGGGCTTACTACAAATTTACATTTGATGTGGGTTTCTTTTTATAAGCCAACAACTACTCGATATAAGATACTTTGTGAAGCAAAAGCTTTTCCTTCCGATCAGTATGTAATGGAAAGTCAAGCAAAATTTCACGGCTTTAATCCCGATGATACTATTGTAGAGGTTTCACCTCGCGAGGGTGAGCACTGTATTCGAAAAGAAGATATTCTAGCGAAAATTGAAGAATTAGGCGATAGTCTAGCCCTTGTGTTCTGGGGTGGTGTGAATTATTATACTGGTCAGTTGTTCGATATGAAAACTATTACTACTTCTGCTCATAAGGTAGGAGCTAAGGTGGGATTCGATCTAGCACATGCTGCAGGAAATGTTGAATTGAAATTACACGATTGGGATGTTGATTTCGCCGCTTGGTGTTCGTATAAATATTTGAACTCAGGGCCTGGAAATGTATCGGGAGTATTTGTGCACGAACGCCATGGTGATAATGCCGAGCTCCCTCGATTTGCAGGTTGGTGGGGTCACGATGAAGAACGTAGATTCTTGATGGAGAAAGGTTTTGTTCCGACTAAGGGTGCCGAAGGCTGGCAGTTGAGTAATGCTCCAGTTTTTGGGATGGCAGCTCACAGAGCTTCATTGGAGATTTTTGAGGAAGTTGGAATGACTAAGTTGATTGATAAATCACGTTTATTGGTGGCTTATTTGGAGTTTGTACTCAATGATATTTCTTCTAGAAATGAGAATTGCAACTTAGAATTGATAACCCCAAAAGATACTGCTGAAAGAGGTTGTCAAGTTTCAGTATTGTTACATGGACAAGGTAAAGGTCTCTTTGATAAATTAACGGCCTTAGGTGTCATTTCCGATTGGAGAGAGCCCAATGTAATTAGAATGGCTCCAGTGCCATTATATAACTCTTTCGAGGATATTTATCGCTTCGGAAAAAAATTAGAAGCTAGCTTATGATGGAGAAGAAGTTTACCATAGCTGGAGCTGGATTAGTAGGTTCTCTATTCGCTATTTATCTAGCGAAAAAAGGACATAAAGTGGAAGTTTTTGAGCGCCGTAAAGATATGCGTACCGAAACTATTGGCGCGGGGAAATCAATCAACCTTGCTTTATCCGATAGAGGCTGGAAAGCTTTAGCGGGTGTTGGTGTTGATAAAGAGGTTCGGAAAATGGCTATTCCGATGTATAAGAGGGTGATGCATGGGCTTGATGGTACATTGACCGATCAGGCTTATGGAAATGATGGCGAAGCTATTTATTCTGTTTCCAGAGGAGGTTTGAATGCCTTATTGATGGATTTGGCTGAGAGAGAGGATAAGGTCAACTTTCATTTCGATCAGAAATGTGTGGATGTAAATTTAAAAGATGCGAAAGCTACTTTTGAACATACTCAAACTAATAAGTTGACTGAAGTTGCTGCCGATCATGTGGTGGGAGCTGATGGTATTTATTCGGCTGTAAGGACACAAATGCAACGTCAAGATCGCTTTAATTACGAGCAGCGTTATATAGACCACGGTTATAAAGAACTAATAATTCCCGCAAATACCGATGGTACACATCAGTTAGAGATGAATGCGCTTCATATATGGCCTCGTGGTACTTATATGTTAATAGCATTACCAAATCTCGATGGTAGCTTTACCTGTACACTATTCTTCCCTTTTGAAGGAAAGTATTCATTTGATAGCTTGAAAAATGATGAAGCTATTTTAAGCTTCTTCAAGGAGGTATTCCCTGATGCGGTGCCTTTAATGCCAACTTTATTGGAGGACTTCAAAGAAAACCCAACATCATCACTAGGAATCATTCGTTGTTTCCCGTGGACGGTAGATGATAAGGTAATGCTGATTGGAGATTCCTCCCATGCAACAGTGCCTTTCTACGGACAAGGGATGAACTCTGGTTTTGAAGATTGTTCAGTGTTTAATGAATTGATGGAAGAACATGGCGATGATTGGGAGGCTTGTTTTAAAGCTTATGAAATTGCTAGAAAAGAGAATGGTGATGCCATTCAGGATTTATCGCTCCACAATTTTGTTGTGATGCGTGATAAAACATCTGACCCTAAATTTTTATTGCAGAAAAAAATAGAGAAACATTTCTCTACCAAGCATCCCGATAAATGGTTGCCACTTTATTCTATGGTTACCTTTTCGGATATTCCTTATGCCGAAGCATGGCGAGTAGGTCAAAAGCAAGAGGCGATGATGAAAAAAATTATTGCCATACCGAATATAGAATCCAAATGGGATTCTATAGAAGTGGAAGAGCGAATGCTCGGAATGATTGAATAAAAAAAGCCTTCCCAATTGGGAAGGCTTTTTTTATTAAAATAAGGTATTTCTTAGTTAAAGAAAGGCTTTTCAGCTCCACTATATCTTTTACCACCACCTGAAAGAACCATAACTGGTTCACAGTTGAATAATTCTTGAAGATCACCATTTTCATCTGCTTCTGCAATTACATAGTGTATCGCAATTGTGTTTCCAGAAATTTGACCAGTTAATGTTGTGTATACAACTGCGTATTCAGTCCCTCCAGCAATGATAGAGCTCTCAAGATTTGAAATGTTAAATGAGTCTCCAGTAACAGGGATAGTGACATCTACACCCCAGTCGAAAGCATTTACTAAGGTGATTTCATTTCCGTTGGCAGTAATTAGCTGCTCCCATTCCCAGCCTCCACCACAGTCTTCTGCAGCATCATAAGTACCTGCATAGATATCGCCAAAGTAAGTACAAGAATCATCGTCTTCTGTAGCTACTGCATTGTAGTTAGTAGCAGCATAGTCAGTACAACCAAGTATAATACAAGATCCATCATCTTCAGTTGCCTCAGCGTTGTAGTTAGTAGCAGTAGCGTTAGTACAACCAGTTACAGCTTCTTCTTCTTTCTCACAAGAGCTAAAAGAAACCAATGCTGCAAAGGCAGCGAACATTGCGAATTTTTTCATCTTAAATAGTTTTTTTGTTTCGATGGCGAATTTATGAAAATTAGATGGTATAAAAAAAGCCCTAGTATTTCTACTTCGGACTTTATTTAAAATGTTATTAAACGTTTAACGATTACAAGTGATGCTTAAGTTTACGGCAATTCCTTGCTCCATGGCAGAACCTGAAAAGTGTAGGTTGTTTTCGTCGAGTAAATTAATAGTCCATAAAACTGAGCCAATGTCTTCGTATGACATGTTAAAGTGAGTAGGGTCAACAAGCTCCCATGGGACGGATTCTAAATACTCTCCGTCTTCATAAACATTCACTACACCTTGTTCAGTAAATTCAATTGCAGTATCCTCCATGACTTCCACATGATAAGTGATCATCTCTTCTAGGGCAATCCATTCTTCTGGACTAGAAGGCATCTCAAGTCCATATTCCTCTTCAAACTCTTCAGGGTCCATGTCTTGGGCAAGACTAATTAGGAATGCGACCATTTCAGCAGAAATGTCGAGTTCACTTTCAATCTGAACTAAATTCCATTCCCCATAGATATTGTCGGCACTTAGATAGAGGCAGCTCTGGTTGTCCTCGTTTGCATTTGGGTCGTAATTGATAGCGCTCTCATCAGTACATCCAACAATAGCATCTTCCTCACAGGCTGTAAAACACAGTAACAGCCCTAATAAACTAATTCCTACTATTCTTTTCATCTTTATAAGTATTGTGATCTTTCGATCTATTAATGTTTCAGTCCTATCTTGTATACAGTGGTTATTTTGGTGCTATATATTCAGTAATCAGTTCATCCAGCATACATCAGTAGGTAGTTTCGTATTTCTTTAGTAATTAAATTCCCTGGCCCAAAAAGTAATGCACTTACTAAGTCGCAGCTACCATTATCAACGCTTGCTTCTGAATTGTAATTACTTGCTAGCGAATCCGAGCAGCCGTCAATATCTTGAGTATAAAATGATAAACTGATGCATATTGCCGAACACTGTGAACCTATTATCTTATTCTTTAATTTGCTTATTTTTATTATTTAGTAAATGGATTATTTTGTTTTTCGAAACCGATAGTTGTATTCGGGCCATGCCCAGGATACACAACTGTATCGTCATCTAAATTAAACAATTTTTGTCGAATGCTAGCTATAAGTGTATCGTGATCTCCTAGTGGTAAATCGGTTCTCCCGATACTTAAACGGAATAAAACATCTGCTACAATAGCGATTTTCTCCTCCTCGTTAATTAAGGAGATATGCCCAGGAGCATGTCCAGGGGTGAATATCACCTTGAATTTACTTCTACCAAATTCTATCAAGTCCCCCTCTTCGATAAAAGATCCAGGCTCTGGGATCGATCCTAATTTTAAGCCGTATCTGCTAGCGGCCATAGGTGCATATTCTAAAATAGGCAAGTCTAAGCGATGCATAACAGGCTTTAATTGGTAGCTGTCACAAACAAATTGATTGCCGAAAATATGATCTAAATGACAATGTGTGTTGATGAGCATTTTGGGTTTCAAGTGGTTCTGCTCAATAAAATTTTTGAGAATAGACTCTTCATTAGAGTCATAACAACCAGGATCAATGATGATACACTCTTTGGTTTCGTCGTAAGCGATATAGGTGTTTTCTTGAAAAGGGTTGAAGGTGAAGCTTTGTATTTTTATCATTTGACTTGTTCTGTGTTGTTTCCTTGCGAAATTAATTATTTTTATCTTCATCAGATAATAGTTTACATTCGCAGTAGGAATCAATATTATTCAGATTAATGTCCAATAAGTCAATATCTCAAATTACAGGTTTTTGTTTAGTTACTGGTGCAAGTGCTGGAATCGGTAGAGCCGTTTCACTTGAATGGGCTTCAAAAGGAGTATCTATATTAGCTATAGCCTTAGAAAGTGATGCCTTAGAAAGTCTTAAGCAAGAAGTGGAAGGAAAGTATTCTGTTTCTTGTCTCATCTTAACAAAAGATATGTTGGAGGATGAAGCTCCTAAAGAAATTCACCAATGGTGTTGTGATAATAATATAGAAGTTCAAGTTTTGGTGAATAATGTAGGATTGGGTTCAGCAGGGCGTTTTGAAGATAGCTCGCTTGAATTTGACCTTAGTTTGGTGAAGTTGAATATCATGCCTATGATTCAGCTAACGAAATTGTTCCTTCCAGGTTTAAAGAAATACCAGAAGTCTTATATTTTAAATATGAGTAGTCTGGGTAGTTATCGACCTATTCCTTATAAAGCCTTGTATACGGCCTCAAAAGCTTTTATTTATTCTTTCTCTCGAGCTATTTCTTCGGAGTTGGAAGCCGATTCGGTACAGGTTTCTGTGTCTTGCCCAGCGGGAGTTTATACGAATTCTGCGGTCGTAGAGCGTATAAAGACTAGTGGTAATATTGGTAAATGGACAAGCCTTTATGTGGGCGATGTAGCCTATTATATTGTTAAGGGAATGCTCAAGGGGAAGAAGTTGATTATCCCTGGACTAGGAGCAAAGGTGCTTTTTGTTTTGATGATATTAATGCCTGAAAGCTTAAACCGTTGGATGGTAGGGAGAAACATGAAAAGAAATTTATAATGCAAGACAAGATTAAACATATTATTGATTCTTGTTTTGAGAATTTAGTAAACTGGCGTGAGCATATACACGCCAATCCAGAGCTTTCATTTCAAGAATATAAAACCTCTGAATTTGTAGCTTCAAAATTGGATGAGATGAATATTCCCTATCAACAAGGAATTGTAAAGACAGGTATAGTGGCCTTGATTAATGGTAGGAATCCCGAAAAACAATGCATCGCATTGAGAGCTGATCTAGATGCACTTCCAATTGTCGAAGAAAATGAGGCTCCCTATAAATCTAAAATTGATGGGGTGATGCACGCTTGTGGTCATGATGTACATACCACTTGTTTGTTGGGAGCAGCAAAAGTATTAAATGAGCTAAGAGATGAATTTGAAGGTACGGTAAAACTTATCTTTCAGCCAGGTGAGGAGAAGTTACCAGGAGGAGCATCTCTTTTGATTGAAGCGGGTGTTCTCGAAAACCCAAAGGTAGACAAGATTGTTGCCTTACATGTTTATCCTGCTATGGAAGTAGGTAAAGTTGGATTTAAGGAAGGTCAGTATATGGCTTCTTGTGATGAGCTTTATTTAAATGTGGAAGGTAAAGGGGGGCATGCAGCTCTTCCTGATCAATATCATAATCCAGTACTATTGATTGCTGAGCTTCTTCCTGCGCTACAAAGCTATGTAGAGTCTTTAGCAGTTGATGAAAAGTTTGTGCTTGCTTTTGGTAAGCTATACGCCGACGGTGCAACTAATGTAATCCCTACGACGGCGCATGCCGAAGGTACTTTAAGAACCATGAATGAAAAGTGGCGTCTTTCGATTCATCAGAAAATGCAGGCTTTTGTAAATTCCTTTTTGGAAGAAAATAATGCTAAGGGAGTTCTTGAGATAAGGAAAGGTTATCCTTTTTTAAATAATGATGAGGCCTTGACTAGAACTTGTAAAAAAGCCGCTCAAGATTACCTTGGAACTCCTAATGTTGAAGATATGGGGATTAGAATGACTGCCGAAGATTTTTCTTTTTACAGTCAAGAAGTTCCGGCTTGTTTCTTTCGTTTAGGTGTTCGGAATCAAGAAAAGGGAATTATACACGGAGTTCATACCTCACAATTTGATATCGATAAACAAGCTCTTAAATATGGTGCTGGATTAATGGCTTACTTGGCTTTGAAAGCTTTAGATTAGTTCGCCACGTCGGAAAGGAATTTAATACGTACCAATCGCAATTCTTCCTCTTCATAATCACCATCAAATTCTTCAAGGGCTTTTTCTATAGAATCGCAATCTGCGTCCTCCAAGAAATAGTCGAATATCTCTTCCAATTGATCTTCGTCGAGTATTTCATCAATATAATAGTTGATATCAACCTTGGTTCCTGAATAAACGATATTTTCTATTTCGCTAATTAGCTTTGGCATGTCTAAGCCTTTTGCTGCAGCAATATCTTCAAGTGGCAGTTTGCGATCGGTACTTTGGATGATGTACACTTTTAGTCCCGATTTGTTGACTATGGATCTTACCACCATATCTTGAAGTCGCTCTATATCGTTGTCATTAACATATTGAGCGATAAGCTTTACGAACTCTTCTCCAAACCTTCTGGCTTTACCTGTACCAACTCCGTTGATATTATTCAGTTCCTCAATGTTAATAGGATATTGAAGTGCCATGTCTTCGAGAGAAGGATCTTGGAAAATAACGAATGGTGGAAGCTTTTTTTGTCTGGCTACTTTTTTGCGCAAGTCTTTAAGCATGGCCAAAAGTTTGGTGTCAAACACCGAAGTTTTTTGACTCGATAATGCTTCTTGTTTTTCAATAGCATTATAGTCGTGATCTTCGGTAATCATAAACGAAGTAGGCTTGTTTAGGTACTCATGACTTCTTTCGTTTAATCTAATTAAACCATAAGCTTCAATGTCTTTCTCTATAATACCGTTAACCATAATTTGGCGAATAACGGCATGCCAATATTTAGCATCTTTGTCTGATCCTTTTCCGAAAATATCTAGCTTACTACAGTTGTAGTCGTTAATCATTGCGGTAACAGTCCCAGTAATAGTGTGAACTATTTCTCGAGCCTTAAATTTTTCTTTTGTCGCTTTTATGGCGTTCAACACCATTAGAACATCCTCCTTACCCTCGTGTTGTTTTTTTGGATATTTACAGTTGTCGCAAAGTTGATTACAGTTTTTATCGTCAAAAGTTTCACCAAAGTAGTACAGAATATATTTTCTTCTACACATGGATGTCTCAGCAAAGGAAACGGTCTCTAATAATAATTGTCTACCAATTTCTTGCTCGGCAACATGTTTTCCTTGCATGAATTTCTCCAGCTTTTCGATGTCTTTATAGCTGTAAAAAGTAAGGCAAATACCTTCGCCACCATCTCTTCCGGCTCTACCCGTTTCTTGATAATAGCTTTCCAAGCTTTTTGGTATGTCATGATGGACTACAAATCGAACATCTGGTTTGTCAATACCCATACCAAAGGCTATGGTAGCTACAATCACATCGCAATCTTCCATCAAAAAGGCATCTTGATGTTTCACACGAGTGTTGGAGTCTAATCCCGCGTGATAGGGAAGTGCATTAATTCCGTTTACCTGAAGTGTTTGAGCAACTTCCTCAACTTTTTTACGACTCAGGCAATAAACAATTCCCGATTTCCCTTCGTGTTGTTTGATAAACTTTGTAATCTCTTTATTAACGTTCACCTTAGGGCGAACTTCGTAAAAGAGATTGTCGCGGTTAAATGAGGATTTATAAACTTGAGCATTATCCATGCCCAGGTTTTTCTGAATATCTTCTTGTACTTTTCCGGTAGCTGTTGCAGTAAGAGCAATAATTGGCACTTTACCGATTTGTCCGATGATAGACTGAAGGTTTCTGTATTCTGGACGGAAGTCATGCCCCCATTCAGAAATACAATGGGCTTCATCAATGGCGAAAAAAGAAATCTTTACAGATCGTAAAAACTCAATATTCTCTTCTTTGGTAAGCGATTCGGGAGCCACATACAATAGCTTCGTTTCTCCATTAACGATATCTTCTTTAACTTTTTTGATATCCTTTTTTGAAAGAGAAGAGTTTAATACATGCGCTACACTATCATAATTGCTAAATCCACGAATAGCATCTACTTGATTTTTCATCAAGGCGATAAGTGGAGAAACTACGATTGCTGTACCCTCACTCATCAGCGCAGGCAATTGGTAACATAAAGATTTACCACCTCCAGTAGGTTTAATTACAAAGGTGTCCTCACCCCTCAGAAGGCTTTGAATTACTAATTCTTGGTTGCCCCTGAATTTGTTAAAACCAAAAAACTTTTTGAGAGCTTTGTGAAGTGTCTGATTTGTTTCGCTCATATCCGTTGAGAATTCCCGAAAATTGAGTTATTTTGCATTAATTAAAGTAAAGACAAAGTTCTGAAATATCAAAACAATAACCTTGAAATCTTCACAAGAAATTCTACAAATAGCACAAAATGTTATCCTCGAGGAGAGTGCAGCTGTTAAACAGTTGTCTGACCTTATCGATCATCAATTTTCTGAGGCAGTACAAGATATTTATCAATCTGCTGGACGCTTGATAATTACGGGAATCGGCAAGAGTGCAACCATCGCAAATAAGATAGTAGCAACCTTAAATTCTACAGGGCAACCTGCTGTGTTTATGCATGCCGCCGATGCCATTCATGGAGATTTGGGTATGGTTCAACATGATGATATTGTTTTGTGTATCTCTAAGAGTGGTAATACCCCTGAAATAAAAGTATTGGTTCCTTTGATCAAAAATATGGGTAATAAATTGATTGGAATGACTTCCAACAGAGAGTCTTACTTAGCGGAGCATTCCGATTATATATTTCATGCTTATGCCGAAAAGGAGGCTTGTCCTAACAATTTAGCGCCCACTACAAGTACTACAGTGCAGTTGGTCTTAGGCGATGCTTTGGCGGTTTGCCTCACCAAATTAAGAGATTTCTCAACTAGAGACTTTGCCAAATATCATCCGGGAGGTGCTTTAGGGAAAAAACTATACGTTCGTGTTGGTGATCTCTTGCACAAGGAAAAACCATTAGTAAGTCCTGAAACCAATCTGAAAGAAGTGATTATTGAAATCTCATCAAATAGATTGGGAGCTACTGCGGTTGTTGAAAACGGCCTTATTTTAGGAGTGATTACCGATGGTGACCTCAGACGAATGTTGGGCAAGGGCATCGATTTACACGAAGTGAAGGCCAAAGAGATCATGAGTCCAAACCCTAAAAGCATTGACATTAGCGCCTTGGCTGCTGAAGCTTTGTTGGTGATGGAAGAGAGTAGCATAACTCAACTATTGGTAAAAGATGGAGATACTTATGTTGGAGTGGTTCATTTACACGATATTTTAAAAGAAGGTATTTTATAGTATGGCTCAAGAAAATGCAGAAATGTCCTTTTTGGATCATTTAGGAGTTCTTCGATCACATTTGATACGTTCGGCGATTGCTGTATTCACACTAACAATCTTGGCATTTATCAATAAGTCAATCTTATTTGATGATATCTTATTGGCTTCAAAAGAACCTGATTTTGTCACCTACAGAGCTTTGTGTAGGGTTTCGGAGTGGTTGCATTTAGGAGATGTTCTTTGTATAACCGAACAACCATTTATCCTGATGAATGTGGATATGTCTGGGCAGTTTGTAATGCATTTATGGGTGTCTTTTATTGCTGGAATTGTTATCGCATTTCCATACATTATTTGGGAGCTTTGGCGTTTTATTAAGCCTGCACTACTCACTAAAGAGGTGAAGTATACTTCGGGAGTAGTTTTCTTTGTTTGGTTCTTATTCATCACAGGAATTTGCTTCGGTTATTATATGATTGCCCCACTTTCGGTGAATTTCTTAGGAAGCTATCAAGTAAGTGAGATTGTTTCGAATCAAATTAATTTGAGTTCTTTTATCAGTACAGTAACAACCATCACCTTTGCTTGTGGAATGATCTTCCAATTGCCGATAGTTGTATACTTCTTAACGAGCTTGGGATTGCTTACTCCAGAGTCTATGCGTCAGTATCGTTCGCATGCAGTAGTTGGAGCATTGGTGGTTTCAGCTATTATTACCCCACCCGATTTATCGAGTCAAATATTAGTAGCTTTACCTCTTTTGGCGCTGTACGGAATTAGTATTCGAGTGTCTTCAATGGTTCTTAAAAAAGAAAGAAAACGAAATGAAGCTTAGAGCCGAAAACATCGTAAAAACATATAAGGATCGCACTGTAGTGAAAGGCGTCAGCCTTGAGGTTAGTCAGGGCGAGATTGTTGGTTTGTTGGGCCCGAATGGAGCTGGTAAAACAACCTCTTTTTATATGATTGTGGGCTTGATAAAACCTAGCTCTGGGAAAGTGTTTTTAGATTCCGAGGAAATCAGTCAGGATCCTATGTATTTGAGAGCTCAAAAAGGGATTGGCTATTTAGCTCAAGAGGCATCCATATTTAGAAAGTTGTCTGTTGAAGATAATATTAAGGCTGTGCTCGAAATGACAGAATTGTCTAAGGAAGCTCAAAAAGATAAGTTGGAAGAATTACTCAATGAATTTAGTTTGCAACATATTCGAAAATCGCGTGGAGACCTTCTTTCGGGGGGAGAACGCAGAAGAACAGAGATTGCTCGTGCACTAGCAGTAAACCCCAAGTTTATTTTATTGGATGAGCCTTTTGCTGGTGTCGATCCTATTGCCGTTGAAGATATTCAATCAATCGTCTATCAGCTAAAAGCAAAGAATATTGGGATATTAATTACCGATCACAATGTTCAGGAAACCCTTTCGATTACCGATAGAGCTTATTTACTATTTGAAGGAAATATCTTAAAAGCAGGAACTGCTGAAGAGTTAGCCGAAGATGAGCAAGTTCGTAGAGTGTATCTTGGGCAGAATTTTGTATTACGTAAGAGGTAAGAAGTGAAACGTATGTCGTGTTCTGACTCCTGCCTACTTTTATCTCCTTAAAAATGATAAGACAAGATAAAGCAATATGATTGTTGGTATTGCAACAAAGTTTAGCAGTGAAATCAACACCAAGGACACTCCTAAAAAGCTTATTCTAAGCTTGTTGTCGCTCCAGCTTAGATTCTTGAACTTCAAAGAAAATAAAGGGATTTCGGCAATTAATAATACCGACATTACCACTGTAGCAAGGATTAAAAGTTCTGGAATAGCAATCCAAGTGCTGAGGGAGCTTCCAGCTTGGAATTCAGTAATTAAAGGGAAGGAAAGGAAAAATAAAGTATTTGCTGGAGTTGGCAAACCAATAAAGCTATCCGTTTGCCTTTCGTCAACATTAAACTTCGCCAATCGATATGCCGAGAAAGCAGGGATTATTAGCGCAATAAATGAATAAGCACTCAAGCTGCTAGCTTCCAAAAGGTGAAACACGACCGACCCGGGAACTACACCAAAACTCACCATATCAGCTAAAGAGTCCAATTCTTTACCTATAGGGTTCGAAATACCTAGTAATCGCGCGGCCGCACCATCCATAAAATCGAAGAGAGCAGCAAGCCCAATTAAGTACGCCGCCTCAACTAATCGCCCATGAAAAGAAAGGTAAAGGGCGATGCATCCACAAATTAGGTTGGAGATTGTTAGTAGGTTTGGTATGTGTTTCCTCATGGGTTTTTATATTTGTAACAAATAAACAGAAATTCTTTCTATTGATTTACAATATATGAGATTTGTTAAACAGATACTAGCTTGCGTATTAAGTGCCCTACTCTTTTTTGTTGCTTGGCCACCTAATTCGCATGCTGCCTTTATATTTTTCGCTTTTATCCCACTCTTATGGCTTTTGTTTGATGCAAATGCTATTTCTGAAAAGCGGAGGGCATGGAGACTTTATGGGCTTTTATTTGTGTCATTTTTATTGACAAACTTTTTATTAACCCAATGGGTAATGAATGCACATTGGGCTGGAGGTTTATTTGCATCATTTTTTAATGCAACAATCATGAGTTTGGTATTGCTCATGGTTTATAAGTTGAAGCTTCGTTTAGGTGTGAAACACGCATGGATAGCCTTACCATTGATGTGGTTGTCTTTTGAATACTTGCATCTGCATTGGGATTTAACATGGCCTTGGCTGATTATGGGTAATGTGTTTTCTGAAAAGATTTCTTGGATACAGTGGTATGAATATACTGGCTTTTTAGGAGGTTCACTTTGGGTGCTATTGCTCAATATGGCACTTTATTATGTTTTGAAAACGGTATTGCAAACCAAGTCTTTATTGTCGGTTTCTAAGGCGCTTATACCTACGGTTATCTTATTATTGCCTTTTTATTGTTCCTCAAATTTGATGAATCAAGAAAATGTAACTTCTGAAAAATTCATCAATACAGTTATCGTTCAGCCCAATTTTGAGCCTCATCATGAGAAGTTTCAAATCTCTGAATCCAGACAAATAGATCGAGTGGAACGTTTGTTAGATTCAGTTTGGGTACACGAACCCGATTTAATCGTCTTGCCAGAAACATTTTTAACCGACTGGATTTGGGAAGATAGAATTGAAAATACGGCTTCTATAAAGAGACTGAAGTCTTGGCTTAAAAACCATCCATCCACACAAATACTTACAGGAGCCTCAACTGGTTCGGTCTTAACAGATCTAGATAATTTACCTCATACTGCCCGCAAGAGTCAAGCCGGAACTTGGTATGAAATATACAATACCGCATTGTTAATCTCAAGAGATTATCCGACTCAAGTATATCATAAATCAGTTTTGGTTCCGGGTGCTGAAATGACTCCTTATGCCGATGTCTTAGTGCCGATTTTAGGTGATATAGGCTTAGAGATAGGTGGCAATGTTGGTAATTTTGGAACGGATGATTCCATAGCAAATTTGAGAGCGATTAATGGCGATTTTGCTCCAATGATTTGCTATGAGTCTGTTTTTGGAGATTACGTTCGCAAATTTGTTTCTAGTGGGGCGCAGTGGATTTGTGTGATTACTAATGATGGTTGGTGGGGTGATAGCTATGGTTATCAGCAACATAGTTCTTATGCATCTTTAAGGGCGATAGAGAACAGAAGAGCAATCATTCGTTCGGCAAATACAGGTATCAGTTCGGTGATAAATTCTAGAGGTGAAGTGGAACATTTTTTGCCCTATGGAATCAGTGGAATAATCAGTTCAAAAGTACCTTTAAGAGATGATTTAAGCTTTTATTCCCAGCATGGTGATTATTTAGGTAGATTAGCATCATTCTTAGTAATCATATACTTTCTTCAGTTGCTATTAAGCTATCTGAAGAGGGATAAAATTGATTTAAAAAGTATCAAGAAATGAGAAATACTATTGGAAAAATAGCCCTTACTGTTTTAGTATTCAGCCTAGTTTTTGGAGCCTGTAAAAAGGATAAACTCAAAGAGCTTTGCCATAGCGCCCCCCTTCATGTGTCCTTTAGTACGGTGTTGGATGGTGCTAGTTTACAATTGAACGATACTTTGTATACGGATTATATGGGAAGAACTTACCGAGTAGAATTGTTGAAGTTTTACCTCAGCAATTGGTCCTTGGAAAAGAAAAGTGGCGAGCGCGTTCCTTTTGGAGATATTGTTCTCTTCGATTATTCCCAAACTAAGGATTTAAGCTTTAACATGATTGTAGATACAGGAATTTATAAGAATTTACATTTTGCTATCGGTTTAGATTCTTTAACCAACACTTCAGATCCTGCTACATTCGAAACTGTGCATCCTTTGAGTATAGCACAAAACACTTATTGGACTTGGGCTACTAAATACAAATTCTTCATGCTCGAAGGAAGGGTAAGTCCGAGACTTGGAGTTGAGACGCCTACTTCAATTTTCTCTTACCATACTGGTTTTGACGACTTATACAGAGAAATCAGCTTACCACTAAATTCATTTTTCTTAACGAATGAAGGCGATAGCATTGCTTTTAGTTTCGATTTAGGGAAAGTGTTTGATGGTGATTCAGGAACGATTGATTTTATTACAGATAGCTTTTCGCACACGGTATCCAACTATGATTTAGCCGAAAAAGTAACTAATAATTTGGAAGCTGCATTTTCTATTGATGTCAATTAAATAAAGAACATGAAAAAACTATTCACCCTCATTTTATCGGCTTTAACAGCTGTGTCATTTGCCTCTATTGGAGATACTATTACAGTTCAAGCTCACGACCATGTTGATTTAACATGGTATGGAAACTACGATGATGTGGTTGCTTTTCCAGCAGCTGCTTCCTTCGAAAAAATCACTATGGACTTTACCATGGGATGTGCTTCTGGAGGTTGTTCTCATTGGGATTATACGGTTAGTGTTTTCTTAATGAATCCAACGGGTATTATGGATTCTTCTATAGTAAGTTTAGATACACTTAGTGTGGAGCCTTTAGAAGTTGATACAACATGGAATGTATACGAAGTTTTAGAGAAGTTTGAATTGGGCCGTTTGATTACTCCTTATGGAAATTATATGGATTGGGACCAACCTACAGACCCCAATGATATTTTTGATGAGAACTGGGAGCGTTCTTATGTTTTCGATTTAACAGATTATGCAAGTTTATTACAGGATTCCGCCTTATTGCGCGTGCACTATGGAGGTTGGTCGAGTGGTTTTAGTGCTACAGTAAATTTCGATTTTATTGAGGGAACACCTCCTCGCGAAGTTTTGAGTTTAGAAAATATGTATCCTGTAGGTTCTTATTCTTATTACAGTTTGGTGGAAGATGTACATTCGCCTCCTTTCACAAAACTCATACCAGAAGATGCTTATGGTCTAGCTGTGAAATCTATCATTTCGGGCCATGCTCACGAGGGGCCTGCAAACTGCTGTGAATGGGTGTCAAAACAGCACCACATTTCAATTAATGATGAACAGATTTTTGAGTGGGATGTATGGAAAGATTGTGGAATGAATCCATTATTCCCTCAAGGAGGAACTTGGCCTTTTGATAGAGCAGGTTGGTGCCCAGGAATGAAAACAGACCTTTATACAGCTGAGTTGACAGAGTTTGTTGAATTGGGCGAAGAGGTGACTCTCGATTATGGGCTTCAACCATATTCTGGAAATGGAGAAGACGCTGGTTTGTTCATTGTATCGAACACCTTGTTTACTTATGGCGAAATCAATTTTGAATACGATATAGAATTAACCGATATCATTAAACCTACGAAGAAAGACGCTTGGAGTAAAATGAACCCTATTTGTGCCAATCCAGTGATTGAAATCAGAAATAGAGGTTCTGAGTTTTTGACATCTGCAAGTATCCAATATGGCTTAGAAGGTGGTGAAATGTCTATTTATGAATGGTCGGGTGGCCTCGATTTTATGGAAAGTACATGGGTGGAATTACCGACTCCCAATTGGACAGGTGCTCAGGAAGATGCTAATTTCGTAGTGAATATTTCTATTGATGGAGAGCAGTATCCTTCAAACAACAGTATGAAGTCGAAAGTTGAAATTCCAGAAGTGTTACCTAGTGAGTTTGTTTTAGAATTTAAGACACAGCAAAACTTTCAATCTACCAACAGAGCGGTACACAATTCCTACGAAATCTATAATGCTTCGGGAGATATTGTTTACCAACGCGATAATGATTTAGCTCCTAATACGTGGTATAAGGATACTTTTCAGTTGAATTGGGGCTGTTACGAATTTATTTTCCACGACTCTGCTGAAGATGGTATGAATGAGTATTGGTATTATGGAGAGTCTGCCGGAAACGCAGGTAAAATACGATTCAGAAATATGGAAGGTTCTATTTTTAAATCTTTCCCTGATGATTTTGGTCAGCAATTAGAAATGCGTTTTACCGTTGATTATCCCTTAACTACCCAGGAGATAGGTCAGGATTATTTTGAGCTCTACCCAAATCCCGTTGACGATCTATTAACTGTAAACATTTCTTTAGCTTCTGAGAACGATTTAGAATTGTTGATTTTCAATCAAACAGGATCTGTTGTTTATCATGAGTCTTGGGCTGAGTTTACTTCTCATACCGAACAGATTGATTTAAGACATCTGCCTGCAGGAATGTATTTCTGTAGAATCCGAGGAAAAGGATACGATAAAATTAAGAAGTTTATTTTGTTGACCAGTGGCTACTAGCTAGGAAGCTTTTCCTTCACCCTAAAAAGTCTTCAATAATAAGCTTGCATTGGTAGAACATTAGTATTTTTGCCATGCATTTTTACAAACAAAAAAGGAGAAATCCATGGAGAAATATGATGTAGCCGTAATTGGTTCGGGACCGGGAGGTTACGTTGCGGCCATTCGTTGTGCACAATTAGGGCTTAAAACTGCTCTTATCGAAAAGTATAGCACTTTAGGTGGCACTTGCTTAAATGTAGGTTGTATCCCATCAAAAGCTTTATTAGACTCTTCGGAACACTTCCACAATGCCAAGCATAGTTTTGCCGATCACGGTATTGAAATTGATGCCCCAAAAATTAATGTTTCTCAATTAATGAAGCGTAAGAGCGAAGTTATTGAGCAAACTTGTGGTGGTATCGACTTCTTGATGAAGAAAAATAAGATTGACGTACATCAGGGTTGGGCTTCCTTTGCTGATGCTACGCATATTAATATCGCCAAAGATGATGGCGAGCTTCAAATTGAAGCGGCAAAAACAATTATTGCTACTGGATCTAAACCATCTACGCTTCCTTTTATTACGATTGATAAAGAGCGTGTAATTACTTCTACAGAAGCTTTGAATTTAACAGAAGTGCCTAAACGTTTAATCGTTATCGGTGGTGGTGTTATTGGTTTAGAGTTAGGTTCTGTTTACGGGCGTTTAGGTTCTGATGTAACTGTTGTAGAGTACGCTGATGCATTGATCCCTACTATGGACAAAGCTTTGGGTAAGGAATTGCGCAAAGTATTGAAGAAAGACCTGAAGTTTGACATCAATTTAAACTGCGGAGTTACTTCTGTAGAGCGCAAGGGTGATGAGGTTGTTGTGAAAGCAACCAATAAGAAAGGTGAGGAAGAGGTGTTTACTGCTGATTACTGTTTGGTATCGGTTGGACGTCGTCCGTTTACCGATAAATTAGGTTTAGCAAATGCTGGTGTAAAAGTAGACGATAGAGGTTGTGTAGAAGTGAACGATCACTTACAAACTTCTGCATCTAATATTTTCGCTATTGGTGATGTTGTTCGTGGAGCAATGTTGGCACATAAAGCCGAGGAAGAAGGTGTTTTTGTAGCTGAGTTTATGGTTGGCGAAAAACCTCATATGAATTATGATTTGATTCCTGGTGTAGTATACACTTGGCCTGAGGTTGCCGCTGTTGGTAAAACAGAAGAGCAATTGAAAGCTGCGGGAGTGAAATATAAAGTTGGTAGTTTCCCATTCAAGGCGAGTGGTAGAGCAAGAGCTTCAAACGATACCGACGGTTTTGTGAAAGTATTGGCAGATGCTAATACAGACGAAATTTTAGGGGTACACATGATTGGACCTCGTGCTGCCGATATGATTGCTGAAGCTGTGGTTGCCATGGAATACAGAGCTTCTGCAGAAGATATCGCTCGTATTTGTCATGCACATCCAACTTATACCGAAGCACTCAAAGAAGCCGCTTTAGATGCAACTGATAAAAGAGCACTGCATATTTAATTGCATTGTTTTTAGATATAAAAAAAGCCTTCCCGAAATCTCGGGAAGGCTTTTTTTGTTTAGCACGAATGCTAATATTTTATCTCTCAACAATAATTTGTTTCATAGTACTGTGTCCTTCAATCTCCAACTGCAAGAAGTAAATACCTGCATCAAGGTTAGAAACATCTAGCTTTAAATCATCTTCTACCTTGTACTTAGTAATTAGTACATTTTGTCCGAGCACATCAATTAAGTTCCACGAACTAATCTCATGTTCACTATTAATCTCAACAAAAGTACTTGCGGGATTTGGGTAGATAGATACTGCTAAATCATTCGAGTTTTCACTAATCCCAATAATTTGGCTAGGCTCAATTTTAAAGACTTTGTGATCTTGATAATTCGTATACCAAATTCGTCCTTCCGGTCCGATAACAACTCCCGTTATTTTATCCTCGTTAGTTTGCACTCTTGCTATTTCTGTAGCAGGTATAGTAGAAATATCATAAACGATAATATCCCCATTGCTGTAGTCTGAAACGATCATTCTGTCTTCAATCACATCAATTCCTGAAGGTTGTTCTAAACCTGAGTCTACAACAATTTCCCATGTAGCACCTGTAACTTGTGTATATTCTTCAACAGGTTCATTAGCACCCCAAAGATTAGTAGGTGTATTCCCTGTAGTAATATTCAAACGTACTACTCGTTGATTTCCTCCATCAACTACATAAAGCCACTCTTTATTTTTATCTAATTCCAGATGACAAGGTATGGTGGTGTTGATATAATCAACCGACATACCTTTATAACGTCTAATAATTCCATCGTTATGATCCGAATTTCCGGGTCCGTGATCTCCAGCAAAATCATAACGTACTACATCATTATTATCTCCATCAAAAACCCAAAATACATTGTCTTGTTCACTTGCAATTCCCATTGAATATGGGCTCTCGTGAAGCATATCTAAATGACTCCCGTTACCTCCTGAAGGTTGTGCGTAAATAGATGGGTCGCTAGACCATAAGCTAGGACCTGTAAAAGGGTCTCCTCCATCGTGATTGCAATCATATACACTTGGTGATATCGCAAAATTTCCGTTACCACTAAAGGCAATCCCCGAAGGTAAGGACATGAAATGCCAAGCATTCTCATCTTGTTTCCTGATTGAAGTTTGATTTGGCTCGCCTACGTTGGTAAATTTCACTGTACTGCCTCCTGAATTCTCCGTACCTCTATTAACTACCCATAAGTCTCCGTTAGGATGGAAATCTAAATCGGTGGGTTTATTAATTTGATTTGCAGTGCTACCTATCTGTTCAAAAGTAAAAGTATTAGAACTAGTGGTGTAGCTAGGGATGATATTTGGAATTGCGTCTTTAACAATAATCTCCGTAGAAATTTCATTGTTGCCCATATTAGCATCATCGCCCTGATTATTAATATTACTTAACCAAACACTTAAAGAATAAGTACCTGTTGCTGTTGGTGTCCATACAGTGCCATGTGTGTAATTGTACTCCTCAAAAGGAAGAATGTTTAAATCTGTAATATTCTCCGTTACAGTTGTGCCATTATCTATGGCATAATTTAAATCGAAGGAGTTTAAGTTAGTAGTTCCTAAATTCTTGATATCACCTTTGATGAGTATATCTTCTATCTCAACATAAAGAGAAGTCTCAACAGTTGCTAAGCTCGCGTCTAATGCCGGAGGCTCTGTAGCGTTAAAAGTAAATGTTTCGTCTGATGACGAGCCACTAAACTCGTAAAGTGGATATCCTGAAATATATACAGTATAGGTAGCACCACCATCTGCCCAATCGTCAATAAACACGATGTCGTAGTCTTGCCCTTCTGTTAAGCACCAAGGACCTTCGTTGATAGTCGCATCATTAGCATAACCACCTGGTGTTTGCGCTTGGTCTCCACCACCATTACATCCAACAGCCGAATTACCTCCAGAAAAAATAGTCTCATTTCCACAATCATTACCTGCAGGTAATAATTCCCAGTATATTTCATAACCATATGCATCGGTCTCAACCAAAATACTCACTTCTACTTCGTCGGAAGTGCATTGTGCGTGGGCAAAAAATGTAGAGCAACATGCTAATAAAAAAGTAAATGTTATTCTTTTCATAATATTTTGTTTTCCCTTGTCACATCAAATACTAGACCATTATAAATGGTTAGTTGTTTCTTAATTGAAGAGGGAATTTCCAAATAATTTTTCTTGTTTATATTTGTTGTGTTTTGAAAATCCCAAGCAGTCAGTACCGTTAAATCAAAGAATTTTATTGGTAGGATTTTTGCTAGCATAAGGCCAATCGCTACATTTAGCTTTTAAAATTATTTTTATGAAAATGAAGAACTTATTTATCGCCTTAATTCTGTGCTTGCCTTTGAGCTCATTTGCACAAGAAGCTGGTATTTCTCAAAGAGTAGAGAAGTATTTACAAGATCATCTTACTGAATTATCGCTCAGCGAAGTCGATATTCAAGACTATGAGATTTACAGAAATTATGTGAGTAAGCAGTCGGGCTTAGAACATGTATTCTTGCAGCAATCTGTTGATGGAATTACCATTCATAAAGCTGAAATTCGCTTGCATTGGCATGCCGAAAAAGGGTGGTTGCAAACACAAAACACCTTTGTGCCAAACCTAAGTTCTATACAGATAGAGTCGGCGCAAGGCATCAATGCTGAAAAAGCTATTCAAGAGGCTTGTAAGCATTTGAATATTGAATATTCGAAGACACAACAAGTTCAAAAGAAAGATGAGATTACCTATTTGTTTGAAGCTGAGTTCTCACTAGAAGCAATTCCTGTTAAGTTGACTTACTTCAAGCTTGGGAATTCTCTGAGAAAAGCTTGGGATTTATCAATTTATGAAAAAGATGCTTCCGACTGGTGGAATGTATTGATAGATGCCAATACTGGGGAACTCTTAAGAAAGTACAATTGGGTACACCACTGTGCTTTTGAAAAAGGAGAAAGCTGCGAACATGCTATTCAAGCGGTACCTACCGCCTCTTTTGCTCCGCTGCAAACAGATGGAGCGAGCTATAATGTTTTTGCATTACCTGTAGAGAGCCCAGCTCATGGCGATCGTTCGATAGTTGTAGATCCACATAATGCGGATGCTTCTCCTTATGGTTGGCACGATACCAATGCTATAACTGGTGCCGAGTACACTATCACTCGTGGTAATAATGTACACGCCTATTTAGATAGCTTGGATAATAATTCGCCACAAGGTGATGAGCCTGATGGTGGAGCCGATTTAGTTTTCGACTTCGAATACAATCACTTATTAGAACCAGATGCAAATGTTGATGCTGCCACAGTGAATTTATTCTATATGAACAATATGATGCACGATGTATGGTATCACTACGGTTTTGATCCTCAGTCGGGGAATTTTCAACAAAATAATTATGGTGAAGGCGGTTATGGTGGCGATTATGTGATGGCCGAAGCTCAGGATGGTAGTGGAACTAATAATGCCAATTTTGCCACTCCTGGAGATGGCTCTAACCCACGTATGCAGATGTATCGTTGGGATAGACCCGCAAACCCATACGATTTGTTAACGGTTGTGGCTCCCGAAGATATGGCCGCTACTTTAGAAGCAGTACCTACAGCCGATTGGGCTGGCGAAATTACCGAGGAAGCTCTTATTGCAGATCTTGCTTTGGTTGACGATGGCTCTTCGTGGGGCATCGAAGGATGTGATGCTTTGGTAAACGATCTTACAGGTAAAGTAGCCCTAATTAGTAGAGGTTCTTGTGAGTTTGGGATGAAGGCGCTTAACGCTCAAAATGCAGGTGCCATTGCTGCCATTATTTTTAATAATGTAGAAGGAATGGTGAATATGGCTGCTGGAGCAGTGGGCGATCAAGTGACTATTCCTGCAATCTTTATCAATAAGGTAGAAGGAAATATGCTTCGCGATGCTCTCGAAGGTGGCAAAAATGTTCAAGTGTCTATCGTTAATAATTTGCCTGAAGGTCCTGATCAAATGGATTCTGATTTTGATAATGGGATTATTGCCCACGAATACGGTCATGGTATTTCAAGTCGTTTAACGGGTGGTTGTTTGTATGGCGACGAGCAAGCAGGTGAAGGTTGGAGTGATTTCTTTGCATTGGTTATGACTACTGATGAGTCGAATTTTGCGGAACAATCGCACGGTATTGGTACTTATGTTTCTTCTCAGCCAGTTGATGGTAGAGGAATTCGTTTAGCGCCTTATAGTCGTGATATGGGACTTAACCCAATGACTTACGATTATATTATCACCCAATCGGTTCCTCATGGTGTAGGTGCTGTATGGGCAAGTATGCTCTGGGATTTATATTGGGACTTTGTGGATGTGTACGGTTTTGATACCGACATCTATGATGGTACTGGTGGGAATAATATGGTGATGCAATTGGTAATTGATGGATTGAAATTACAACCTTGTGATGCCAACTTTACCGATATGAGAGACGCTATTATCGAAGCAGATTACTATTTGTACGATGGTGTGAACGAATGTATGATTTGGGAAACTTTTGCCCGAAGAGGTTTGGGTTATTCTGCCGATGCTGGTAGTTCTTCTAGCCGTGGTGATGGACAACAAGAGTTTGATGTAATGCCGGAATGTTTACAAACTTTGAAAATCGAAAAGTCGGCGTCTGCCAATGCTAAAGCTGGTGATGATTTAGAATACAACCTTTCAGTTCAAAATCATACGGGTGGAACAATTGCTAATGTTACTGTTCGTGATACGCTACAGTCGGGGATTAGTTTTGTAAGTGCAACCTGTGATGCTTCTGTTCAAGGGAATATTTTGACCTTCAACCTTGGAGAGATGAATGATGGTACTTCGCAATACTGTATGTACACCGTTACTTTAGATGAAGACTTATACAGCGAAGTGCTGTTTGAAGATGATATGGAAGGCGGTGAAGGCAACTGGTTTACATGGGCTGAGGAAGGTGAGTTTATTTGGGATTTAACATCTGATTTTGGTTCTCATAGTGGTAATAAAGCATGGTTTGCCGAAGATGTAGCCGAGCGTACAGAAGTATTCCTAGAAATGGATGCCTTTACCGTTCAAGGTGAAGCGCCAACATTAAGCTTCTGGCATTCTTACATTACCGAAGCTGGCTTCGATGGTGGTTATGTGTCTATCTCTACCGACGAAACTACTTGGGAAGATTTAGGTGCTCATATGATTAGAGGTTATTACCGTGGCGAGTCGCAAGGGCCACCACCATTAGGAGGTAAACAATCTTATTGGGGTGATAGTAATGGCTTTATCAATACACTAATCGATCTTTCGGCTTATCAAGACCAAGAGGTAATAATCCGATTTACTTTTGTGACTGATGATGAGAATCCTGAATTTGAAACAGTCGAAGGTTGGTTAATCGATGACGTTCGCATCATAGATCGTTATACCGTTGAAAATACCGCTTGTGTATATCAAAATGATGCTTGGGCTAACTGTGATGAGGTAGAAGAAGCGGGGACACTAATTTTCGATCACTACGGGGTAGACCTTGAAGAATCCACTAAGGATATTCATCTTCAATTATTCCCAAACCCTGCTAAAGACCTATTTGTAGTTCGTCTTTCTGGCGAATGGGATGCCGATTGCATCTTGGAACTTCGAGATGTTCAAGGTAAATTGATGATGCATATAAATACTGATGAAAAGAGAATTGAAATTCCTGTTGAGAACTTTGCTTCGGGAATGTATTTCTTAGAAGTGAAAGATCTTCAACATCAGAAAGTTCAGAAGTTGATTATTCAACACTAAACATTTTTTGATAACTGATAATAAAAGTCCAAGCTTGATTCCAAGCTTGGACTTTTTTGTAGGATATATTCAGGGAGGCTTTGTACTCATGTGCTCATTCATTATTTTAGCATCTAAACAATTACAAATGAAACTCAGATTAATATTCAGCATCATCTATTTTTGTTCCTTATCAGTAATGGGGCAAAACATTGTTGACGATAATGGCTTGAAGCAAGGTATATGGGAAAAGAAATATCCTTGGGGTGCAACGCGCTATACGGGAGCTTTTGAAAATGATAAAGAGATTGGCCTTTTCCGCTTTTACGATCAAAATGGAAAGTTGATTTCCGAAAGAAATTATCCAAGTCCAGGAGCCATTGCCGATGCCATTATATATATGCCAAATGGTTCGGTAGAAGCTATAGGTCAATTTGAGGGAAAGGAAAAAACTGGGGAGTGGAAGTATTTTAGCCGCCGAGGGAATTTGATTTCTACAGATGTATATATTGGTGGTTTGAAAGAAGGTGAAGAACGTTTTTTTTATAACGACAGTACACTTGCAGAGAAAGTAAGCTGGAAGGCAAACATCAAAAATGGACCTTGGGAGAGGTATAGCAGCGATGCTAGTTTAGAATTAAGGGCTGCTTATAGCAATGGCGAACTTCATGGTGCCTATCTTTCTAACCACGAAAATGGTCGCAAGAAATTGGAAGGTGCCTATAAGAAAGGTTTGAAGCACGGAAAGTGGTTTTACTATTCTAAGAAAGGACTTCAGGAGAAAATGGAAGTCTACGAATATGGCGATAAAATAAAAACAGTAATTAGAGAAGGAGATGAGCTTAAGACAATCAATCACCGTTAAACTATTTATTTTGTGTTTGCCTTTTACCATGCAGGCACAAGACCGTTATTGGGTTTTCTTTAATGATAAAGGAGCTTCGATGGAGCTTTACAGTCCTTCAGATTTTTTATCTGAAGCATCTTTAGAGAGACGGCAAAAACAGGGAATCCAAATCGTAGAGAACGATTATCCCGTAGATCCTTATTACAAATCTGCCATAAAAGATGCAGGTTATGCTATTTATAGAGAGTCTCGTTGGTTGAATGCAGTGTCGGTAGAAATTGAGCATATCTCTCAACTTGAAGGTTTGAAAGTATTTCCTTTTGTGAAGAAATTTCAAAAAGTAAAGAGCTACACTTCTCCAGAAATAAGTTCAACAGATTTCAACGACTCTTATTCTTTTTCCGAATCTAACTACGGCCCTTCCGAAGGACAAATAGCACAGCTGAATGGAGTGGCGGTTCACAATGAAGGTTTTTTAGGGCAAGGGATTACCATTGCCGTAATGGATGCTTCTTTTTACAGAGTGAACCAATTGGCAATGTTTGACAGTCTCTGGGTGAATAATCAAATCCTAAACACTTGGGATTATGTGCTTAATCAAGACATCGATTATGGTATCGATAGCATTGGTTCTCACGGAACGATGGTTTTATCTTGTATGGGTGGATATATGACTGATAGTCTGATTGGAACTGCTCCAAAAGCTTCTTATATGTTGTTTAGAACTGAGGATACTTCTTCGGAAACTTTAGCTGAGGAAGACAATTGGTTGGCGGCTTCCGAGAATGCTGATGCCCTTGGTGCCGATGTTTTAAACACCTCTTTAGGTTATACCAACTTAACTGACGATCCTGACAATACACATACTTATGCCGATATGGATGGGAATACCACAGTGATTACAATCGCTGCTGATATTGCCGCTTCAAAAGGAATGTTGGTGGTGAATTCTGCTGGTAATTCTGGTTCTTCTGAGTGGTATTATATGGGGGCTCCTGCCGATGGCGATAGTGTTTTGGCTATCGGAGCCGTTGCAATTGACAGTACTCTCGCTTCTTTTAGTTCGCACGGACCAACTGCTGATGGACGAATGAAGCCTAATGTGGTTGCTCAAGGTTTGTTCTCGGTAGTCTGTAATCTCGAGGGAGGGATAAGAACAGCACACGGCACTTCTTTTTCATCGCCAATATTGGCGGGAATGGCAGCTTCCGTTTGGTCGGCGATGCCCGATGTAGCGAGTATGGATTTATTTCATCTCATTGAACAAAGTGGACATTTATATCCGAATGGGAATAATGATTTTGGATATGGTATTCCCGATTTTTATTCGGTGCTTCAGCATGTGAATATCGAAGATGTTATTGAAAATACATCAAGTGTTTACCCAAATCCCTTTGTAGATTATATGACAGTCGACTTATCAGGATTTGAGCAAGGCGAAAAATGTGAGATTAGCCTCTACGATGTTTTGGGGAATCTTATCTTGAAGCGTGAAAAGGTGGCGAGCTCTTCTGTTCGTTTGACCTTTAATGAAGAAATTCCAAGTGCTTATTATTTACTATCGTGTAAGCAAGGCGCAAAACAAGAACACTGGAAATTAGTAAAATGACAAATAGAATAACGGAACTTTTTGGAATACAATTGCCGATTATTCAAGCGGGAATGATTTGGTGTAGCGGTTGGGAATTGGCATCGGCAGTGAGTAATGCAGGTGGTTTGGGCATCATCGGTGCTGGGTCTATGTATCCTGAAATCCTCAGAGAGCATGTGCAGAAATGTAAAAAGGCTACCGATAAACCTTTTGCCGTTAATTTACCATTGCTCTATCCAAGTATTGAGGAGCACGTTCAGACGATTATCGAGGAGAAAGTACCTATTGTTTTTACCTCGGCAGGGAGCCCTAAAAAGTTTACCGCCCGATTTAAAGAACACGGAATAAAAGTAGTTCATGTGGTGTCCAACGTCAATTTCGCCCAAAAATCTGAAGCTGCCGGAGTAGACGCTATTGTAGCCGAAGGCTTTGAGGCCGGAGGGCATAATGGGAGAGAAGAAACGACTACACTTTGTTTGATTCCTGCCGTTGCTAATGCGGTAAATATCCCTGTAATTTCTGCTGGTGGTATGGGCTCCGGAAAAGCCATGGCTGCCGCTTTTGCACTAGGGGCAGAAGCAGTGCAAGTAGGTTCTCGCTTTGTGGCTACTCACGAATCTTCAGCACACGACAATTTTAAAGGAGCAATCGTTCAAGCAAAAGAAGGAGCAACGGAGTTAACTTTAAAAGAGCTTACTCCTGTGCGAATGATGAAGAATAAATTCTATAAGGATATTCAAGAGGCTTATAACCGCAGTGCTTCTTCTGAAGAGCTTAAAGATCTTTTGGGAAGAGCTCGCGCTAAAAAAGGAATGTTTGAAGGCGATTTAGAAGAAGGCGAATTAGAAATAGGACAGATAGCCTCAACGATAGATACGATAAAACCTGCTTCAGAAATTATCGAAGAGATGATGCAGGAGTTTAAAGATACTTTGAAAGAACTCCAAAATATTTCTTTCTAAATGAATTGGGGGAACTTTAAGAAAACACTAGGTCCAGGAATCTTGTTTGCCACTACGGCGATTGGGGTTTCGCATTTGGTGCAATCCACAAGAGCTGGAGCCGACTACGGTTTTGCTTTGGTCGGATTTATCCTCCTCGCCAATATATTTAAATACCCATTTTTTGAGTTTGGCTCTCGATATGCCAATGCCACAGGAACGAGTTTGTTGGCGGGTTATCGAAAAATTGGAAAAGGAATGTTGTGGCTCTACGTCATCATTACTTTGGTATCGATGTTTACCGTTGCCGCCGCCGTTACCTACGTTTGTGTAGGCTTAATGATCAACCTCTTTCAATTATCGTTAGGCGTTTCAGATACCGCTTTAGTCTTAATGGCTATTTGCACTACCATATTACTAAGCGGTCGATTTAGTATGTTGGACGGACTTATTAAAGTTATCGGTTCGGTATTATTAATATCTACGCTCTTGGCATTTTTCGCCACTTTATGGCACGGTCCTATTGTTACTTGGGATGAATTGTATTTCCCAATCGATTACGATAATACGAGCTTGTTTTTTATCATCGCTCTAATGGGTTGGATGCCCACTGCCGTTGACCTTTCTACATGGAATTCTATTTGGACACTCGAGCGCATCAAGCAGACGGATTACTTGCCAAGCATGAAAGAAACGCTCAAAGAGTTCGATATGGGCTATTGGATTTCGGCGGGGCTTTCTATTTGCTTCGTAACCTTAGGAGCCTTTTTGATGTACGGTTCAGGTGCGGAGCTTTCAAATTCTAGTCCTGGCTTTGCCAATCAAATTATTGGATTGTTTACCGAAACTTTGGGCAATGGAGCTTATTATCTGATTGCCATATCTGCCTTTTCGGTGATGTTTAGCACCACCATTACCGTATACGACGGTTATGCCAGAGCCATGTCGGAAACTACTGCCTTGCTTTTAGATAGCTCTCGCAAAGAGATTAAAAGTTATAAAACCTGGTTGATCATCCTTGTGGTTGGAGCCTATTTGGTGATCAGTAATTTCTTGGACGATTTTAAATCCTTAGTCGATATAGCAACCATCACATCCTTTATCATTGCTCCGATAATTGCCATCGTGAATTTCAAATTAGTTTTGTCGAAAGATTTATCAAAAGAGGAGAAACCTTCACTCTTGATGAAGCTATTATCGATAGGGGGAATTGTATATTTGTTGGCCTTCACAATTTTGTTCATTTCCTTAAAAATGGCTTGGATCCATTTATAATATGATACATTTCGAAAGATTTCAATTGGACAATGGTTTAACCGTTATTGTTCATCAAGATAAGAGCAGCCCTTTGGTGGCTTTTAACATTTTATACGATGTTGGTGCTCGCGACGAGGATGCCCATAGAACTGGATTTGCTCATTTGTTTGAGCATTTAATGTTTGGGGGCTCGGTAAATATTTCCAATTACGATGAAGTAGTGGAGAAGTCGGGAGGGCAAAACAATGCCTTTACTACCAACGATATTACCAATTATTATATCACACTTCCCAAAGATAATTTGGAGCAAGCTTTCCGATTAGAGTCGGATAGAATGCTGAGCCTAGCTTTTACGCCTAAGAGTTTAGAGGTGCAAAGACAAGTGGTTGTTGAAGAGTTTAAGCAGAATTATTTGAATCAGCCTTACGGCGATATTTTGCTTTTAATGCGCCCTTTGGCTTTTAAGAAACATCCCTATCAATGGGCAACTATCGGTAAAGAAGTCTCGCATATTGAGGATGCTACGATGGAAGAGGTGAAAGAATTTTTCTTTAAACATTATGCGCCTAACAATGCCATTTTAGTAGTGGCTGGCGATGTGGATATTGAAGAAGTAAAGACCCTTAGCGAAAAGTGGTTTGCGCCTATCGAACGAAGAGATGTACCCGTTCGGAACCTCCCTCAAGAACCTCGACAAGAGGAAGCGCGTACTTTATCCGTAGAGCGCGATGTTCCTGTTGATGTGTTCTACAGTGCTTATCATATGTGCTCCCGAGCTGATAAAAACTTCTACGCTACCGATCTTATTTCTGATATTTTATCCAGAGGAAATTCTTCGCGATTGTACAATAGCTTAGTAAAGGATCAAAAGTTGTTCAGTGATCTAGATGCTTTTATCGGTGGTGAACTCGATGCAGGATTATTCTATTTTGCTGGAAACCTTGCCGAGGGAGTAACGATGGAAGCTGCAGAAAAAGGAATAGAGGCAGAATTGGATAAGTTGAAAAACGAATTAGTTCCAGCCAATGAGCTTCGAAAAGTGAAAAACAAAGTGCAATCGGCTCATATGTTTTCGGAGATTTCTGCCTTAAATAAAGCTATGCATTTAGCTACTTCAGAATTGATAGGTGATGCCAATTTGGTGAACACCCAGTTGGAGAGTTATGAGGCCGTTACTGCCGAGGATATTCAAGAATTAGCGAAAGACATTTTCAGAAAAGAGAATTCAAATACATTGTATTACCACGCCAAAAAGAAGCAAGATGATCGATAGAAAGAAAACATTGGCATATCAGGAAATACACATGCCTCACTTTATTGAGCCCCAAAAGCATTCATTGCAAAATGGTCTCGAGCTGTTCCTTTTGGAAGGTGGCGATCAGGAATTGTGTTGTGTAGAGTTGGTTTTTGAAGCGGGATCTAAAAGACAGCAAAAAACCTTGCAAGCAGGTTTGTGTCATGCGCTACTATTAGAAGGAACTCAAAATAAGAAATCAGCGGAGATCCACGAAGAGCTCGATTTTTATGGAGCTTATACTCAGTTAGATATCAATAGTGATAGAGCTTCGGTGAGTTTGTACACTATGAATAAGTATTTCGCGGAGGTCTTACCGATTTTTGTAGATGCTATTCGAGGAGCCATTTTTCCGGAAGATATGTTTCAAATAGCCCTTCAGCAGAAAAAGCAATCCTACGCCATTAATACTGAGAAAGTAGATTTCTTGGCGCGCAAAGATTTTTTTAAATCGATATTCCCAAAGCACCCTTATGGAGCTTCGGCTGAATTAGCTGATTACGATAATATTGATGTTTCCGATTTGAGAGCATTTTCAAAAGACTTCTTTCAAACAAGTAAACTGAAGGTTTATTTGGCTGGGCAGCTGCCAACTGATGGCTTGGAATTGTTGAATGAACAATTAGGGGATTGGACTTTGAGCTCCAAAGATTTTGATCCGATCGAATTATCGGCATCTAAAGCTGAGAAAATATATACCGAACGCGATGGAGCCCTTCAATCGGCTATTCGTATTGGCAGAAGAACTTTTAATAATCACCACGAAGATTATTTACAACTGAAATTTTTGTCGGTAATACTCGGCGGTTATTTTGGTTCTCGTTTAATGACAAACCTTCGCGAAGACAAAGGTTTGACTTACGGCATCGGAGCCATGATGATGGGGCAGGAGGAAAGTGGTTATTTCGCCATTGCTACCGAAGTAAATGCCGATTCCACGAAAGCTGCTCTTACAGAAATATACAAGGAGTTGCATAGGCTACGCGAGGATTTAATTCCGGAAGAGGAGTTACACTTGGTGAAAAATTATGTGATGGGACAATTGCTGAAGATGGCCGATGGACCTTTCTCACAAGTATCAATTCTAAAGAATATGCATATTCTAGGTTTCGGTTTTGAGTTTTATGATGCTTATAACGAAATGCTGAATAATTTGGATGCTGAAAAGCTTCGTGCTATCGCTCAAAAATATTTGCAAGAAAAAGATTTAACAGAGGTGGTGGTAGGAAGGATTTAAGAATCTTATTCTTGATTCATCAATATTTTTATCTTTGTTAAATATGAATACTAAAATTTACAAACATGACTGAAGAATTAAAACAACACGTGCTTAAAAATGGATTGACACTAGGAGGTATTCTAGTAGCGATTACTTTGTTTACTTATTTGGCGGGAGCCGAAATGGCTACCAACTATGTAGTGTCTTTTAGTGCACTCTTGTTGACCGTTGTTTATCCAATTTACCAAACACGTGTATATAGAACTGCTTTGGGTGGATTCATTACTTTCCGCGAAGCTTTTACGAGCTGTACGGGTATTTTAATTGCTGCAGGTTTTGTAAATGTTGTGTTTAGCATTTTATTGTACAATGTTATCGATCCTCAATTTGCTGTCGAATTGATTGATGCTGTAATCAATAAAACGGTTGTGCAGTTAGAGAGCATGGGAATGGATGAGGAGACGATAGAATCGACGATTAAAACAATCGAAGAATCATCTTCTTTTACGCCTTCGAAAATGTTTAGTGGTTATATCATGGCTATTATTTTTTATACCGTATTTGGTCTATTAGTAGCCGCATTCACTAAAAAAGACAAACCAGAATTTAGCGAAGAATAATTTGGAAAAGCTTCAACTCTCAATATGCATCCCTCTCTACAATGAGGAGGAGTCGCTCGCCGAACTGCACCAATGGATAGTGCGTGTTATGAAGGAACATTCCTTTAGCTACGAAGTAATTTTTGTAGATGATGGAAGTACCGATTCTTCATGGGATGTGGTAGAGAAATTGTGTGAGGAAGACCCTTGTGTGAGAGGCTTGAAGTTTCGAAGAAATTACGGGAAATCTGCCGGGCTCTACACTGCTTTTGAGGCTGCAAAGGGTGATGTTATTATCACCATGGATGCCGACCTGCAAGATAGCCCCGAAGAGATTCCTGAGTTATACCGCATGATTAAGGAAGATGGACTTCATTTAGTTTCGGGCTATAAGCAGAAACGATACGACCCACTTTCGAAGACCTTACCTACGAAATTGTTTAATTGGGCTACGCGCAAAATGTCGGGTATCACTTTAAAAGATTTCAATTGTGGGCTTAAATCTTACGATCATCGTGTGGTGAAAAATATTGAGGTTTATGGCGAGATGCAT
>Ga0208879_1000151_pt1 | contig 74764 bp, 56 predicted proteins | sample Knorr_S15_td_Bot_FD_185605 | JGI IMG/M metagenome (GOLD analysis project Ga0208879, IMG submission 185605) | Marine microbial communities from Southern Atlantic Ocean transect - Knorr_S15_td_Bottom_ad_5009_LV_A (SPAdes) (version 2) | ecosystem: Environmental > Aquatic > Marine > Oceanic | place... | reverse complement strand
CAATATGAATCGGAGATGGCTGGATTAAAGAAAGTTGCTTAACTGGGTTGTAAAGAAAAGCTGGACCACGTCACTCTCTGTGGCTAGTAGCAAATAACTTTGATACGTAGATCCAGACAAATTGGATGGGAAAGTAAAAACCGGTCCGAGGATTCGATCAGCATCAAATGCGCTGATAGTGTGACCCGCAAGATTCAGCTGGCCATCGGAGATTGCAAACAATTCAATGTATTGAATGGAGCCGTCGCCGTTGGTGTATATCTCGCTAAAAATCCAATCATGAAAATCTGCGTAAATCGTTGGATTGAATAGAGTTATGCTCTTAACTGTGATTAGGGCTTGCTGAATGTGGACGATCATTCCTGAATGGTTTCTCGAGATCTTCTGTGTGGAGTTCATGCTTTACCTCATGCGTATTTCACCGCTCATTGCTGTTTATACTCTATCTGTGTGCTTATGAATCGATAAAACGCAACATTGCGTAATCCACGGGGTCAGGTCTTGCATGTTAGCGTTACGCTAACATGCAAGACCTGACCCCATCATCGAGATCCCATCAACGACCCTCGTTGATCACCACGGCAGACGCGATTCGCCCTACATTGCGAATCACATAAGCCTCGTTGGGATCGTGCCAGACCCAGTCGGCACGGGCGTCCAGCTCGGCGGTGATGCCGTCACTGCGCTCCACATGAAACAAGCCGTCGGCGACCTGCACTACGAAGCTGGACAGGCTGTGAATCTGCACCGAAGTTTCTTCGCCAGGAGCCAACTCCACTCGATAAGAACGAAACCAGGCGTTCTCATGCTGCGGCTCACCAGAGAAACCGCTCGGTCTGTCCGCCATGAGGTCGGCGTTACCCGCGCCGGCGTTGACCAGTGCGATGATTCGAAACAGCCCGGGGCCTGCATTCGAAACTTTATGAGTATGTGGCTGCGAAGCATAGTCGGTGTTGCTGTTCACATCACCGTTGCGGGGGCCGTCACTCATGTTGATATAAGTTAGCAAGATGGCCTGATCATGGATATGCGGCAAGGAGACATCCCCCGGGTTGACCTGCACATCCAACAGATAGAGGTCGCCGTCGTGATGGACGGTGCGGTGGCGCGGCTCCTGTAACAGATGAACGATGCGCTCTCCGGCAAACTCGTCTTCCTGAGCCAGGCTTGAAAGCGGCAGCACCGCAGCAAAAAGCAGTATGCCCGCAGCCGCTGACAACATGGATTTAGCCAGGCGGCGCCTGGATGGGGTGTGAATTATTCTCATTAGTATCTCCCAAGTTTAACAGCCTGAATCAGTTCAAAACTACTCTCTCTACACCCTATCTACCAGCAGGAACTCACTCTTCCGGCTCATTAAAGACTTCCACCATGTAGTTTTGATAGGGCCCTTCGGCCAGAAAGTTATTAAATATTTCGTGTAATAAATTGACTGCGGTTTTCGCCGCGTCACCGGCATCACCAGGGCTGAACCCAATTATCACCGAGAGATTTTGTTGCCGGTTGCGACAATTAAACGCAAAGCGTTCAACATCCAAGCGCCGATGCGATGGAATCGAGGCATCACTGCGCTGGCTGAGAAAGGTCCTGAATGCCTTGTCCATATCGGAACGAAACGGCACCGCCGGCAGTACATCTTTCAACTCTAGTTCAGGCTTGCTCGAATTGAGTTTCAGATGAAAAGGAGAATCCGCCAGCCAACTAAACCGAAAGTCCACAAAGCCGCTCTTGCTTGATGGCACCTGACTAAAATTTTGAAAAATTCCACGGTCGGCGTAGTTCTGCAACTCGCTGCTTACCGCCTTTACAATCTCCTGCATAAGGGGCCTCTACCTTACTTGTAGTAAGCCAGGGCGCCCGGGGCAAAATGTCTCGGCATCGCAGGTGGGTAAGCGTTGGTCCAGAACTCCTTCTTGCCCTGGCAGTTAATCAATGTAGAAATCCCTTCCCGAGCGGCGAGTTCGTAACTGCGTTCGAGTGCTGGCATAAACTGTTCGGCACTGGTGACATATTCGCCATTGCAGCCCAGCGCCTCGGCAATTTTATCGTAGCGAAGATTTTCCTGAAACAGATACATATGCTGGGCCCGCACCGCACCTCTGCCGGCACCGGAGGTCCACACGCCCCAGGCATTATTGTTATACACGATCATGACCGCGGGAATACGGTACTTACCCAGGGTGTCGAACTCCATGATGGAATAGGCGACACCGGCATCACCGGTAATGCCCACGACTGGCGAGCCCTTAAACGGGGCCTGGGGACCGACACCATTCTGTACCGCCGCACCGACACCGACCGTGTAACCAATATCGGGTCCAATGGCTCCATACTGATAGGCACCATTACAGATCTGCCCAGGGCGAAAGGCACGCAGATAACGCCGGGTATAGCGACCGATGCCGTAGCCCCCTGAGACTACCGTTGTCTGTTCCCGGTCCAAGTCATTGTTATAGAGAAAGTCTCCCAACTGCCTGCCGATGACGGCGGGATGAATAGAGTCGGTGTCGGCGCTGTACTTCAAACCCAGCTTGTAATATTCCTCGCTCTGCTCGTCGAAGGCATGTCTCGCCGCCGCTAATTCATCTCGCCAGCTACTGCGGCTGCGCGACGGCAGCGCGTCTTCCAATGCCTGCAGGGCCGCATTTTCCGAACTCACAATACCCAGGTCGATGGGGACATTACGGCCGATGTCGCTGGCATCCGGATCGATCCGGATCCACTTTGCCTCCGGTCCGAAGGCAAACTCACCGATCGATGGCATACAATACTGGCCCACCAGCATGACCAGATCCGCGCTGCGAATCGCATCAGGCGCGGTACTGGCAGACAGTGCATGACCGTCTGAAAAATGCCCCCGTTGCGGTGCCGACTCCACCACCGCGATGTCGTTCTTCTCAGCCACACGCAACAACGCTTCCCAGGCTTTATCGTAGAACACACCGGTACTGGCAACGATCATGGGCCGCTGCGATCGTTGGATCATATCCACGGCGCGGCTGATGTCGGCCGGATTAGGGTGGGCCTTGGATTCGGTGCGATATCGAGTCTTGTCGTAGTAGTACTGCAACTCGCCGGGTTCTTCGAAGCGAGCGCGGGATATCTCGCCCGGAAAATCCAGGTGCACGGGCTTGGGCACACCGGTTTTCAGCTGCCTGAAGGCATAGGCTGCGTACTCATAGATTCGGTTAGGTGTGATCAGCCGTTTGCCCCATTTCTTCAGGCCATCGGTCTGGGATTGTTGATAGGCGGTCTGAATTCCGTGTTCGCTGTCATCTTCACCGATAGTCTTGTTACTAGCGATCACCAGCAGCGGAGAGCGCGCCGCATTGGCTGCGCCGATGTTCATAATCATATTAGTGAAACCTGGCCCCTCGGTACCAGATGTCGCCGCGATTTCTCCGGTTACCCGAATAAAACCATCTGCTGCGGAGACCATATTGCCCTCACAGCGTCCACCATAACTGGGAATACCCTCGGCGGCGATGGCATTGATCATGTTGTAGTTGCCGGGACAGCAGAAGAAACCGGCGACGCCTTCATCGTTACAGAATTTGGCAAATACCTCGGCACCGGTCATGGGAAAATTTGCCGGTTTTGCTGCCTCGGCGAGGGTCCTGGGAATCTCGTCCGGAATGCGAATCTTCGCCTCATTGGAATCCTGCGCCTCACTGTTTTCACTCTGCAGCATGGCCGCCGCGCCGGCTCCGGCAAGCGCCGTCCCCTTAATGAAATTCCGACGGGAGACTTTGGCCTCCTCCGCGGTGATGTCCGACTTCCTCTTCTTATTTTCAGTGGCCATCAGGGTTTCCTCAAGAGTTATTTTTGTTGCGGTCGGCTTGCTTGTGGTCCGATATTCAAAACATGGGCAACAATCTGCCAGATTACCTCATCACTGAGCTCGGCTTTAAAAGGTGGCATCTCCAGCCCGGCACCAAATTTGATGCTGCTAAAAATATGCAGCGCCGAGCTGCCATAGTACCACGAGCCGGGGGCGGTCAAATCCGCCGCAATATAGTCGATATTGGCCAAGGCTCTACCATCGGCGTCGTGACACTGTTGGCAGTTAATTAGATAATGACTCTTGCCGACGACCGCCGCGGCCTTGGAAAACGCCATTGGGTCTGCCTCCGACGGCATCTCGGCTCCGTGAAGCGACGACGAAAACAACAGCAGCGCAGTCCAGACACCGGTAAACCTGATGATTACTCCCCTGCTAATGCCAGGCATCTCTATGGTCCGATCAGTCGGGAAAAATCATCCCAAGATACCGCTTGCCCATGAATGGGAACAATCGTGTCGACTTCGAGACCGAGTCGCTGCACATGGTCATACAGGCTTCGATTGGCCGCATTGGCGGTGGCGGGCAAGGGCTCTCCATTTAGAGGCGCATCGAACAGGTCCGCCTCGATGAGTATTTTCTCCCCAGGAAGATAGGCCACCAGCATGCCTTCGACATGGGCCAGGGGATGCACATAGGATATTTCCATATTGCGCCGATTGTCGGTAAGTACATAGTTTTCTCGTACGGTCTCGTACTGATAGCCCTCGGCCAGTTCCGTAGGTGGCCACAGACTTAACATGTCCGGCTCCAATGTCCTTGGTGCATAATTAAGCAAGTCGCGGGTGTAAAAGTCGTAATTCTTCCAGTGGGTAATGATGGTGGCGCCAATATGCATATAGGTGCGCAAACCACCGATATGATCATGGTGTTGATGGGTGTTGATCAGGAAACGAACCGGCTTGTCCGGAATCAATTTTACGATTTCATCGAGGACTGCAAGATTGCGCCGCTCATTCAGGGGCGCTTCCACCACCGCAATATAGTTATCGAACTCCACGACGACGCTATTATGGGAGCCGCCGCCGAATAGCCACACGCCCTCGGCCAGCTCTTCGATATTAATCTGCACGGGAAAACTGGCCCGTCTCACTATGGCTGGCACCGTAACCGGGTCCGAGCACACATTGGCCTGGATATTCCGCTGCTGCCCACCGTAGGCGTTATGCCCCGCATTGATACTCTGAGTCTGGTAGTTGTCGTCCCAGCCGGTATGGGAGTGCCACACAGTGGGAAAGCGAATACCATCGCCAAGATCGATATAGCTGTCGTTGCTGAATTCGTGTTCGTAATTGGTGTCACCCAGCACCGGATCAGGCACCCAGGTGTGGATTCGTTGCAGTAGATTCTGCGCATTGATGGTGGCGTCGACCCGGTATTTTCCCATCACGGTAATGGAAACCACGGCCATTTTTTCGGGATTAACGGTGGCGCCGTCGCGACCCATCTCCCCCAGTTCCCAACGCCAGCTCGCCCTGGGATTGGCGCCCGGCAACATCGCCGCCTTCAAAAAACCGTGGGGATTGATCCACATATCGAGCTGCCAGCGCTGGGCATCATCGCTTGGTGCCGCGATAGCCTCACCATTGACCCCATCCTGGTGCCAGGCGTAATCGCCATTGACCATAAACGACTGCCGTACTTCTTTTTGAATAGCCGTTCCACCCTTCCAACCCAGGCCGTACTTCCAAGCAGCCGGATTATTACCCGGTTCCCGGTCGAAACGCTCCAGCATGGTGCCGGCTCCCCAATTCATCACCCGGGTGTAATTTCGCAACGGTTCACCCCGTGGCCAATCTACCTCGTATCCGTTCAGGCGCTGTTGGCCCACCATGCCCGCATAAGCACTGCCAGAAATACTGACGCAATCCAGGCGATCGGTACCGATGGCGTCGGCGGCTGCCCGCAACACCGGATAGGGGTCGATAAATCCCGGCCCCAGCCCTTGCGCGCACAGCTCACTAATAAAAACTGCCAGCAGAGCTACCAGGTGAGATCGATTTGTCATAATGCCCCCGAGAAAAGAAGTCTTGGCTCTTTTCGTCCTGGTGATTGGACTCAGATGCAACGGCTGCAAGAAAAGCGCTCTGACCCTGTGTGCTCTAAAACGCTGCCAGGGCATTGAACGGGCTAGCCGTTCCTCCCTTAATAGGATTGATCTGGATCGCCGTCAAAAATTCCCAGCGCTGCAGACGTGCCGCGGTAGCGGCCACGTCCTTAAGATAGCCGTTATCAACGATGGGCAGGCCCAGATTGACTTGGGTGAGCTGATGAATGGGTCGATTAATACCGGCGACGCCAGATGGCTGTACATCATTGACCGCATCGCTGATTAACATCGCTACATCTCTTTCGTGCAACCAGGGCAGTACCGAGGCGTGCAATCCAGCGCCTCCCTGCCCGTAGGCCCATGGGCCTTCTGCATCGCGCATCGCCCATCTGCCGGTGCGAATGAAAAGTGCATCGCCACTGCTGATTTTAACACCGGCAAATTCTTCCCATGCCTCCAGATCGGACACGTAGATGGGCGTGCTCGGATCCAGCCATTCCACGCCACGCAGCAGCGGCATATCCACCAGCACCCCCCGAGTGACATAGGAAGTGCCCATCTTATCGATGGCCAGATCTTCACATCCACTCGCGGTCAGATTTTGCGGGTATCCATTGAATATGATGTACTCTCCGTCAATTTCGGTGCGGTAATGGCACAGTGCATCCACATGTGAAAGCATGCCGTCGTGCAGGGAGAATTGAATCTCATCCAGGGCAAAAGTGGGCTCCCCGGTAACCGGATCGAGCCGGCTCATCCAATGCTTGCTGGGCCCGAAGGCCTGGCTATCCATGGTTTTCTCATCGGTGACGAAGTGCTGTAGGGTCACGGTCTCACCGACCTGAACCAGGGCTGCTGCCTGGCGGGTTTTTTCCGCTGTAATAAGATTCAGGGTGCCACGCTGGTCATCTGGTCCCCAGCGGCCCCAGTTGGATAGCTCTTTCTCCCATTGGCTCAGGGTCTCGAGCGTAACCATGACTGAAGGATCCTGGGTCGAAGGATGTACCTGAAACTGTTGCGCGGAACTGCTGTTGATTACCAGTACAGCGAGTGCCAGGCCGACTAGTTTAAGGACAAATCGAAGTTGGGAATTTATTGCTTTAGAGATTACAGTCATGGCTCGAGCCTCCAGGGAAATGGAAGGAAGCGCCAGAATAGACCAACCGGGAAGGAACAGATAGTGTTAACGGGTTGGTTGAAACGAAAACACGTCGGTTGCGGCTGCCGTAGTAGATGAAGAACTATACAAAATCCCTTGGCCTCTCTGGTAAGTTCACAATATATTAAGTTAAATCAGATAGTTAAACTCAATTAAAATGCGTTAGAACCCCTTCTAGATGATTGTGTCATACGTCTGGGACGCAAACTCGGAGCAGGGGGGTTATTTTGCCGTTCCGGTGGGCCATCCCTGGCCCGTCCCGCGCTCCGTCCCTGGGCGCTAGTCACGGCAAAACAACCCCCCTACTCCAAGCTTGCTCGTGTTCTTATCTATATCCGAGGCACAAGCCACAGACAAGCAATTGCTCTTACTTTTTGTTTTTCCAAAAATAGCTACAGAGTCAATGACTAACCACTGCTGCGACTTTACTTCCAAAAGCAATGGGATTTGCGGTTTGAAAAGAACGCTGAATTCGATAGGGGATTGGCAAGGGGTGCTGTTTTGTAGTGACTAGCGCCAGGGATGGACGCGGGACCGGGCCAGGGATGGCCCACCGGAACGGAAAAACAGTACCCCTTGCTAAGCCCCGTTATACGCATCAACCACCGACAATTTTCTCTGTATTTTTGTGGGGATACATCACGGGCGGAGGGATATTGTTTCGTCCCTAAGTCTACATTCAACTCGGGTTACTCGATCATCAAAAGGTGGCATTGATCTTCAGCGACATGACGACGCCACGACTGCTGCAGCGGTCCTCGATTTCCTCGATAATGCCGGCAGACAAGCGACCCAAATAACGGATACGTTCGCGGCACTGCTCGTTGTTGGTGGCGTCTCGAACATCGAAGCGAAACGAAGTGCCACCGAAGGCGATCAGTTCGGCGAAGACTGACACGTTGGGCTCCCCGAGGGAGCTGACTACATCATCGATGTCAAAGAATTTTTGGTTGCCGTCGAAGCGGTTACTCCAGCTGGCACCGTAGTTGAGATTCCACTGTGGCAGGTCATGGCGAAAACTCAATGACCAGCGACCGCGACTAAAGAACGCAAAGCGTCTATCGATGCCGGTGAAGGGATCCTCGATCTTCGAGTCAGCAACACTAAAGCGCGAAGATACCAACAGATTGGGCATATTAATCATCTTCATCCTGATACTGGCATTAAGCCGCAGCCCGTACATGTCACCGTCGCCTATATTGCCATTGGCCGATTGCAGATCGTCCTCCGAAGGCGACACGTCGATACGCTCGATCACATCGTGGTGCTGGTGATACCAGATATTGCCGTCAACCACACCCACATCATCTGGCAGGCGGTATTCAGCATTCAACTCGTACTTCCAGAACCACTCCTGGGTTAGATTGGCATTACCCGCAATGGTATTGCTGTCTTCATCCTGATTGTCCGTGGCGGCGACAAAATCGCTGAAGCTCAATTGCCTGACCTGTTTTTCTATTAAGGCTCGGAGTTGAAGCGTCGATGTCAGATCATAGCGAAAATCCAATTTCGGTTTGATGAAATCGAAATCGCGTTTATTAGAAACATCGCCACTTTGCGTAATCTCAGAAAACTCATATAGCAGGGTGCTTTCCAGCGACATCCTGGGATTAAATATCCAGTTATGAATAATAAATGGCTCGTAACGAATTTCCTCAACCGTAGAATTGGCATTGGAAACGTCAACGGGTACCAGGCCACCGAAATCCGCTGACGGCGTCCCTGTGCCGTCTGTTCCCAGTGCCAAATTTGAAGCCAGCGTAGTCTGGGCACGCTCTGCGCCAAACTCGATGTCCTGGCTTTCGAAAATATCCATGGTATAGGACCCGCGTACAATACGCTCCTCAGTCACACTACCTGAATCCAGGAACAGGTTTTTTGTCAGGCTACCGTCGTCGGCAACATCGAAACGTTCGCGCACCGTGTCACGATTATCCTGATTGGCAATAAACAGGATCTTGAAGCGGTCCCCATTGCTGAAAAACGTTTCATAGTCACCGCCAATTTCCCAATTGTTCTGTTCTCCGGGAATAACTTCGAACTGGCGCTCGAGGGTATTGGGGATGACCGTTAAATCAGTGGTACGACGAGTCACCCTGGTAGGGTCGTCATTCTGTGAGTAGAGCGCGTTAAAGCGGGCGCTGCTACGGTCACTTATCTCATAGTCAAAATTTGCGCTCAGATCGTAGCTGGTTTGCTTGCGTATGCGATCTTCGTGCACATTATCATTAGGCGAAAAATCCCCGAGGATACTGTCCTCATTACTCTCACTATGATCGTAGCGTGGCTCTGCAATCGCACTGAGGACGAATCCGAGGTCGCCGAGTTTATTACTATAGGAAATTGACCCTCCGGGCTGGGTCTTGGAATCCCTGTACCTATCCATATTCACTTCGATTCGAGTGCTGGCACTGGATAGCTCTTCGAACAGCACAACATTAATTACCTGGCCGCTGCCCCTAACATCCAGTTCACCGGATGTACCGCGAATAATTTGAATATAGTCGACCTGATTGGCGTTTATGCGACCCAGCACACTACTGGTTTGATTATTCTTGCCGGCCGTGCGCTTGCCATTTATCAGTATCTCGCTGCCACCACTGCCACTGCCGAAACCACGACCGCCCCGACCACCGCCACCACCTCTGAAGCCCCCACCCCCAAAACTACCACCACCAGTGGTCGAGCCCACACCAGGAATCCGATCCAGCATATCTTTGGCGGTAATAGGTGAAAATTCGGCAAAATAGGAAGACGGGTAGAGGATAGTAGTGCCATCATCGACTGTATCCTGAGCCAATAATTGAGGAGAGCTAATGCAGGTAAACACTGCGATAGACGCGGCTAGCGTCAGGTTACGGAATTTCAACTTCATTTGCAGGGATCCTGTGATTACTCACTTATAAACGCTAAAGACAGCACATAGGTGCACGGATTATCGGCACAAACTCCTTAAATTGACCATAACTTGTAAAACTTAATTACAACTCAGGAAAGAGTTTATTGCACGATAAATACTCCAAAAATGTGTTGCCGCAGCAATACGCCCCACCCAATCGAAATTGGTGGATGCAGGGAGCATAAAAATTCAGACCGCTTAAACGGGTGATCGCCACGATTGCGTTTAGTCAATTATAGTGATACACCATCGATTTGACGGGTCAAAATCGACTTGGGTAATTTCCTTGCAAGGAAATTTGCAGAGTAATTGCCCGGTATCAAGTGGAGAACACCGGTATGTCTAGTCTAACTGACGATCTCGATGCGAATATTGCAGACGAGGAAGGAACCAGGAAACCACTCTCACGGGTACGGTTGTCAAAAAACCTGATTTGGCTCGTCGCGCTTCCTGGATCGATAGGTGGCTTACTCACCTGGGTCCTGGGCAATGGTGTCTCTGCCGATCTGGATTCTCTTTAATTCTTAAATCCAGTCATTGCGATGCTGCTGGGTGCGATCGCCGGCTTTGTGCTGGTCGTTGTCTTGAGCAATACCAACAGAGAAGACACAGCTCGCCTCGTTACTCTAGCCTTTCTGGCTGGAGTGGCCTATGAACCCATCGTTATCAATGGTCTCGAGGCGATCGGATTGTCCCGATCCGATGGCCAGGCGCTACTCAGCGCCGAAGCTAGCACCCGCGTTAGCGCTGATGCTGTGGATTTTGAAGAGTTGTTCACCGAACTGAATGAAAAACTGGAACAAGAAGACACTAATCGAGTAGCCGGTGAATTGGCCGCGATAGCTGCAAGCATTCAAACTAACCTGCAGACTTTAAGTCAGGAGGAAAGAGACAGGATTCTGGGTCCTCTCATCGAAGAACTACAAAATCGCTTACCGCGCGATCAAGAAGAATTCGTGTTCAATATTTTGCGAAATGCGTCCATCCAAATCGATTCTTACATCGTAATTGATGAAGCCGACTTTTTTTACAACCCGCTGGATCAAATAGTACCGGCGCGCCTGATGACGCCCCACCCTATAGCGATCCAGAGCCATTGTCATTGATGAATGCGGACTACACCCTAACGACTCGAGAATTAAACGTACATTGGATTCCAATTGAGATAACGGCGCTGGATGACTATGTGATAACGGTGATCAATCAGGATATTGACTTGGTTGCAGGTTTATATGGTGCAGTCAGTTTGCTATTGATTCTATCCGATGACGATTCCGCGGGAAATTTGAACCCGGAAATTTCTGTAAGGCTGATACCTGGCATCTATTACCTGCGTATTACCAGCTACTCCGGTAGTTTGTTCAGTAGCGCCGAGTTAAAGATTCGCGGCACTGCCATTGCCGCGGCAATTGAATTACCCGAAACCGTTGCTGAGTTGCAATTAGATTCACCATTTTCATATGCTGTACCAGAGAACCCGTCGCTCGAGATTTGGCTCGCATTTACTATCGAGAATCCGGCCTCATATGCTATTCGACCAACCGGAGATTTAGATTTGAATGACTTGGTGGCCGAACTTTATCAGCTGTCCGATGACGAGTTGCAACTGATTGCTGAAGATGATGATTCTGCGACAGACTATAATCCGGAAATTCTAATCGACCTCGAAAGCCAGACCTATTACTTGAAGATAAAGGACTTCTGGGGCGAAGCAGTGAACAACTTTTCCGTACTCGTCGAGGCCGATCCAGGGATGAAATTGAACTAGGGGATCTGTTCTGTCTATGGCTCGACCGCGGGGCGTCGCGCAACTCGAATTAGCTGGTTAAAACCAGATTTGCCAGCGCATATGCCACCGCACTTGCCAGGGCCGCTACCGGTAGAGTAATTAGCCAGGACAACAGGATGCTTCTGACCACCTTGCCATTCTGTTTCTTGCCTAGCACGCCGATGCCGAAGATAGCCCCGAGCGAGACGTGGGTGGTGGAAACAGGTACACCAAACTTGCTGGCAATGATCACCAGGAAGCTGGTGACCAGGTTAGCCGAGAATCCCTGTCCATGATTGATCGTAGAAATCTTCTTGCTCATGGTTGTGGCCACACGATAAGCGGAGAGCAGACCACCGACAGCCATCGCCGCTGCGATCAAAATCATGCTGATTCGAATTTCCAGTGTTGCCGCCGCCACCAGCAAACCTGCTATCTTTGGAGTGTCATTGAGGCCACGGGCGAAAGATACGGCTGCGGCGCTGAGCACATGACCGGCATCGAGTATTTTTTGCAGTGCAATCCCCCAGACTCGATCTGTGTAGAGGTCTACACATTCGCTGCTGTCAGCGATCGTGAGCTGAGGGCTGAATTGACGATATTCCCCCACAGTGGCATCGACGCGTCCCATCTCCGCGGTTACCAGGCTGCGAATCGGCACGAATTCCTTCTTCTCGCCGACACAGATACAGCTTTCCTTGGTCAGGCCCAGTGCCTTACGGCATCGATTAAACAGGTAATAAACACTCATGCTCAAGGCGAAGGCGATAAACGGATTCAGCAGCAACGGTATCAGGAAGGTACCCGAAAGATTATAAAAATTGACTTCCCCGGCAGCCGCGATGATGCCGGCCCCCAGCAGACCACCAATCAGGCTATGAGTAGTGGAGATGGGAAGCCCCAGACGAGTGGCGACCAGCACCGTTGCGCCGGCGCCAACCCCACCGCAATGAGGAAATGAACGGTACCGGCTATATCATCGGGCACCAGCCCCTTGCCGGAAAAACTGCTCACCAGAGACTGGGCTAAAAAAATTGCAGAGATGGAGCCAATGAATGTCGCGATGGTGACGATGGTAATCGCTGATTTATAGCTTAAGACCCCACTACCATACAGTGTGGCAACACCTTTGAAGTTGTCGTTAGCACCGTTGTTATAGGCGAGAAAAAGCGTGGATAAAACTAGGGCAATGATTAGCATCGATTATGTTTTTACAATTGAAACAGAGTTAAAACCACAGGACGCAATCCGCGACTGAGCTTATCTAGGGAGTAGACCGAGAAGAGGCTGCTTATATTGCACAAATCGGGGACAGACTTTAGTCTGTCCTCAACGCATTTATAGAGGATTGTAAATCAGCTCCCGCATGGCCGCATGTACCTCCAGCGAGTAGAGAATATCGTCGTTCTGAATCATGCCCACAAAGACAATATTTTCCACAGGGTCGATCCAGAACCAGGTTCCTGCTATGCCCCACCACCAATGTGTGCCGACTGGCGCCCCATTGTATTTTTCTGAATCATTGACGATGGCAAAGTCAACACCAAACACATTACCCGGATACAATTGACCGATGTTTTCCACCGCGTCCGGCAATTGATTCGAGCGCATGATCTGAACAGCTTCTTCGGAAAGAATGCGCTTGCCATTGAGGCTGCCACCATTTAATTGCATCTGCGCAAATTTCATATAGTCGCTGGCCGTGGAAGTAAGACCACCACCACCGGAGAAGAATTTGGGCTCGTTTAAAAACGCACCTCTATCGGTGCGGGTGAGCTTGCCATCAGCGCCCGGCCGGTATTGCCGTGCCAATCGTTCCGCTTTATCTGCCATCACATAGAAGCCGGTATCTACCATGCCCAGTGGGCCAAAGATGCGCTCCTGCAGAAACACGTCGAAGCTCTGGCCTGAGAGTACTTCCACCAGGTAGCCCTGCACGTCCACGGAAATACTGTAAACCCACTGGGTTCCAGGCTGGTGGCCTAAGGGAATATGTCCCAGCGCCGGAATACTCTCGGCCAGGGTATAGTTAGGCAGATTGTTGATGCCTACCTTGGAGTAGGCTTCGGCGACTGGCCCCCGGGACAACGGCGGGGTATACAGCAAGCCACCGGTGTGGCTCATCAGTTCACGAATCGTCATGGCGTGATTGGCAGGCTCGGTTTCGAAAGAGCCATCTTCGTTTTGCGACTTGAAGACTGTCATGCCGGCGAGCTGAGGCAGGTGTTTTTCCACCGGATCACTTAGCTGAAACTTGCCTTCGTCGTACAGGATCATCAGGGCGGTGCCCGTCACCGGTTTGGTCATGGAAAAAATACGGAAGATAGAGTCGGTGCTCATGGGCACTTTGTCTTCCACATTTTGATAGCCAAAGGCCTGATTCATCTGAATCTCGCCATCCTTGGTTACCATGGCAACCACACCGGATAACTTGCCTGCGTCTACCCGTGCCAGAAGATCGGCGGCGATCGCATCGAGCCGGCTCTGTTCTATGTCGGCGCTGGCGACACTGACCAGGAACATGGCGATAACCATGCAGATGATCCTTGCCCGCGAGCGCAAGACTGGAGCGGTAATAATATGGAACATAATGCTGTCCTCTCGCTAATTTAGGGCAAGGTAGCTGTAGAATTACCGCGGGTCAAGTCTCCACTCGCGATGCCGGGGCCAGAGCATACCTGCCTATGCAGATGGCTAACTTCCTACTCGACCACATCGACTCTGACATAGCCGTTGGTCCAACAGCAGTAAAACTCAAACCCGTAGGTCGGATTCCCTTGCTGCTCGGTGTCATTGATTGCCTGCACACGAAGCACGTAAGAGCCTGCCTGGTCAAAAGTCGCAGTGGTAGTCGCTGTCCCATTCGCTACATCCAGTCGTAACTCGGCTGGGCTGAATTCCACCTGTCCCGGACCCTGGTGCAGGCTCCAGCCCAACCAGGTACCGGTTTCGGGGTGCATGATACGAGCAATCAAAGGTAGCGGTTCTCCCACCTTGGCGATGCGGGGGCCTTCCCATAAGCCCTTGCGTCCTCTGAAATTCGGTGGATCATCGTTCAGGCTCAAATATGGCGCCACCGTGTCACGGCCTGTTGTGAATTCTTCGTCGAGGACATAAGCAGGCAATAGCCAGCCTGGCACTTCCAACCTGTCACCCTGGGTTTCAAGCGTCCAGAGAATTTTTGAATCTCCGAAATCTTCAGGGACGATTACGGAGAAAACACACCAGTGGTGGCGGAAGGCGCGGGTAAGAGTTGGATTCGGCACCGGGTCGAAATGGGTGGGCTGCACGCCATCATACAGGGCCGGTTCAAGCTTGTTAGCCTCGCCAAGAGGAACATCCAGGGACTGTTCGGTGTTCATATTGAAATAGCCGAAACAGAGCGTATAAGTACCATCGGCATTGGGAAACCAGCCATCGAACAGCGGAATAACGTTCTGGCCACTGGCTTGCAGAGGGGCTGAATTGAAAAGATCGAGGCTCGTCGAAGTCTGCGCCGCCAATGAGCTGGCAGCGCTCACCCCAAGGGTGAGCAGCAGCAATGCTGCGCTTTTACGATTCATTCCCATTACTGACTAGGGTCCGTTTTGTGCAGTCAATCTGCCTCGTCGCTCGGCGCTTAGGCGCTCAAACTGATCGTCTGTTAGATAGGTAATGCCTAACCACAAATGAGACATCTCATCCACACCCCGCTGGCCGAACACCACCCATTGTCGAGGATCCGGATTGTTGGGATTGGCGCCGGTGTTGTCCCAGGTGGACGTAATTATCAACCGGGTACCCTTGGGTAATAAGGGCGCCGCGTCGTCGTCAAATTTATAGGAGATCTGCCAGTTATGATTATACTTATCCACGCGCGCCAGCATTTCACTGCGGCCATCGGGGTATATCGCTTCCAGTGACTGGGCTCTGCCACGCATGTGCATATGCGGCCGGAAGCTGGTTATGAGTGCCGGTCGATCCAGGACCCGGACACCCTGTTGGGATTTAATGGAATGAGGTGGCAATAATAGATCGCCTGCCCACAAACCACCGGGCCCGGTATCGGCGGCGAAAAATTGCTCGCCCCTGGTCTCAAATTCTGGTTTATAGCCTTTGGGGTAGAGCCAGACTGCCGCTTCAGCCTGTTCGTTTCGCACTTCCTGGGCGATGGGGAAATAGTGAAGATTCCAGGTAATCTGTCCGCTTGGATAGATTAGCATGCCGGTGCCTTCGGGAAACAGATCACCACTCTTGCCAACGCCCTGTCTGCCAACCGGGCCCGAGGCTCGACCACCGTGTCCATCTTCCGATGTGAGCGTCGCGTGGCCGTGATGAAGTACCTTAACCCCAAGAGGATAGCTACCCTTTAATTCCGTGGCCCGCACATAACGCGGCCCATCGATCAAGCCTTCAAAGGGGGTGTTGCGCACCCACCATTGATCCTGGGCATTGGGGGCAATCGTATAGGGAGGCGCCTTGACGACGAAATCCGGTGGACCGAGCAATTCGGCCATCTGCCATTGGGCGCCGTTAGGCAAAGCCGGCATAGGTGGCAACGCGGATGGGTCGCCCTCCGGAGAACCGGACTCTACCCAGGCCACGATAGTGGCAATCTGCTCATCCGAGAGCGAGATGTCATTCTTGTAGTTCTGGATGCCGGTGGTCTTGTCCAGGTGCCAGGGCGGCATTTCTCTAGCCTGTACCTTGTAACTTATCAGGCCTGCCCAGGGCTTTACGTCGGCATAGTCAAGCAGCGGCATCGGCCCGATGCCTTCAGGGTTATGGCAACTGGCACACTTTTCAAACAGTATCGGCGCAACATCCACGGTGAAGGTGGGAGCGAATTTTGCCGCCTGTGTATTCCACGGAAGCAGCAGGCAGGCGAGCAGCAAGGCTGGGCGAGTGGCACCAAAAATTCCTACTCGAAATCTAAAATTGCTTTTCATCAACGGATTCTCCCAAATTCTGGAACGGACAGCATAAGATCTAGGTAACTAATTATATATTACAGCCCGAACTGTCAGCAGCCAAGTGCTGCTTGTTAAGCCCACTATCAAATCCAGCACTAGAATGTATTTAACTTAAGCGACTCAGGTCCAAATCCGTTCTGCGCCAGATGATTAACGATCATATCTGCAGTCACCGGAACCCGATTAAACAGATGACCGTCCAGGGCATCGGCCAGAGCGCTGGTGATGGCGGCTACCGCACAACCCTGAGATGGCTCACCGATGCCTCTGCCGCCCATCGGATTGAACGGATCGGCAATATCCACCGCCGCGTTCACCATATTGGCAGGCACATCCATCATCGTCGGTAGCCTGGCTTGATAGAATCCGGCGTTGGCCGGCAGACCATTCTGTGGATCATAAACATGGCGTTCGTAACCCGCCATGCCGATGCCCCAGACACCGCCACCGTTCATCTGCTGAGAAAAACCCTGGGGGTGCATGACCGTGCCACAATCCGCCACCGCCACATATTCCAAAATCTCAAACTTACCGGTGTCGACATCGATTTCTAACTCGACATAGCCAACAATCATGCCCGGGGGTGTCCCCTTTCTCGGTAGATTGTCTTTGGCGACGCCAATCAGGCCGGAGCCGGCAACACCCTGCACCGCGCGCTGGGTGATGGGATGAATATCTTCGGGATATTCGGCGCCGCTGTAATGGCCACCCATAGCGATCGCCCTCTGCGCGGCTTCGCCGTAACTCAATCCCAGGGAGGGATCGGCCACCTTGAAGACGCGTTCATCGGCGATGTCATATTCTTCCACGCTACCGCCAAATTCGGCGGCGGCGATTTCCTTCAATTTCTTCAGCGCATCCATGGCGGCTACATAGTTGGCACGACTGTGGGTAAAGATCGTATTGCTGCCACCCTGGGTGGAACTCCATGGCAGATGGCGGTCAGTTCTGGCGCGCACGATCTCACAGTTTTCCCAGTTCACCTGTAACACTTCCGCTGCTGCCCTGACTGTGGCGGCGTACGAATAGGTACCCAAATTTCCCACGCCGCAGTGTAGCTGAATCTTCCCTGTCGGCAGGATGCGCACCAGGCCGTCGTAACCATAGCCGCCGGCACCGTGGTAGCCCTGGCCTACGCCGATACCCCGGAGCTTGTTGCCCCGACGCTTGGGCTGATTGCGTTTGCCTTCCCAGTCGAATAGTTCGGCACCCTTGCTGATGGTATCTGCCATGAAGGCGCTGGTCACCGGACCCTGGGCCTGGTAGATCCCGGAATCGCTATTGGGTGCGTTGAGCTTGCGGAACTCCACTCGATCCATGCCCAGCGCATTCGCCGCCTTGTCCATAATCGGCGACAACGCTGCCGCCATCTCGTTCTGGCCTGGGCCGCGTTGGGCGCCACGGGGTGCGGTGTTGGTGAAGATGGGGATATTTCTCAGGCGCATGGCATCGGGCTGAAACAACACGGATATATGTCCAGCCGACGAGGAGGCACTGTCACGCCCACCGGGTCCGCCATCGCTGACGATGATCAGGTCTACCGCCGCCACGGTACCATCGGCCCGCAGGCCGACCTTGATCCAGCCCTGCATGCCGGGTCGGCCAACACCGATGTAATACTCTTCTTCTCGGGTTATGCGCAGTTGTACGGGACGATTGAGTAATCGGGACAGATTGCCCGTCACGCCCATCGTGGGGTAGTTCCGACCCTTGGAGCCAAAACCACCGCCGGTGTTCTCATTGATGATGCACAGATCTGCCGGGTCTATTCCCAGTTGCGCCGCCAGGGGTTCATCGACAGCGCTCTGGCTTTGGGTTGAGGCGTGGAAATAGCACTTGCCATTCTCCCAATACACCATGCTGGTGCGGGGCTCCATACAATGGTGGGGCGTGCCCGCCGTTACGAACGACTCCTCAATAACAACTTCGCACTCGGCAAAGCGTGCATCCAGCTCGCCATATTCCCAACCGTCCGTGAAGGAGACGCCCATGGGTTCCTTGCCGGCGCGAAATCTCTCAATTTCCGCGACGGGCCACTTTACTGGTCGAATAGCCCCCACAACCTCGGCATTTTCATCCTCGGTTTCGGGAATCTCCCGCACCATGGCATTGCCTTCCGGGTAGGCATCGGGGCCACCCTCAACCAGGCTGGTCAAGGGGTCCACCACGAAATCTCTGCGTTCAAACTCCACTTTAATATTGGCCAGGGCGTTTTCGGCGATCTGTTCCGTTAAAGCAGCGACGGCTAAAATCGGCTGCCCCACGTAGGTCACGTAGTCTCTCGCCAGCATTGGATTTTCAGGCGGCGTGGAAGGCGGCAAATCATCTGCCGTGATGATGCCCAGCACCCCGTCCATTCTCAGCGCTGCCGAGGCATCGATACTCAATATTCTGCCACTGGGCATGGGGCTGGTCAGTAATCTGGCGAATACCATGCCTTCACGGCGGAAATCCTCCACATATTTGGCCGCACCAGTCACCTTGCCTTCGACATCGGGTGGTACGAAATCTTTTCCTATATGCATATAAGTCATGAGATAAGCTCCGCAGCGCGCATCACGCCATTGAGATAATGATCATAGGCGCCACAACGGCATAGATTGCCGGATAATCCCAGGCGGGCCTGTTCCCGAGTCGGGTTGGGATTGGCTCGCAACAGAGCAACTGCCGACATCACCTGGCCCGGTGTGCAAAAACCACACTGGGGGCTCAGTTCCTCGATAAAAGCCTGTTGCACCGGATGCAAGCTGCCATCTGCCGCTCTCAATCCTTCCACTGTAGTTATCTCCTTGCCCTTGACCTGGTGGGTCAGGATCGAGCAGGAGTAAATCGCCGTGTCGTCGATCAATACCGTGCAGGACCCACATTCACCCCGATTGCAGCTGACTTTGGTACCGGTCAGGTTCAGGCGGTAGCGAATAGTGTGGGCGAGGGTTTCCTGGGGTTGTACATCGACTCTTCGAGTACGACCGTTGACATTGATAGAAATCAGTCGCTCGACAGCGCCGGGCTGCCGATTTGATGCGGCATTGGCGAGATAAAAGCCGGCGCCTGAGGTGGCAGCGGCGCTGCTGTAAATCACCCCTTTGATGAAATGTCTGCGGGTAAGTCTTGAATTCACTGGTTTTCACCCCTTTGTTATCGATTGTGGGGAAGCAGGTTCCTGATTATACAAGTACAGGTACCGTGGAGGATAAAAGCTATCCCGAGCGAAGTCCAAGGGTAAAAGGGGGACAGACCACGTTTTCTTGATAGCTTACCTGAACAGTCGAACCTATTTTAACGAGAAACCGTGGTCTATCCTCCTTTTCCGACCTTTTAGATTACTTCAGCAACAGCTTCTGCACCCGCCAGTTGTTCATATCGGCGACATAGAGCACATCTTCCTGGGAGCAATCCAGCCCGTGAACCCAGTTAAATTGTCCGTCCCGTCGACCCGACTTACCCAACCAGCCGAGTATGGTGCCGTCAGTACTGATCTTGTAGATACGGCCAGGCTCGTTGTCTGCCACGAACAGATACTGCGGTGTGGTATTGGTAATACACATGGCCCAGGGCTGCGTCTCCCTGATGGCTCGATCGGGATTCTTCGCGCTAAAGGGCGGTTGGTAATCTGGCGGATAGGGAACGTCCAGTACGATCATGCGCTGATAATTTCCGTCGGTATCGAACACCTGGATTCTTCTGTTATCACGATCCGCTACATAAATATTATCGTTGCGGTCTATTTGCAGCGCGTGGGGAAGATTGAATTGACCGATATCGGTACCGAATGAACCCCAGTCCATTAGAAAATTTCCGTCAGGATCGAATTTGGTCATGCGGGAATTGACATAACCATCGCTGACGTAGATGTTGTTGTCACTGTCCCAGGCCACATCGGTGGGTCCGCCAAAATAACCGCCGAAGGCTCTAGCCTCAGTCTGGGACGCCAGTTCCACATCACCGTGATAGCCTTCCTCGCGCCGACCGATATTCATCAGCACATAACCCTGGGGGTCAAACTGCATGACCGAATTGGCACCCTTGTCGACGACCCAGAGATTGTCATACTGATCGAATCGCACCTGGTGCGAGTAGGCGATGCCATAGACACCCTTGCCGATTTCCCGCAGGAAACGCCCTGCTTTATCGAACTCCAAAAGCTGCGTGGTTGAATTGGACCAGATCGGCCCATAATTTGCGCTGCCCGGATGATTAAGCACCACGATATTGCCCTGGGAGTTTACTGCCACTCCCAAAATTTCACCGAGGTTCATATCCGGTGAGTATTTGAGAAAGTTGGGAACGGTTTCGAATGGTATCTCCGGCACCGATTGCTGCGCCCAAACCGGGGTGGAAATACAGACTATAAAAATTAATCTAATAACAAACATTGAGCTTACCTCTGCATTGGCAATGTGAAACAAACCAGGTTTGCGGCTTCCAGCTTTTACCTGGAAGTTTTAGTGCGGACTTCATTTATAAAGGGATGACTGCTATCGGCGCGCTGCCAGATTTCCGCCAATTGTGAATAATAGCGTTTAACGAGGTCGCCTCGGCCCAGCACCTCGGCGGCTCGGGCTGCGCCGAGCAATAAATTGCTGCGGCCGCGATAGCGAGTTAGACCCTGCTGAAATTGAACCAGCGCGGCGCCGGCGTCGCCGGTTTCCAGCAAGGCCTCACCATAGGTCTCCATAGCAGGTTTTAAGGGGCGCGGCGGTACGCCTAACAGGGTGACTGGTTGCGCCCAGTTTAACTGTGCCGCCTCGCTGAGAATTCCCAGGGCGATATCATCGTGTCCCTGGGCAAGATGGATCAGGCCCTCCACCTGCCGAGAAGAATTGACAGCCTGGCTGGCAGGATTATCGCTGAGATTGGCAAGTAATTTCACCGCTTCGTTTGCGAGTACCAGATTGCCAGAGCGGGCCGCGGCGATGCCGATCGCCTGCCAGAGTCCCGGACTGCGGATCGAGTATTCACTGGCCAACTCCGCCAATAGCTCCGCATCCTGCCACCTCTCCAGATCCAGGATCCAGCGCGCGTACACGTCGGCCAATGGTGTTTCAATTTCTGCTGCCAATCCACTGGCGATATAGTCGCTGCGGACACGCTCACGAATCTTCGCTGCCTGGTTTAAATTACCAGCCTGCAGGTATCCATAGTTAGCAAACTGCACCAGGTGACCGTAGTTATGGGCATTCAAATCCTGCAACGAGAAATCATTTTCCTCCACCCAGGCCATGGATGACTCAAACGCCCGCATATTGGAGTCGGCCACGGCTTCCCACATGCCGTGCTGCAAGTAGTAATGAGATGGGATGTGCAATGCTTCTGCGGCATCCGTATCTATGAGGCGCAGGTTATTCACCGCCAACAATCCAATGTCGGTGTTTTCCGGATCGTCCGTGCTTTGGATCAGATAGCGATTGGCGCCGGGGTGGCGGGGATTTTGCGCCAACACCTGCATGGAAATTGTGGCCATTAATGAACGGGTCTGCTGCCGTGTCATATCGATGGGCGTTTCCCGCATTAATGACAGGGCATATAGCGCGGATGCCTCGATGTCATCCGGATAGGCTTGCCTCAGTTCCCCCATGGCATTTGAATAAGCGCTCTGTCGAAGCCGAAACTCGCCGGCGCCGAACAGTGTCTCGACCGCTGCCAGGTAAGCTTTCTCTCTTGCACTCGGTGCCTTGGCCGCGCGCTCCGCAGGCGTAGCGCCCAATCGCGCCAGTACCTCGCGAGCTACATCCAGACGGTGGATATTCCAGATGGTGCGATGCTGGGTGAGGGCTTCACCCCAATAGGCCATGACAAAATCCGGTGCCAGGGTCTGTGCCTCGCGAAATTGTTCTTCGGCATCCTCGAACATATGCAGGTGCATGTAAGTGACGGCGTCGAGGAAATGCTCCTGTGCCGCGCCAGATTGCGAGGTGGGGAAGACCAGGTTCCAGTTCTGGTAAACCTGGGCGGCAACGGGAATACTGAAGACGAGCAGAAACACGGACAGAAAAGATTTCGCGTACTTTGGCATAATCAGCTCCGGACGCTTGATATTATTAATTGCGGCTGCAACATAATAGATCAAATTCATGGCTAGCGTCTTGTTTTCCAATGGAAACATCGGTCAAAATGGCTTGCCAACAGCAACGCAGCGGGGAGCACGCCATGAGAGTAAAAATCAGCCAGTTAGCACAGCCCGTACTGCTCATCCTACTACTTGTTGGACTGGCAAACTGTGGCAGCGAAGAACCTGCCCAGTCCGCTGCGACGCAGTCTACGGCCGTCCCGGCAGGCAGCGCCGACGCCGATATCAGCGCTGTGGTAACCAATACGAATGGTCCCGAAGTCGGCGCTTTCATCTCCGATGCACTGTTCCTGCAGTGGCAGGAGGATCTCTCAAACTGGGGACGCTGGGGTCCGGATGACGAACTCGGCGCACTGAACTTGATCACGCCGCAAAAGAGAAGGGAAGCGGCGGCCCTGGTGCAGGCCGGCGTTACGGTTTCGCTGGCCAGGAACGCTGACACCGTAGCAAGTGTGGACAATCCCTGTCCGATACGCTGGGAGATGATCAATGCCACTGCCGGTGGTGCCAGCGACAGAATAAACTACGAATGCATCCATGGCGCCGGTACCACACACATCGACGGCTTCGCACATCGCTTCTTCGGCGGCAAGATGTGGAACGGCTACCCTGTTGCAGACCTGGTTACCCTAGATGACGGCGCACTAAAAAATGCTGTGCTGACGATGAAGGACGGCATCGTAACCCGCGGCGTGTTATACGATATTCCTAAACTCAAGGGCGTCCCCTATCTGGAACCCGGCACCCGTATCACCATAGCAGATCTGGAGTCCTGGGAAGAAAAGACCGGCGTGAAAGCAGGTGCGGGTGATGCCATGCTCCTGCGCTGGGGCAGATGGGCACGACGAGATGCGGTCGGTGCGTTCGATACCTGGGCCGAAGCCGCCGGTTTCGACAATGAGGTGATTCCCTGGCTAAAGCAGCGAGATATCGCCATTCTAGGCTGGGAGACCCCCGGTTATACGCCACGCCCTGAAGGCGATCTCCCTACTCTTGCATTGCACGACTTTGCCTTGACCATGCTGGGCATTCATCTGATCGACCGTGCCGATCTGGAAGCGCTAAGTGAAATGGCCGAGACACTGGGAAGATGGGAATTTATGTTAACGATCGCACCCCTGCCGATTCCCAATGGCACCGGCTCACCGGTAAATCCCATCGCCATGTTTTGAACGAATCGAGATAGGAATTAAAAAGACTTTGCCCTAGCCCGCCGTCGAGCCAAGCTCATTTGTAGAGTTTTTTGCCTCAGAACCGTTTATGCTTTCTCCGCTTAAGCGGGGGAGAAAAAATGAATCTTTACAAAACCAGCGCGAGAAGTCTGGGGATCGTGATGTCTTCAAGCCTCATCGTCCTTGTCTGCAGTCAGCTTTGGGCTGCCGAGACCACGGCGGACAATCCACTCTCCACGAGCACGGAAGATGTTCCCGAAGAGCTGGCCATGGGCGGAGCCAAGTCGGTGACGAGCTTCTTTATTACCAGCCGTGGGCTGGGCAGCGGTGGCAATCTTGGCGGCCTCAGCGGCGCAGATGCGCACTGCCAGGCGCTGGCTGCGGCCGAGTATGCGGGAGATCATACGTGGCGCGCCTATCTCAGCACCGCGGCAGCCGGCAATCAAGGCGCTATAAATGCCCGCGACCGTATCGGCGATGGCCCCTGGTACAACGCCGAAGGATTACTCATCGCGGCAAACATCGAGCAACTTCATGGGCCTGGCAACCGCATCAGCAAGGAAAAGGCGGCAACGGAATCGCTCAATCCTGTTAACGGCGTCGGCGATACACCCAATAGGCACGACATACTCACCGGCTCGCAGGCCGACGGCACCGCATTCGGGGGGGATGATGGGCGCAGCTGTGACAACTGGACTTCGAGCGCTGAAGGTCGCGCCCAGGTCGGCCACCATGACAGGATGGGGCGTGGAGAATCCAGCAGTTCATGGAATTCTGCGCACCCCTCTAGTGGTTGCAGCCAACAGAATCTCGAGAGCACGGGTGGCGCCGGGCTGTTTTACTGCTTCGCCATAGATTGAAATAAAGATGAAAGACACATTACTTAACGAGCTTGGCTCGGCACTGGTCGATGGCAGCCTCACAGACAAGTCGCTGCTGGCCTGGACCGACCGTCCGCACACGATGCAAATTTTGCCCGAGGCCAATGTGTTGAAGATCGGTGGTCAGAGTTTCATCGATAGGGGCCGCAAGGCAGTATTCCCCCTCATTGAAGAAATTAAAACAAATTTACCGTATCACCAGATGATCATTGGTACCGGCGCCGGCACCAGGGCTCGTCATGCCTATAGTGTCGGCATCGACCTGGGGATGCCCACCGGCGTATTAAGTGTACTTGGCACCTTTGTTAGCATGCAGAATGCCAGAATGTTGCATTATCTGTTGGCCGATCAGGGCATCCCCTTTATCGAGCCTGTCCAATTCCCGCAGCTCCCCTTGTATCTGGCAGAGAGGCAGGCTGTAATTTTCTTCGGCATGCCGCCTTATACATTCTGGCAACCTAACCCAAAAGTGGGCCGCATCCCTCCCAATCGCACCGATACCGGCACCTATCTGGTTAGTGAAACCTTCGGCACCCGATCGATGATCTATATTAAGGATGAAAATGGCCTGTACACCGCCGATCCAAAGAAGGACCGAAATGCAAAATTCATTCCCAGGATTACGGTGCAGGAGCTGAAGGCTATGGATTTACAAGACTTAGTTATCGAACACAGCGTGCTGGAGATGATGGAGAACGCGAAGAACACCCGATCAATACGCATTATCAACGGCCTGGTAGCAGGAAATTTGACCAGGGCTCTAAATGACGAAGACGTGGGAACGATCATCACCGCAGACTGAACTCAGACGATTATCGTTGATGAGACCTGGAACAAGCAATTATGGCGAAGTATTTTGACTATCGACATCATATGAATTCTCTGCTGGCAAGAGAGAGTCTGCTCGATAAAGATGTCATGGCCGCCACGGACACCCCAGTCGTGCGCATGTTGCCCGATGTCCATGTGGTAAAAATTGGCAGTCGGTCGATTCTGGAAGCCGGGCGCGATATCGTTCTACCCGTAGTTGAAATGCTCGGAAAAATACTGAAGAAAGAGAAACTCATCCTCGGTGTCGGTGGCGGCGCTCGTTCCCGCCATGTATTTTCAGTGGGCCTGGATCTGGAACTGCCCACCGGCGTGTTGGCCCAGCTTTCCATGGCAGATGCCCTGGGCAACGCCCATATTCTCGGCACCCTGCTGGCACCTCACGGTGTCGTCGCCATTCCACCGGAAATATTCGGCCACCTGCTGCCCCTGTTTATTCATTCCGCCCCCGGCGTCATCTTCAACGGAGTCCCCCCCTATTCGCTGTGGGAGCATCCGCCGGCGCTGGGGAAAATCCCTCCCCATCGAACCGATACTGGCTGTTTGATTCTGGCGGAATGTTTTGGCTGCAAGTCCACCATCTTAGTCAAAGACGTGCAGGGACTGTACACGGAAGATCCGAAAGTGAATCCGGCGGCTCAGTTTATCGATCGGATAAGTGTGGCCGAGCTCAAACAGGAAGATCTGCCCACCCTGCCCTTCGATGAGGTCCTACTCGAGGTACTCGAAACTGCCCAACTGGCCCACGAATTTCAGCTGGTTGACGGTCGCAAGCCGGAGAATATTGCCCGCGCGGTCAACGGCGAGCATGTGGGTACTATCGTATATGCCAGATAATAAAAAAGTGGACAGATTTATTCTACAATCAGGAATTGTCCCATCATGCCACGGTCTTCGTGTTCCAGCACGTGACAGTGATACATATACGGATTTTTTTCGTCAACGAAGTCGGTAAAACGCATGATGATGCGCACCAGTTCACCCGACCCGACCCTGACCGTATCTTTCCAGCCCATTTCGTTTGCCGGTGGCTGTTGACCGTTACGGTCGAGCACTTGAAATTGTCCGTTGTGTACATGAAAGGGGTGCATCATAGGAGAGTTGTTAGTCAGCTCCCATATTTCAGTGGTATTGAATTGAATCCTCTCGTTGATGTAATTCATATCCATGCGCCGACCATTAATAGAAAAATTGCCGCCGCCGTGGCCGCCGCCGTTACCATTACGACTCCCAGTGCCGGGGCCGCGGTCGTCGCCGCTGCGCATGCCTGCACCCATGGATAGCCGGAATGTTCGGGTGTTGGTGGCGGCTGCCTCTGGCAGGCGATAGATAGAAGCGAGTCGATCCGGTACTGGCGCACTATCTTGTAGTCGTCCCTGTCCACGAATGTCGAGGATGTCGAAATTCTGTGTATTCAGCGAGCGCATCATGACGCTCATGGCTCCGGGAAATTCAGGAAAGTTGGACACCTTGCCAACGCTGATCAACCGAACATCCTGACCATCGCTAAAATCTACCACGATCTCTGCCCGCTCTGCCGGGGACAACTCCAGCTGATTCATGGTCACGGCTGTTTCCAGGCAGCCACCATCACTGGCGATCTGTTGAAATTCGCGGCCATCGCTAAAGGCGAAAACGAAGGTGCGGGCGTTCGCCGCATTAAGCAGGCGAAACCGAACCAGCTTCGTCGTAGGCACAAAATAGGGCTGCCTGGTGCCGTTGACCAGGATAACGTCGCCACGCATCCCTACCACCGTATCTTCATACGTAGACATGTACTGAAATGAACCGTCGTCGTTAAAGCGGCGGTCCTGGATCAGCAGCGGTATGTCATCGACACCATAGGCAGACGGTAGCTCGATCTGTTGCTCATCATCTTCCACGATGATCATGCCCGCCAGACCCTTGTATACCTGCTCTCCGGCGGTGTTTAACATATGTGAGTGATACCAGAAGGTGCCGGCAAACTGCACCACAGTAAATTGCGGGTTCCAGGTGTCCCCGATTGCGATAACGTCGTGGGGTCCACCGTCTGCGCTGGTGGGCAAATGAAATCCATGCCAGTGCAAGGTAGTTGGTTCACCCAAGCCGTTCTGGATATGTAGAGAGACTGCCTCATTACGGCGAAATCGCAGGGTGGGCCCTAGATAATCCCCATTGATGCCAAAGGTGGCAGTTGCGGTGTCGGCAAAAAAATTACGGCTTCCCCGTTGCAGACGCAGCTGAAATTGTCGAGAGTTGTTTGTAAGCTCACCTTCAGCCAGCTGAGGAATCCTGAGCGGATTGCCCTGGTCTGATACCGCTTGCGCAGTAGCAAGCGAAGGCATAACCAGCCCGGTGCTGGCGCCCAGCGAGCTGATGCCTAGGGCTTTCAGCGCCTTGCGTCGTGTAATCATTCCCTGCGCGCCAGTTTTAAATGGTGAGAAGGACTATTATGCAGAAAAACCAAATTGGCGTCGATGAGTAATCAAGGGGCAAACTTCCCCGCCATGACGGTAATCCAATTAGTTTTTACACAACACTCGAAATTCATTATTCTTCATTACAATAAGTAGTCCAGTCCTACTACGAGCACTTCTGCAACATGAGCCCATTCGAATTTACCATAACCCTCATCTCGATCGTTATCGCATTGGGTATAGCTAGAATACTCGGTGGTTACGCCGACCTGATCCAGCATCGCAAAGAAACAGAACACTCGTGGTTATTCTTGATCTGGTTTTCCTTTCTTCTGCTGACGCATGTCGGCTGGTGGTTCAGTCTATGGGGCAGCAGTAGAGACGAGGTTTTTAGCCTCTCGCAATTTATTATCTTGCTAAGTGTTCCTTGTTTCCTTTTTATTGCTACCAGGCTACTCATCCCGAGTGAGGGTGAATTCCACAAAAATCGCGAAACGTTACCAGACTCTCCGGGTGCCCTTTCTTCTGGTGTTTTCAGTCGCTTTTCTGCCTGGTCCAATGCTGCGGGCATTCAGTACAGGTGACTGGTCGATAGCGCTGTATCTGACGACTGTAGGGTTGTTGATACTGGCAGGCATTTTATCTCCGAACATGCGACTTCAGTACGGCGTAGCTTCAATTGCAGGCTTGATCTACCTGAGCTTCGTACTGCAATTTAGATCGGCAGTTGGCAGCTAATAAATCCTGGGTCTGCTTCAGAATAGGCTGACCAGGCATAATCTATGCCTGCCGGCGTATCAGTTTACAAACCAAGTGTCTACACTGCACAGCAGGATGGATACAATCGGACCATACGACTAGAGAGCGACTAATGGTCAACGGCAGCAAAAGTGCGTTAGCGACTCGGCTACGGCGAGAGCTTCAGGGTGATGTGTACTTCGATGATTTCAGTCGCGGTCGCTACAGCACCGACGCCTCTATCTATCAGATACAACCCATCGGCGTTACCGTGCCGAGAAACGCAGAGGACGTGCAGACCGCGCTGCAGATAGCGGTTGACGAGGGCATTCCGGTATTACCCCGCGGAGCCGGCACTTCGCAGACTGGTCAGGCCATCGGTGAGGCCCTGATCATGGACACCACGCGATACCTCAACCAAGTGCTGGAATTCGACGCCGAAAACCGCACCGTATGTGTACAACCGGGCATGGTGCTGGATCAACTCAACAATTATCTAAAACCCCACGGCTTGTTTTTCCCCGTGGATGTATCCACCGCCAATCGCGCTACCCTCGGTGGCATGGCCGGCAATAACAGTTGCGGCTCACGCTCTATCCGCTATGGCAACATGGTACACAACGTGCGCGCCATCGATGCCCTGATGGCGGATGGCAGCGAGGTCCAATTCAATTCCCTGGCTTCGAGACAAGTCAATGGGGAAAACGCCAGTCATGCCGAGTTATTCAACAAATTGCTTGATCTCGGAGCAAGAGAGGCCGCGGAGATAGCGCAACGCTTTCCAAATCTGTTGCGCAGAGTGGGTGGTTACAACATCGACGTACTCACCAAAGATAAACCTAACATGTCTCACTTGCTGGTAGGATCGGAAGGCACCCTTGCCTTCTTCCAGCGCATACACCTGAACCTGCAAGTCATACCAGAACATAAGGTGTTGGGCGTGTGTCACTTTCCCAGTTTTTACAAGGCGATGGATGCCACTCAGCACATCGTCGAACTCAATCCCTCGGCAGTTGAGCTGGTGGATCGCACCATGATTAACCTGGCCCGGGATATTCCCATGTATGCGGCCATAGTCGATCGCTTCGTGCAGGGCGAGCCCGAAGCCTTGCTGCTGGTTGAGTTTGCCGGTGAGGAACAGGCCCAGCAACTACAGAGCATGAAGCAGCTGGTTGATCTCATGGCTGAGCTGGGCTTCCCCGACGCAGTGGTGGAGGCAACTGACACTGAATTTCAGCAATCGATCTGGGAGGTACGAAAATCCGGTCTCAATATCATGATGTCGATGAAAGGTGACGGCAAGCCCGTCTCATTCATCGAAGACTGTGCCGTCGATCTCAAGGATCTCGCCGAATACACAAGGCGGCTGACGGACATCTTTCACAAACACGGGACAACCGGCACCTTTTATGCCCATGCCTCTGTTGGCTGCCTGCATGTGCGCCCCATACTTAATATGAAGGAAGCATCCGGCGCCACCAAGATGCGTGCCATTGTCGAAGAAACCCTGGAAATGGTACGAGAATACAAAGGATCTCACTCTGGTGAACACGGCGATGGCCTCGCCAGATCGGAATTTCATGAATCCATGTTCGGACGCCGGATGGTGGCATCGTTCGAAGAAATCAAGGACAGCTTTGACCCGGCAGGCACCTTCAATCCAGGCAAGATTGTGCGTGCCTCGAAGATGGACGATCGCGATCTGTTCCGTTTCGCACCGGGTTATGCCGCCCAGCCCATAGCGACAACCATGGACTGGTCGGCCTGGGGTGGTTTCAACCGGGCCATCGAAATGTGTAACAACAACGGCGCCTGCCGTAAGGCCGATGTTGCGGTTATGTGTCCCTCATATCGGGTCACCGGTGAAGAGCAGCACCTGACACGGGGTCGTGCTAACAGCCTGAGACTCGCTATCAGCGGGCAGCTTGGCGCCGATGCGCTGGTGTCAGATGCCATGTTCGAGACCATGGAGCTGTGCGTTAGCTGCAAGGGGTGTAAACGGGAATGTCCAACCGGCGTGGACATGGCCAAGATGAAGATCGAGTTCCTGCACCAGTACTACGGAAAACACAGATTGCCGATAAAAGATTACCTGGTGGCCTTCCTGCCTCGCTACGCCTATTGGTCAGGAAATTTTTCTGTCCTGCTGAACCTGCGGGATCAGATTCCCGGACTGGCTAAATTGTCTGAATTGTTACTGGGTTTCAGCAGTCGGCGCCGACTACCGCGATGGCGACGAGATCAATTCAATGCCGAGAAAGAGATTTCACAACAAGCCCCAGTCGAGGAAAATGCAAGGGAAGTCGTGCTGTTAGTGGACACCTTCAACGGCTGTTTCGAACCGGAAAACGCGCGAGCTGCGTTGGCGGTGCTGACTGCCGCCGGCTACAAGGTTCGATGTCCGAGGCCACTCGATAAGGGTCGACCCCTGTGTTGTGGACGCACCTTCCTCAGCGGCGGACTGGTCAACGAGGCACGGGTTGAGGCCGAAAGAATGATCGATACGCTGATGCCGTTTGTCGAGCGTGGAGTGCCGATCATCGGATTGGAACCCTCATGCCTGTTGACGTTACGTGATGAATTTCCATCCCTGCTGCCGGGGGCCGACACTGACGAACTGGCCGAAAATGCCTTTCTGCTGGAAGAATTCCTCGCCGCCGAACATGGGAAAGGTCGATTACATCTAAAGCTTAAGCCCCTGCCCATAAAGCAAGCCCTGTTACACGGCCATTGCCACCAGAAAGCCTTCGATGTCATGTCTTCGGTACAACAGGTGTTGGCGCTGATACCCGATCTCGAGCTTGAAACTATTAAATCTGGTTGCTGCGGTATGGCCGGCGCGTTTGGTTACGACGCCAAACACTACGAGATATCCATGAAGATGGGAGAACTGAATCTCCTGCCGGCGGTGAGGGCGGCGGATGCAGATACTCTCATAATAGCCGACGGCACCAGCTGCAGGAATCAAATACGCGACGGCACCGGCCGAGAAGCCATGCACGTAGCAAGAGTACTAGAAATGGCCCTTTCTGGATAAAGGGGGGTAAATGGGGTCAGAGTAAAAATACAGTAGTTTCGATCACCTTGGTTTGATTCGTCAAAGATCATAGCAAAACTACTGTATTTTTACTCTGACCCCATTTATCCTCCTGCCATGTCCCGCCGCCGATTAATACGAGGTGCACCGTGAATTCAAACTCCCTCTCCCGCCGTCATTTCCTGCAAGCCAGTGGCACCGCTGCCATCTGGGCTCCATCTTCAGTCATGGCTTACACTTCTGCAGAGATGCAGGCGTTCTACGCCAGTGGAGAGATGTCTGTCAACGTTTCCAAGTGGGAGCTGGACACGCCGGCGCTGTGTGTCGATCTGGATCTGTTGGAGGCCAACCTGGACAAAATGGCCCAGACCATGTCCAGCAATGGCATCGCCAGCCGACCCCATGCGAAGACTCACAAAACTCCAATCATTGCGCAGATGCAAATGGACCGAGGCTCGGTTGGTATTTGTACCGCCAAGGTAAGCGAAGCGGAAGCCATGTTCCAAAATGGCATCGATCGAATACTCAATACCACCGGCAATGTAACGCCGACAAAGATCAACCGCGCCATGGACCTGCGGGCGCTGTGCCCGGGTTTTATTCAGGCCACGGATGCGCCCGAGAACGCACGGCTGTTATCCGCAGCTGCCGTGGCCAAGGGACTCGTTGCCGATGTGGTGGTGGATGTCGATCCGGGGATTCGGCGTACCGGAATTCCCTTCGGTCAGCCTGCCCTGCAACTGGCACAACTGGTCGATCAACTGCCGGGTTTACGACTAATGGGCATGCTGTGTTATGACGCTGCGGCGCAACATGTGGTCGGCTTCGAGACCCGCAAGGCGCAGACACTCGAGCGGATGACTGCTGCCACTGACACCTTCGAGTTGATGCAGGCCTCGGGTTTAAACACCGAAATATTCAGTGGCGGCGGCACCGGCACTTACAATATAGACCATGGCACCAGGGGCATGACTGATGTACAGGTGGGCAGTTATGTTTTCATGGACGCCCAGTATATTGGTATCGGCGGTGAGACAGACCGCGAGGTTTATTCCGACTTTCACACCTCATTGACAATCATGGCCACCGTACTCAACGCCCAACACGCCGGCCGTGCCACCTCCGATGCCGGAGCCAAAGCCTGCACCATCAATCAGCCCTGGCCAATAATCAAGGGCGAGAGCGGCATGCATTATCGCTCCGGATCCGACGAATTCGGCACCATCATCTATGAAGATGATCCGTCCCGTAATTACAAGGTGGGCGACAAACTGGAACTCATCGTTTCTCACTGCGATCCGGTGGTTAATCTCTACGATCAGATGTACGCGATTCGTAATGACCGGGTAGAAGCGGTATGGCCTATATCTGCCCGCGGCATGTCCGCTTAGAGCTGGATAAATGGGGTCAGAGTAAAAATACAGTAGTTTCGAGCACTACGATTTGGTTTGTCATATATCATGGCAAAACTACTGTATTTTTACTCTGACCCCATTTATCGACCCCATTTATCTAAATCAATCCCACAACCCACATGACACAGACCACGGCGAATGACGTTAAACCACCCACCAGGGTCGCACCGCCATAGCTGAACACAGCGTCGGAGACACTCAACTTGGTGAGCGAAGTACAAACCCAGAAGTAACTGCTGTTCACGTACTTGATAATGACCGAACCACTGGCACCCGCCAGCATCGCCGCTTCCGGTGATAAGCCAAGACCTCCCAACATCGGCGCCACCAGTGAGGCCGCGGTGATGACACCGACAGTTGTGGAACCCGTGATCAGGTTACCAATGATACCTATTAGAAAAGGCAGCATGATCGTTGGCAGGCCATATTCGGTGAACAACATGGCGATGTAATCTACTGCTGGCGTGCCGCGCAAGATGGCACTCAGCGAACCGCCGAGGCCGGTCACAACCAGGATCATGGCCGAAGTTCTTAACGCCGCTTCCACCCATTCGTCCTTGGCTTTGTCCTTCGCATCCTCACTCTTGATGTTGCGATAGGCCAACCACACGCCGATGGATAGGGCGATAACCGGCCAGCCCAGATAGGAGAAAATTGTTCGCAGAATATGTCCCTCATCGAACAACAGACTGACGACACTCTGGGTACCGATTAGTACGATTGGGATAAGAATAGGTGTGTAGGAGCTTAACGTACTGGGTAGGTCCTCCTCGGCATTGTCAAAATTGCGACCATCGAATTCATCCGAGGCCTGGGTCTTGATTCTTGGACCGGCAACGTAGACTCCCCACGCCCAACAACTCATGGATCCGAACAGGCAGGCTATGCTGCCGAAAATAATAGTCTTGCCGATATCCGCACCCAGCAGCGCGGCTGCTGCCAGTGGCCCTGGCGTGGGCGGTACGATGGCATGGGTTAGTTGCAGTGCACCGACCAGGCCGGTGGACATCACGGCGATGCCCACACCCATAGACTTGGCGGCGGAATGTACCAGGGGATTCAAGATGACATAAGCCACGTCCGAAAAAATCGCGACGCCAATGACGAACCCGGTCATGGTCAATGCCAGCGGCATTCGATTCGAACCAATCAACTTCACCATAGATCGAGTGATGACCTGTATGGCGCCAGTGTGCTTTAGCGCTTCGGCAATAATGGAACCAAGCACTATCACTACGCCGATCGATCCTAAGGTATTACCGAAGCCGGTTTCGAAGGCGTCGATGAAATTATTGCGTTGAATTCCAGGTAAGACACCGAACAGAAGAATGGGGATTAGCAGCGCGAAAAATACGTGCCACTTCCATTTGGCAATCAGGAAAAGCAAGAGAAAAATGACGACTGCGAAACCAATCAGAGATAAAGCCGGGCTTGTAGTAACCGCTGTTGCTGGATCCATGGAATCTCCGTTAGTTGTTCTTATTAGTTGTTCTTGTAACTCGTTCTTCCACTATTGGGACGCAAGATAATCCATAGCTGCGATCACGCCACCCTTGTTATGGGGGATCGCAGCCAGACCCAGACCCATCTCAACACCAGCCAGGGTACCTGCCAGCATCAAATCATTAAAGTCGCCGAGGTGCCCGATGCGAAATACCTTGCCTTTTACCTTGCCCAGGCCCATACCCAACGACATATTGAAACGCTCCAGAATAATGGCGCGCAAGCTATCGGCATCGTGTCCTTCGGGCAAAACTACCGCCGTGGTGGAATTAGAATATTCGTCGGCGTTGAGACAGAGATTCTCCAGACCCCAGGCCTCAACGGCTAATCGAGTAGCATGGGCCAGGCGCCCATGGCGTTGGATTACAGCGTCCATGCCTTCTGCATGCAACATGTCCAAAGCTTCATCCAAACCATACAACAGGTTGGTACTCGGCGTGTAGGGGAAATAACCCTGTTGATTAGGCTCGAGCATCGCCTGCCAACTCCAGTAGGAATGCTGGAATCTCGATGCCTTACTCGCTTCCAGTGCCTTTTCGCTGACAGCGTTAAAACACAGTCCCGGCGGCAACATCAGTCCTTTCTGCGAACCGCTGATGGTTACATCCACGCCCCAGTCATCGTGGCGCAGCTCAGCGCAGGCTAATGAGGAGACCGCATCCACTATAAACAGTGCCGGGTGATTGGCGGCATCCATCGCTGCTCGAATTTGCTTTATCCGACTGGTAGCTCCAGTGGACGTTTCGTTGTGCAGCGCCAGCACTGCCTTGATTTCATTTCCATTGTCGGCCCGCAATCGTTCTTCGACCACTGCTGGATCGATTCCATGGCGCCAGTCACCAGTAACCCACTCCACTTCCAAACCCAGCTTCTCGGCAACATCTTTCCAGAGGATGGCGAAATGCCCGGTCTCGAAAGCTAACACTTTGTCCCTCGGTGACAGAGTATTCAGCAGTGCAGACTCCCAGCCGCCGGTGCCGGATGCTGGGAAGATGAATACAGGAGAGCTGGTTTTGAACACCAGAGCCAGTTTGTCCAGAATCCGCAGTGTCAGCTCGGCGAACTCCGAACCACGATGATCGATAGTTGGCTGGGCCATGGCTCGAAGGACTCGATCCGGCACATTAGACGGCCCCGGAATTTGCAGAAAATGTTTACCGGCCCGGTAAGAGTTTGATTTGGACATATGCTTCAGTCATTCCTTGAATTCAGATACAGGCAGTTCGCGATATAGTGCCGACTCGTTTGGCCAGCTAAGTACAGATCGATTAGCACGGCTGTGTGGCGTAAGAATAAAGGCTATCCAGCTTGAATTCCATCGCCCAGCTTAACAATTCTTCGTTGGCATCTACATGGGCCACTACACGCTACAGTAAACAGTCGTTAACTAGCGCCATAAGTCCAGGAATTCCAGCCAGCGGCGAGCCGGTCTGAACCCCGTCATTTGGTATGTTGTCGCGATATTTATCGTAATTGCTATCAAATTTTCAACTAGCAATATCGGTTGAGAAATACATCCCCAATATTGATGGGATCGAATTTAACCCTCTCGCCAAAGATCGTGCCTTTGATGCAGAGCCTATTACCGCGCCTGTGGCTCGGTGACAAAACTAATTACCGCGTCTTGGTATTTGGCTTTGGTCACTTCAAGCACAAACCCATGCATCGTTTCATAGGGGATGCTTACCAATAACAAATTGGTAATCCACCCGGGCAGGCTCGAGCCCGGATCGATATGGGCTTCATTGCTAATTTCAACGGCGCCTGACTCCAGCGGTTTGAAAATCCAACCCAATCTTAGCTGGGTTAAACGCAGCCTACCGGCGATATTATCCAGAATGCCGGTGGTCGCCTCACTATCGACCCTGACTGTTAAGCTGGTCGCATCCTGACTCCAGACCGCGTGGGTCAGTACATCCCGGTTCTTGATCGGAAACGGCATATTGCTGTGGGTATAGACATAGGCATCTGATTCGCTCAGGCGCTGGTAAACATAAGATTCCACACAACGGCTGGCCCAATTCGTACAGGCTTCTGCGTCGATGATTAGTGCAGTCAATGCCGACAACCTGACATCCTGCATGACGGTAACTGTTCTCACGGCATCGAAGGGTGAGCCATCCACCTTCCTGGTGTACACCTGAATATTGTCCTCGTCTTTTCGAAGTCGCCACACATTATCGGCATAGACAGTACTCGAAGCGCACAACAAGAGTGAGGCCACAAACAGTACAGTTATGTTCCACATGGCAATCACCTTAAGTTGAATCTCTTTATACCTTCAAACCCGCTCAACCCCCATTAACTTTCAAAAAAGTCGTATTCAAGTACACTAAGTCATTGAAATTCGGGAAATCAGTAATGAGCATGCATCATGTTTGAACAATTTCAGTCCTTCATTTCTCCGGCTTTGACTGTTTTCGGTGACAACCCTTATATCCAGGCTATGTTGGCTGTAATACTGTCTTTCATGGCAGCCTGGATATTCAACCGAGTCATTATCACCGGTTTGAAGAAACTGGCGTCAAAGACACATTTCGAGTTCGATGACCATTTATTCGCCTTATTACACTCACCCATCTATAACAGCATCCTATTATTGGGCCTGGCCAGCGCAAGCCTGATCCTGGCACCGCCCCAGCTGACTCTCAACATTATCTTCTCGGTGATCCAAACTCTTGCATTAGTGGTTTGGGCCACCTTCTTCCTTCGCGCCAACCGCATGTTGCTGACACGCATTTCCAGGATTGAAGACAAAATAAAAATAGTGCACTCGCAAACGCTTCCCCTGTTTCTTAACCTGATCAATATCATCATTGTCGTCATGGCGGTTTACTTCCTGTTCTCGGCCTGGCATATCGACATGACCGCCTGGCTGGCATCTGCCGGTATCGTGGGTATCGCGGTGGGTTTTGCGGCCAAGGATACCCTGGCGAATCTGTTTTCTGGTGTGTTTATCATGGCCGACGCACCTTACAAAATTGGTGATTTTATCGTGCTGGATACGGGCGAGCGCGGCGAAGTAACACACATTGGCATTCGCAGTACCCGCATACTGACCCGCGCCGACGTCGAGGTAACCATTCCCAACTCGGTCATGGGTAATACCAAGATCATCAACGAATCCGGTGGACCCCATGAAAAATATCGTTGCCGGATTTCTGTGGGTGTTGCCTACGGCACCGATATCGACAAAGTCCGTGAAATCTTATTGGACATTGCTCATGCCGAGGAGATTGTTTGCTCCAACCCCGAACCCAAGGTGAGATTTCGTCTGTTCGGTGCATCCAGCCTGGATTTTGATTTGCTGGTGTGGATAAGCAGGCCGGTTTTACGCGGCAGTGTGGTGGATAAATTGAACTGTGAGATTTACCATAAGTTTATCGAGCACAACATAGAAATCCCCTATTCGAAGCAGGATTTGTATATCAAGGAACTTCCAAGTCAGGACTGAGCAAGATCTTAATGCCAGGGCGCCCTGGGCTTTGACTAACTACCGATCGTAAAACCTTCGTAACTGGCATCATCCCTGGCACCGCTGGCATGGCGAAATTTTTTAGCCAACTCCTCAGGGAAGACGGCGTTTTCCAATGCCTCGTGCTCGCTAATCTTGCCGCTCTCATAGAGTGCGAACAAGGATTGGTCGAGGGTCTGCATTCCTGGCTCCGAACTCTTTGCAATGGCTTGAGTAAGCGAACCCACGTCTCCCTTCGCAATCAAACCAGCTATTTCGGGCGATTTGAGCAAGATCTCCACAGCGGGCACGCGCTTACCGCCAATACCCGGGATCAATCGCTGCGAGACGATCGCCCGCAGGTTTGCAGAAAGATCCTGCAATAGTTGAGGACGCGCGGAGTCTGGAAAGAATTGGATAATGCGATCCAGAGTCTGATTGGCGTTATTGGCATGCACCGTCGCCAGGCACAAATGACCGGTATCTGCATACGCGAGAAGTTGTTGCATGGCCTCCCGATCGCGGATTTCACCAACTAGGATGACATCTGGCGCCTCGCGCTTGGCATTTATCAAGGCATTGGCAAAGCTGAGAGTGTCCAGACCTACTTCGCGCTGATTTACGACGGATTTCTTCTGTGGGTGGAGATACTCTATCGGCTCTTCTATGGTCAGGATATGACCGGTCATAGTGGTATTCCGATGGTCTATCATCGACGCCAATGTAGTGGATTTTCCCGCACCGGTGGCGCCGACCAACAACACTAATCCTTGCGCTTATACAACCAACTGTTTCAGTATCGTCGGCAAGTTCAGATCTTCGATCGATGGAATGCGGGACTTAATGTAGCGAATCACCATGGCGGTGTCACCACGCTGACGGTAAAGATGGACACGAAATCGCCCTATATACTCTACCGAGAAAGCGAAATTCAGCTCCATGCCTTCTTCGAAAGATTTTTTCTGCTCATCATTGATAATTCTGTAGGCAAGTTGCTTTACCATCCCCGGAGGCAGAGGTTTGTCAATTACGGGCGAAGTTTTGCCTTCGATCTTGATATTGACCGGTGCTCCGGTACTAAAGAAAAGATCGGAGGCCTGTTTATCGGCCATCAGTTTTAGATAGGGGTTTATTTGCATCAGCTATCCAGGCACATTTCTAGTCATAAGTTTGTCGTGACCTACTCCGGACTATCAGGATTGAAGTTATCCAGCTTGGCAACAGACCCACGCAATAGCCCATAAGACCGGTAAGCGAGGGCGAAAGCAACGGCGATGGCTGCAATCCCTGCGGCGATGCCTTAGCGCACTGCCTCGTGGTTCCCTGGCCAGTCCATGTCCAAATCCTATGTTGTTTGTAGGATGGTGCAGAATATAGAGCATATGGGCCGGTGCCGTAAACAGATGCCTGCGAAGTCCTGCTGCAGTCCTGAATACTCGGCATACCAGTCTCCTCCCGATCCGCTATCAAGGTCCTCACCAGCGCGAGCGAACTCTTCTCCAACCATGTTATTCTAGCAGGCTGTTGAATCGCAATAATTGGAAGCTGGCGTCGGGGTATTAGGCCGACACCTTTGCCCGGACCAACTATACAGAATGGAAAATAACGCGCTGTCCTATTTCCTGCTCGCCCAGGGCTTTATCGTCCTCATCATCCTGATAGCGATCGCGGGACTTTGGCTTAACTATCGAAACTCGAGAAAACTCTATCTCGCCATAGCCTGTGGAGCAGGTTTAATCGAGGCCTCAAGACAACTACCCGATTTGATGCTGAATGTCTTCCCTGAATCTCCGCAGTGGAATTTCCTTTCCGTATTGCTGCAGTTTTCCGCATCTTTGATATTCGTCTTGGCACTTATTCGAATAAAGGGAGAAGTTGGTAGAAATAGTCTCGCGCTCATGTGGATATCGGCGTTAGGTTTTGTTGTTAGCGTTGGCATTCAATTTACAATTTATTTTCCTGAGAGCAGTCAAAACCAGTACCTCTACTCTCTACCTATACTTTTTCTTACCGCCCTGATCGTTTGGCGCTCCTGGTTAACCAGCGATACGCTCTCGCCGAGTCGATTTTTCCTGTTGATGACCAGCATATTACTGCTGATTGTCCGTGCCGCGAGCCCAGCCATTGAATTCGGTGACACTTATCTGCTTGTTTATTATATGGAGTTATTGTTATTTCCGGTGATGATGGCGGCGCTGGTGTTAACCGAAGTGGAATTTGCCCACCATCGTGTTGAAAAGCTACTGGCGGATGAAATGCAAAGAGAAAAAGACCTGCAATTTATTCTCGATCATTCGCTGGATGTCATTTTGACAACAGATGAAGTTGGCTTATTGCGAAGCTGGAATATGAGAGCAGAACAGCAATTTGGTTACTCCGGACAACAGACTGTTGGCAAGATTCCTATCGACAAGCTTTTTCTCGATAACTACCGGCATGAAAATGTGAGTGACCCGACTGAATTTCAGTCCCAGATGAAACATACCAATGGCGATTCTTTCTGGGTAAAAGTGAGAATGCAGACCGTAGTGCGAGATGATCAGGCCTATAGCATTTATGTACTGCGCGACACTTCCGATCTCGATCGACTGGCGGAAAGCCAGGTCGAACTGGATCGTGAACTTCAACGAGTACACAAGTTACGAGAGGCGGAAATAAAGCATGAAGACAACTGAGATGACCGTGAGATTATTATTGCTGTCGGCCTTGCTGCTCGCCTGCGCGCCTGAAGCCGAGAAGGAGAGTCCAGCTGCCTCATTGGGTGAATGGCGCCATCATGGCGCCGACCATGCTTCGACAAAGTACGCTCCCTACAGTCAAATTGACGCCGGCAACTTTGCCCAACTCGAAATCGCCTGGCGCTGGAAATCCGCCGATTATCGAATCGATGAAGAGCTTCTGTATTTCACCGGCGACTATCGCGCCACGCCGCTGATGATCGGCGGTCGTGTTTATACGGCAACGAATCATGGCCAAGTGGTAGCGCTGGATGCAGCTAGCGGTGAAGAATTGTGGCTTTATGATCCAGAAAGTTATCGGGCAGGGCCACCTAATTTCTCTCCGGTACAAACTCGCGGTATCGAATATTGGACAGATGGCACCGAGCAGAGAATCTTTATCGCCACCTTGGGCAAACAACTTATCTCCATCGATATTGCCACGGGACGGCCCGATCCCAACTTTGGCGATAACGGCATCGTGGACCTGACGGCTGACCTGGGTCGTCTGGAATTCGAAGTTCGCAACATCACGCATGGCGCCCCGCCGATTGCCGTCGGCGACACCGTGATCGTCGGCTCTAAGATATTCGACTACACCATGCAAAATCGAAGCCCACCGGGTCATGTCCGCGCCTACGATGTGCGTAGCGGTGAATTTAAGTGGCGTTTCAATACCATTCCCCAGGCGGGTGAGGAGTTTGTCGAAACCTGGGAGAACGATTCCTGGAGAACCGCAGGTAATACCAATGTTTGGTCATTCATGTCCGCCGACGATGAACTGGGACTGGTCTATCTTCCGGTCTCCACACCGACCAACGATTACTGGGGTGGCATGCGTCATGGCGAGAACGTATTCGCCGAAAGCCTGCTTGTGCTGAACGCAGAAAGCGGCGAACGGGTCTGGCATTTCCAGACCGTCCATCACGGCGTCTGGGATTACGATATCGCCTCCGCCCCGAACCTCATCGATATCGAAGTCGATGGTCGCCAAATCAAGGCCGTAGCCCAGGTCTCTAAAACCGGCTTTACCTATGTCTTCGATCGTGTCACTGGCGAGCCGGTTTGGCCAATCGAGGAGCGGGCGGTGCCGCAGAGCACGGTGCCCGGTGAGAGGACGAACCCGACCCAACCCCATCCCACCTGGCCCCTGCCCTTCGAGCAGATTGGCATTACCGAAGACGACCTGATCGATTTCACCCCGGAGTTGAAAGCGGAAGCACTGGAAATATCCAAACAGTTCGTCCTGGGACCGATATTTACCCCGCCCATAGTCAAGGATCAGAACGGCAAGCGGGCAACTTATGTGGTCCCTGGTGCCGCCGGTGGCGCGAACTTCCCGGGCGCCTCTATGGACCCCACTACCGCTACGCTCTACATCCCGTCACAGACACGGCCCATCGGCATGTCCCTGATCGAGCCGCCGGTAGGCACTTCGGCATGGCCTTATGTCATCCAATATGTCGGTACCGAAGGACCCCGGGGTCTGCCGCTGATCAAGCCACCCTATAGACGCATAACGGCGATCGACCTGAACACCGGCGCACATAGCTGGCAGATTCCTTTCGGCAAGGGCCCGAGCGAGCATCCGGCCATCGCCCACCTTAATCTGGGTGACCTGGGCACCAGGTTCAACGACGTTGTTGCCGAGGGCGGCATCCTGGTAACCGAGACCCTGGTGATTTCCTACCTGGCACAAAAAGATGAGATAGATGAAAACGCCCATGGCTCGATTCTGCGCGCACACGACAAGGACACTGGCGCATTGGTGGCAGAATTACTGGTGGAGCAACGCCTGCACGGCGCGCCCATGAGCTATATGGTCGATGGTCGGCAGTACATCGGGGTCGCCGGTGGTGGGCGTGATGATGATGCGGAACTCATCGTATTTGCCCTACCTTGAGAAATAACGGGTTTCAGAAACGCAGCTCATTATGAGGTCAGAATAAGATGACTCGATTAACTCGGATGCTTATAGCAAATTTCCTGGTAGTGGTTTTTTTTGTTGGCTGCGCGCCGCGCTCTGATGATGTGAGCCTGACGGGTACAGCCGGCGAATGGCACCATCATGGTGGCGATCATGCCTCGTCAAAATATGCTGGTCTGGACCAGATCGATGCCAGCAATTTTGATCAACTCGAGGTGGCGTGGCGCTGGAAGTCTGCCGATTACCGTATCGATGAGGATCTGCTGTACTTCACTGGAGACTATCGGGCCACTCCCCTGATGGTTGCAGGGCGGATCTACACCGTCACCAATCACGGCCAGGTGGTAGCACTGGATGCCACCAGCGGTGAAGAATTCTGGCTTTTCGATCCCGAGAGTTACCGTCTGGGGCCTCCTAATTTTTCGCCGGTGCAGACTCGAGGCATCGAGTATTGGACCGATGGCGAAGTAGAGCGCATCTTTCTCGCTACCCTGGGCAAACAACTGGTCTCTATCGACGTGGCGACCGGGCGCGCAGATCCCGATTTCGGTGACAATGGCTTCATCGATTTGAAGGAGAATCTAGGCCGACTCGAATTTGAGATTCGTAACATCACCCATGGCGCACCGCCTATTGCCGTGGGAAATACAGTAATTATTGGCTCAAAAATATTCGACTACGCCATGCTGAACAGGAGCCCACCGGGGCATGTGCGGGGGTACGACGCCCGCAGCGGTGAATTCAAGTGGCGCTTTAATACCATTCCGCAGGGCGATGAAGAATTTGTGGAGACCTGGGAGAACGACTCCTGGAGAATCGCCGGCAACACCAATGTCTGGACGTTCATGGCCGCCGACGATGAACTTGGCCTCGTCTACCTGCCGGTTTCCACCCCGACCAACGATTACTGGGGCGGCATGCGACTCGGTGAAAATGTCTATGCCGAATCCCTGGTGGTCCTCAAGGCCGATACTGGAGAGCGGGTCTGGCACTTTCAAACCGTACATCACGGACTCTGGGACTATGATATCGCCTCGGCTCCCAACCTCATCGATATCACCGTCGACGGCCGCGAAATCAAGGCTGTAGCCCAGGTCTCCAAGACCGGTTTTACCTACGTCTTCGATCGCGTTTCTGGCGAGCCAGTATGGCCAATCGAGGAACGGGCTGTGGCCCCGAGCACAGTACCCGGCGAGAGAGCCAGTCCGACCCAACCACACCCGACCTGGCCCCTACCCTTTGACCGCATCGGCGTCAGCGAAGACGACCTCATAGATTTCACCCCGGAGATAAAGGCAGCGGCATTGGAACTCGCCTCCGAGTTCGTGCTGGGACCGATTTTTACCCCGCCCATCGTAAGAGGCGCAAACGGCAAGCGCGCCACTTTCGTGGTGCCAGGCGCCGGAGGCGGAGCTAATTTCCCAGGCGCTACCATGGATCCGGAGACCCAGATTCTCTACATTCCCTCCGCGACTCGACCCATGGGTATGTCGCTGATAGTCCCTCCGGAAGGCAGCTCAGATTGGCCCTATGTGATTCAGATGGACAGGCGGGTCGGTCCCCTCGGCTTGCCACTATTGAAACCACCCTACCGGCGCATAACGGCGATCGATTTGAATACCGGCGAACATATCTGGCAAATACCTTTCGGTAAGGGTCCTACGGATCACCCGTTGATCGCAAATCTTGATCTCGGTCCACTGGGCAGTGTTTATGATGACGTGGTAGCGGAAGGTGGAATCCTGGTCACCAAAACCTTACTGATTTCTTACCTGGCGCAGAAAGACGAGATCGATGAAGATGCCCACGGCTCGATCCTGGTAGCCCACGACAAAGCCACCGGCGAGCTGGTGGCGACGGTCATGGTAGAACAGCGATTACACGGCGCACCCATGAGCTACATGCATGAAGGTCGGCAATACATCGCAGTGGCTGGCGGTGGCCGTGATGATGATGCCGAGTTGATTGTGTTTGCACTGCCTTAAGTAATCCTGCTTAGCGCGCTGTCGCAATGGAGAACGAGTGGGCGGGCGCAGGTCGGAGTGGCTCGTCGAGCTGCAATGTCAATACATCGCCCTGCCGTCGAACCCCGACTGGTTTTCCCCGATCCAGACGCGTCGCGACCAGTTCTTCAGGCAATCGACCGGGCACAGAAAATGAAATCTCGGGCCCGTCTGGTTGCCCGAGAATCGTGACGTATAGAACCTCGCCCCGGCGCGTCAAGTGGACCGGATCGCAGTCGGTAGTTTCGGACTCCGCCGCACTCCAGGGCGTGGGCCCGTAGATCGCATCACCATCGCGATCCAGCCAATCTCCCAGGAATTCGAGACGGGAGGATTGCATCTCTGGAATCGTCGCGTCGACTCCTCGAGGACCGACGTTGAGCAGCAGGTTGCCGTTCTTCGAAACCGAATCGACGAAGCTGTGCACGAGTTCGGTTCGATCTTCGTAGTCTTCTTCTTTGTCTTGTTGGTTGTATCCGAAAGAGGGGCTCATGCCCCGGGTGCACTCCCACTTTCGTTTCTGGATCTCTGGGTAGCTCGTGTACTCGGGGGTGCGAAAGTCACAATGCGCTGGCATTGGCGGGATGATATCCGGGGAGTACTCGCCCTTGGCCGCATCCTTGCGGATTTTGCTTTCGAGCCAGAGGTCGGCGAGGCGCTTGATCGGGGGTAGAGAGATCAATTTCACCTTCCAGTTTCGATGCATCCAGCGGTCGTTGATCACTCCCTCGGGCACTGCATCGTAGTAGTCGACAAAGAGCTTCAACATCGGTGCCAGGGGTGTGGGCCAAGAGATATCGTTCCAGAGAATGCTGGGTTCGTAGCGTTCGATCAGCTCGCGCACCTGGGCTTCGGCATAGGCGGGATAGTCTCCACCGGGCGTCGAACCGATGAATTGCACGATGGTACGGACGGGCTTGGTGTTGAACGACCAGTCGATGCCACCGGAGTAGTAGACCCCGAAGCGAAGCCCCTCCGCGCGAACCGCGCTCGCGAGTTCTCCGACGACGTCGCGTTTGGTCGTCCAGGCGTCCTGATTCGGATTCTTGACCTCGCTCGGCCAGAGGCAGAATCCGTCGTGGTGTTTGGTCACGAGGACGACATAGCGGGCACCCGCACGCTTGAAGAGTCGCGCCCACTCTGCTGGGTCCCAGTTCTCGAGCCCCGCTTCGAAGGTCTGCTTGAAGTCGGCGTAGGGACGGCCCTGCCAGACGTCGGCGTGGTGCTTTGCCGAGGGGCTCTCGGGGACACGGATCGCGTTCTGGTACCACTCGGTATAGGGAGTCATCGCCGCTGAGATGCGATAGTGATCGATGAAGGCTTCAGAGATGTGACGCAAGCGTGGCGCAAAGGCGGGGATGGAGAAGAGTCCCCAATGAATGAAGATGCCCAGTTTGGCGTCCTGGAACCACTGGGGTACCGGGTGTCGATGAAGTGATTCGAGGCTGCGCTCGTAGGAAGTCAACGCTGTGATCGCTCCTTTTCTTCCCGTCGATCTGAGAAGCGGAATTGGATGGGCCCTCGATGCTGAATTCATTCTTGCGGATAGCCAATTCTTGCGTAGAAGCAGCATAAAAGCTATCTCTCTATGTGTCCACACCGTCATTTGGCGAAAATTATCGTCCTGCTAACACTGAGGTCCTTCGGAAATCCGGAAATCTCCTTAAATCTCCACGACATTGACTAATCTAGCGGGCCATCTGTCCTCCAATTCAACCATTTTTGAATTGTTTGCAATTTCAGGCCGCAGCTCGCCCAGTCGCTTTCTGCTGTGCAGGGACGCACGAATGTCGCGAGCGCACTGCCTTTTAGCTCACCTCAATACCTAGTTCAGCCAGCAAATCTTCGATATCTCTATGGCTTAGGTTGAATCGATGGTAGAGCCAGACGGCATGTTGGATAATTTGAGGGGGAAATCTGTGTCTTTTGTATATTTTTGATCGATTCGTGCGCCAAATTGTCGCAGATCGGCGTTTAACTTGTCAGTACCAGAAACTGGTATGTCTATGCGAATTGTACCCTGTTGAACCAATTTATTCGGTAGGATAGCCGCAGTATGATAACAACATACATCGACACAGTAACCGCTTTAATGGAGCGTAATGTTGCCCGTCACTGCGACGACACCGCGGTGATCTACGGTAAACAACAAATGACCTATGGTGCTTTAAACCAGCTGTCTTTAAAAGCAGCCCGAGGATTGAGCAACCTGGGAGTGAAATCCGGTGACCGCGTCGCCTTTTGGCTACCCAATACCATCGCCTATATTGCCCTCTATCTGGCCTGTACTCGTTTGGGTGCTATCGCCGTTGCCGTGAATACCCGCTATCGAAGCGTAGAGGTGAGCGACATCGTCCGGCGTTCCGGCGCCAAGCTGATGGTGCTGTGGCCGGGGTTTCGCAATATTGATTTCCTGGAAATCCTTTCGGAGATTCCCGAAGACGCGTTGGGTCAATTGGAAACGGTCATCCTCTATGACGAGGGCCAAGTGGTGAACGATGTGCCGTCTGCGATTGCCGCGAAAAACCAGCTCGGCTACGAAGAGCTTGTTGCCGCAGATCCTTACGATCAGGATCACTCGGGTCCTGATGTCGGTTGCAATATTTTCACCACCTCGGGCACCACCAAGGCACCTAAATTTGTCCTGCATCGGCAGACAGGAATCGCACAACATGCCCAGGATGTTTGGCGTAATTTGGAACCCTTGATCGTAGGTGAGTTTGAAGATGGCTGCTTCCTGCAGACCTTGCCCCTATGTGGAGTGTTTGGTTTCAACCATATCACTGCGGCGATAGCCGGCGGCCGACCGACGGTGCTGCAAAACTCTTTCGATGCAGCCGAGGCCGTTGCCTTAATCGATACTCATAAGGTGCGTTACTTCAGTGCCACCGACGACATGATCATCGCGATGCTGGCAGCCGACCCACGAGAGCAGGCGATGCCGGGGCTGGTGTGTTGTGCCTACGGCGCGTTCAATATGTCAGCCGATGAAGTGGCACGCCGGGCCCACGCGCGTGGTGTCAAGTTGGTTGGCCTATATGGCATGAGTGAAGTGCAGGCCCTGTTTGCTCGCCGCGATCATACATTACCGTATGACGAACGATATGTGCCGGGCGGTAAATTGATTTCTGATCAGGCCAAAGTGCGGACACGCAATCCCGAGACGGGCGAACTGATGGGCCATGGGGAAAGTGGAGAGTTGGAACTCAAGGGTCCAAGCCTGATGCTGGAATATTTCGAAGATCCCGACGCCACCTCGGAGGCAATGACCGCAGACGGCTATCTGCGCTCCGGCGACCTGGGCTATACCACATCAGAAGACAGCTTCGTATTTGAGGCGCGCATGGGAGATACCCTGCGGCTTGGCGGTTATCTGGTGAGCCCCGTTGAGATCGAAAGCCATCTGGCGGAACACCCGCAAGTAGAGGCTGCACAGGTGGTAGCTGTTAGAGTCGGGGAAGTGATGCGGCCGTTTGCTTTCGTGATTCCAACAACGCTGGGTGAACTGGATCAGGAGGCACTAGGCCAATATTGTAAGCAAGGCTTGGCGCGCTTTAAAGTGCCGGTGGCTTTTCTTGAAATAAATACGTTTCCTACCACCGAGAGTCCAAACGGAACCAAGATCCAACGAGCCAAGCTGCGTCGATTAGCAGAGGTAGCCATGGCCGAGCAAGCCGCCGAGGGGAGTTAGGAGCCAGGGGGATACTGACAAGTTAATCCCCCTTCTGTGACAATTTGCCGTATGAACCAATCGAAAGCTTACAGACACCACCGATTTCCACCTCAAATTAATCAACATACCGTTTGGCTCTTTCATCGATTTCAGGGGTTAACTTGTCAATACCCGTGAGAAGCCTCGTCGTTTGACCTGCACTCCAGGCTGATGCTTCGAAATCCCCGGTTTCACCTCCCTCCGCCACATTCGTACCATTCACCTAAGGCTTTTATAGGCATCCCTAAATCGTGTAGTATCCTCGGCTCACACTATTAATTAGCCCGGGGGCAGTATGTCTTTAAGAAATCTCCTGAAATACCTAACCGCCAGCTTTCTCTCAATTTTCATCCTCAATGGTACTGCCGCCGATTGGCCCAGTTACGGCGGAGACAACGGCTCCAGCAAGTACTCAACATTGGACCAGATTACAGCCCAGAACGTAGACGACCTGGTCGTAGCCTGGAGCTGGGACAGTGTTGATAATGAGACAGTTGCCGCCAATATTGCCGGAACCAATTCCACCGCTGTCCCCGGTCCCTACAAGGCTACGCCTATAGTCGTGGAAGGTATCATGTATATTCCAACTTCATTTGGTCGCGTGGTGGCCCTGGATGCACAAAGCGGTGAAGCACGTTGGGTGTTCGATACGCGAGCCTGGGAGGCAGGACGCCCAGCGAACCTTGGTTATAACACTCGAGGTGTTGCTTACTGGGAAGGAAGCGGGAAGCGCAGGATCTTCTTCGCTACCAATGATTCTTATTTGTGGGCCCTGGACGCCGAGACCGGGCAGGTCGATTCGGCTTTCGGAGACGGTGGCAGGGTAGATCTTAGCCAGGGACTGGGCAGGGAGATAAATAAGCGAGATTACGGTGTCGTATCGCCAGTACTGGTTACCAATAACAAGGTAATCGTCAATTCAATTGTCAATGATGCTCCCGCTAGCTTAGAAACGCCACCGGGTCATGTGCGCGCATTTAATCCGGAAACAGGGGCGCTGGAGTGGATGTTCGAAACTATTCCCCAAGCCGGTGAATTTGGAAACGAAACCTGGGAAGACGGCTCCTGGGAATACACCGGGAGCACTAATGCATGGACCATCATGAGTGCTGATGATGAATTGGGGATCGCCTACATACCCATCGGTACGCCGACCAATGACTGGTATGGCGGCATGCGAAAAGGGGATAACCTGTTTGCGGAAAGCCTGGTTGCGGTAGACGTCAATACCGGAGAGCGAATCTGGCATTTTCAGATGATTCATCACGGTGTGTGGGACTATGATCTACCCGCAGCGCCTACTCTGGTGGACATTACCGTAGATGGTCGCCCGATCAAGGCTGTTGCGGCAATTTCCAAGCAGGGTTTCACCTATGTATTTGATCGAGTCACCGGAGAACCTGTCTGGCCTATCGAGGAACGAGCGGTGCCGCAAAGCTCGGTCCCTAATGAACGTCTGTCACCTACCCAGCCCTTTCCAACCAAGCCGGCAGCATTTGAGCCCCAGGGTATATCAGATGAAACCTTGATAGATTTCTCACCGGCATTACGGAGCGAGGCCCTACAGAATATCGAGAAATTTGACTATGGGCGTCTGTTCATACCACCCACGTTGCGCGGAACAATACAATTTCCCGGTTGGGGAGGGGGAGGAGAGTGGCATGGCGCCGCTTTTGATCCTGAGACAGGGCTGTATTACATTCCTTCGGCTTCTGCACCGATTGTAGTGCAGCTGATAGAAGCCAGGCGAGGACGGGAAGAGATGGGCTACGTGCGTGGTGGCGCGAGATCAGTTTCAGGGCCCCAGAATCTACCGTTGATTAAACCCCCTTATGGGCGCATCACGGCTATTGATCTCAACAGCGGGGACCACGTCTGGATGGTGCCACATGGTGAAGGTATACGGCAGCAGATTATTGACATGGGGATACTTGACCCCGGACCAGTAGGAAGCAGCGACAGGACCGGACCCCTACTGACCAAGACTCTGTTGTTTATGGCGCAGAGGGATGGTGATCGAAATCTGTTGAGGGCGTTTAATAAGGCTAGCGGTGAAATTATTCATGAGATTGAGTTGCCACTTCGGCCGACCGGTACGCCCATGACTTACTCGATCGATGGCAAGCAGTACGTGACTATTGCAGTCGGCGGTCGCGGGGATGCCAGGTTAGTGACCTTGAGCTTGCCCTAAAAAAGTAATGACAGTTTAACTTGTCAATACTGTTCACAGGCATGGAGGAAGGCGTGGTCGACATTGAAACTTGTAGTTAATTGGGATGTAAAAAGTGAAGAACCCTGCCCTGTCTCTATCGACAGTAAGTTTCGCCATGCTTATAGGCCTGGCGAGCGGAATCAGCCGCGGACAATCTGAATTTGAATTCTATGGCAGAGCCGACATCACGGCGAATCAGATCAATCTAAACTCCCTGCTCCCACAACAGCAGGAATGGCAGCTCAACAGCAATGCCTCCCGCGTTGGCTTCAGGGGCAGCTATCAAATTTCTGACTCTCTCGAAGCCATTTATCAGCTCGAACTGGAAGTAAATTTCGATGACGACGACAGCATTGCCGCCAGAGGCAAGGATCTGTTCGAGAACCGAAATACTTATATCGGCTTGCAAGGGAATTTCGGTCGAATCATTGCCGGCAGATATGATACCCCTGCGAAAACTGCCGGCCGCGAAGTGGACCGCTTCAACGACCAGGTAGTGGCTGATATCAAGAACTTCATGGAGGGTGAAGACCGCATCAGCGATCTGCTCATGTACACGACACCAGACTGGATGGGATTTTCTGCTACGGCGGGAATCATTACCGCAGAAGACGCAAGCGCCGTCACCGGCAATAGCGACCTCGCCCATGGCTCAACCCTGTCCCTCAATTTCTCCAACGATTTTGTCACCGCGGCGATTGCCACCAATAACGATATAGACAAGCAGGATCTCACGCGTTTGATGACAAATTTTTACATCGGCGCCACCGAAGTAGGTTTCATCTGGCAGCAAGCCGACCGCATCGATATAGATGCCGACGAGGAATCCTGGTTCATAAGTGCTGAACATAGAATCAATGAAGACTGGCGAATAAAGGGGCAGTACGGCATCACCGAGTACAGCGTGCTATCTAACAAAGATGAGCAATTTGTTCTTGGTGTGGACCGCATTCTCAACGGCAATGCATTCCTCTACGTCAACTACGTGCAACTCGACCGGGATCAGACGGTGGTTTCCTTTTCCGATAACAGCCTGGCCATCGGTTTTCGGCTCAGCTTCTAAGCTGTGGCGATCTGACAATCTTTACCTTTGCTTAAAACAGAGGAGCCGATAGGGGGCGGTGAGCTAAATTATCCCGGATTTCCCTGAAGTCCAGAATCCCAAACCCACTTGTTTCGATGTATTACCGTGGCGGAGCAATGTGGGAGTATACTCCGACACCAATCCCACACCTGCTTCGCTGCCGACCACTTTTAGATGCCGCTGCTTCGCCTCGACAAAATCTCCATTCATTTCGGTAGCCATGTGCTGCTCGATGCGGTCGACCTGACCGTGCATAAGGGCACCAAGATCGGGCTGCTGGGTCGAAATGGTGCCGGCAAGACGACGCTTATGAAAATTATTGCAGGGTCTATGATGCCTGATGCCGGTGAGCGTTGGTTGCGACCCGGGGTAAAAATAGCCTGGCTGGATCAATCATTGCCGGTAGCCACCGAGCAGTCGGTGTATGACATGGTGGCCGGCGCATTGCCTGAGCTGGGTGAATTGCTGACACAGTATCACCACCTGATCGCCGATTTTGATCACGCCGATATGAAAAAACTGGAGCAGGTGCAGGCTCAGCTCGAGGCCCGGGACGGTTGGAATCTGAGTCAGAAGGTGGATACGGTAATCAGTCAGTTGCAGTTGCCGGCGGACAAGCTCATGTCGGAATTGTCTGGTGGCTGGCGCCGCCGCGTGGCACTGGCCTGTGCCCTGGTGCGGGAGCCAGAAGTCCTGTTCCTCGATGAACCGACCAACCATCTTGATATCCCGGCGATCGAATGGCTGGAAAAACAATTACAGGCATACCGGGGTGCTCTGTTGCTGGTGACTCACGATCGCAATTTCCTGAAGCAGGTCGTTAACCACATCGTCGAACTCGATAGAGGGCAGCTCTATCAATTCGAGGGTGACTATCACAAATTCCTACGTTATCGGCAGCAGCAACTGGCGGTAGAAGCGCGAGCGAATGCCTTATTCGATAAAAAGCTCTCCCAGGAGGAAGTGTGGATACGCCAGGGAATAAAGGCACGACGAACCCGCAACGAGGGTCGGGTGCGGGCCCTGCAGGCACTGCGCAGTGAACGCAGTGCGCGACGGGAGATACAGCGTAGCGCCAGTTTCAAGGTAGACGCAGCCGCGGCTTCCGGGAAGATTGTCGCCGAGCTTATCAAGGTATCCCATGGCTTCGATGGCGTTGCTGTTATTAAAGATTTCTCCACCACCATTCTGCGAGGCGACCGGATTGGAATCGTCGGCGCCAATGGTGCCGGCAAGTCCACGCTGTTAAAAATTCTGCTGGGAAAACTGACCCCGGAATCCGGTACGGTCAAACTGGGCAGCAAACTGGAGATCGCCTATTTCGATCAGCTGCGGGAGACCCTGGACCTGGAGAAAAACCTCATCGACAACGTCTGTGGTGGTCAGGAATTCATCGAAATTGATGGCAAGAGAAAGCATGCCATCAGTTACCTCGGCGATTTTCTATTTGCGCCGGATCGAATTCGTACGCCGGCGAAGGCCCTGTCCGGCGGCGAACAAAACCGGGCGATCCTGGCGAAACTCTTCACCCGGCCCGCTAATATCCTGGTCTTCGACGAACCCACCAATGACCTGGATATAGAAACCCTGGAATTACTGGAAGATATCCTGCTGAAATTCAAGGGCACAGTCCTTTTAGTCAGTCACGATCGGGAATTCATGGATAATGTCGTCACCAGCCTAATGGTGTTCGAAGGTGATGCGCGGGTTAAAGAATATGTGGGTGGGTACGCCGACTGGGTGGCCGGGGGTGGCCGCTTAAAAGGCTTGCAGGACAACGAGTTATTGACAGAAACCGGCGCAAAAAAGCGTAATTCATCCCAAGCTCGCAAGGTCTGTTCGGAGCCCGGAAGTGGCAAGGCGGGCACCCAAGCGAAGCAGCTATCCCGTAAGGATCAACAAGCCTTGAAGGCCCTGCCCGAGTTAATTGAACAATTGGAAACGCGGCAGAGGGAGTTCGAAACCCAAATCGCCAATTCGGATTTCTATCGCCAGGATCAGGAGAGAATCCAGCAGGCCCTGAAAGAAGTAGCGGACAATCAAGCAAACCTTGAGCGAGCTTACCAGCGCTGGGAGGAACTGGAAGGCTGAGGACGGATTCAGCAACACCTCCGGGCAAGGAAATATTTGCTGCTAATGACATCATCGCTGGAAAATAATTTTCCCGAAGGTACAATACGCTCGATACTCTAATTTTATAGCAGTGACTCCTTCTCCAAGCGATCGTAAAAGGCCTACCAGCATGACAGAAAATCAAACCCCCGCGCCCGACCTGAGACAATACGGTATTAGTGACGTAGAGGAAATCTACTACAACCCCTCTTATGAATTTTTGTTCGAACAAGAGACCCGGGATGATCTGGAAGGCTACGAGAAAGGCGCGATAACCCAGTGCGGCGCGGTCGCCGTAGATACCGGTATTTTTACCGGCAGGTCGCCGAAAGATAAGTACATCGTCCGCGATGACACATCCAGAGATACGGTGTGGTGGTCAGATCAAGGTAAGAATGACAACAAGCCCATCGATAAAGACACCTGGGATCACTTGAAGTCAATTGTAGCCGAGCGCTTGAGCGGCAAGCGTCTGTATGTGATGGACACGATTTGCGGAGCCAATGAAAACAGCCACTTAAAGGTGCGGTTCATCATGGAAGTGGCCTGGCAGGCACATTTCGTCAAAAACATGTTTATTCGACCTAGCCCGGAGCAGATGGCAGATTTCGAACCTGATTTCATCGTCATGAACGGCGCCAAGAGCACCAATCCTGACTGGGAAAGCATGGGCCTCAATTCCGAGAACTTTATTGCCTTCAACCTCACCGAGAAGATGCAACTCATCGGTGGCACCTGGTATGGCGGAGAAATGAAGAAAGGCATGTTCTCCATGATGAATTATCTGTTGCCTCTGCGCGGCATGGCTTCCATGCACTGCTCCGCAAATATCGGCAAAGATGGCGATGCCGCCATCTTCTTTGGTCTGTCCGGTACCGGCAAGACCACGCTGTCCACCGATCCCGAGCGTGCGCTTATAGGTGACGATGAACATGGCTGGGACGATGACGGCGTGTTCAATTTCGAAGGCGGTTGCTACGCCAAGACCATTAACCTCAGCGAGGAAAGCGAGCCCGACATTTACCGGGCTATTCGGCGTGATGCCCTGCTGGAAAATGTGTCGGTGGATGCAGCGGGTGTGATTGATTACGCCGATGGCTCCAAGACCGAAAATACCCGCGTCTCCTACCCTATCTATCACATTGACAATATAGTGAAACCCATATCCAAGGGCGGCCATGCGGAAAAAGTGATCTTTCTCACCGCGGATGCCTTCGGTGTGTTACCGCCGGTATCCAAGCTCACGCCCAACCAGACCAAATACCACTTCCTGTCTGGCTTCACCGCAAAATTAGCCGGCACCGAGCGCGGTATAACCGAACCTACGCCGACTTTTTCAAGCTGTTTCGGAGCGGCATTCCTGTCCTTGCACCCAACCAAGTATGCCCATGAACTGGTCAAGCGCATGGAAGCAGCGGGTTCTACGGCCTACCTGGTCAACACCGGCTGGAATGGTACCGGCAAGCGCATCTCGATCAAGGCGACTCGGGCCATCATCCACGCGATTCTCGACGGCTCCATCGATAAAGCGGAAACCTTCAGCCTACCGTATTTTAATCTCGAGGTGCCCATCGCTATCGATTCTGTGGAGGGCGATATTCTGGATCCGCGCCACACCTATGCCGATGCCGATGAATGGGACGAGAAGGCGCACAGCCTGGCCGAACTGTTCATAGCCAACTTCGTGAAATTCACCGACACCAATGAAGGCAAAGGTCTGGTAGCTGCGGGACCGCAGCTGGCCTCTTAGCAAAAATAGGGACAGAAACGAAAAGGGCTGGAGAAAAGAATCTCTCCAGCCCTTGCGATCTTCGATCATTTTCTACTGGCAATTAGTGGGCGGCGCCCGCCTCCACCATCGCACCGGGTAAAGCCATCGCTGTCAGCTTAGAACCGGTTTGCAGAATGATGTACTGATGACCATCGTGCACCCATGAACTCATGCCATAACTGCTCCGTGCCGGGACTTCAATCTGCGCCATGGTTTCACCACTTGTCTTATCGATGGCGTACAGCATCGGCGTGCCGTCATGGGCGGAATCCGAATACACCAGCATATTGCCAGTGACTACCATCGGCACCAGTGCACCGGTGCCGGTGTTGCCGATATCGATGCCAGCGAGGGCTGGATTATTCAGGATTCGGTCCGAAGTTTCCCCAGTAGGAATCATCCAGGCATGTTCGCCGGTGTTCATATCGATAGCGGTAATGCGACTATAGGGTGGCTTCAAGATGGGGATGCCTGCCGGATGTCGCGGCGGCCTTGCAGTCGCACCGGGACCCGCATTCGCCCACTGCGAAAGTGTTGCACCGGTTGTATTTGGATACAGCAGGTCAGCTTCCTCACCGGGAATCAGACGCAAAGCGAAGCAGGAACTGTGGGAGGAAACATAGAGCATTCCAGTAGCAGGATCAGCCACCGCAGGCGCGGTGATGTTGGCGCCGCCACCACCACCGGGGCAGTTCATGGCGGCAAATTTTCCGGTTGAATTACCGGCATGAATGGGTGGGTTGAACAGTGGCCCCATCTGATAATCCGCCAGGGCTTCGATTGCCTGGCGCCGGATCTCCGGCGTGAAATCCGCCAGATCGTCGATAGTTATGCCCTGTATGTCGTAAGGGGCTGGTTTCGTAACATGGGGTTGCGTCGGAGACAGCACCTCGCCGGGGACGATGGACGCAGGCACGGGTCGCTCCACGATTGGCCACAGGGGCTCACCGGTAATTCGATCGAAGGCATAGACCCAGGATTGCTTCGTCACTTGCATGACCGCAGGCACACTGCCTCGACCCGGCATGTTTAGGTCCAGCAACACTGGCGCCGTCGGATTGTCAAAATTCCAGACTTCATGATGGACCATCTGAAAATGCCAGGCCCGCTCTCCGGTACGGGTATCGAGCGCAATGATGCTCGCCCCATAGAGGTTATCCCCAGGTCGGAAACCACCGTAGTAATCGATGGTGGCACTGTTGGTAGGAATAAAAACCAGGTTGTTTTCAGGATCGGCGGATAGAGGCGCCCAGGAAGACACATCACCCGTCCATTCCCAGGCATCATTTTCCCAGGTCTCATGGCCGTACTCGCCGGGCTGTGGGATCACGTTGAATTTCCACTTCAGGGCACCGGTCCGAGCGTCATAGGCAAGGATGTCACCCGGCACATTTTCGATACGAGACTGGTGGTAGCCCTGCTCTGCAGAGTTGCCGACGATAACCACGTCATTAACCACCAGCGGTGGCGAGGAGGAAGTGATATAGCCGGTTTCCAGAGGCAGCCCTTCATAAGGGTCATAGGGATGTCCCAGATCGGCCAGCAGATCGACGACGCCAGTTTGCGGGAAGCCATCGATGGGAACGGGTCGACCGAAGCCTTCTATAGGTACACCGGTAGCGGCATCCAGGGCGGTCAGGAAAAACCCTGGTGAAATGATATAAATCACACCCCTGCCATCAATTTTGGCGTAACCCACGCCCTTGCCGTAATCGGCACGCATAGAGTACTCGCCACGGGGCGTATCGGGTTCCCGATACGACCAGATGGTTTCACCGGTTTTAGGATCGAGCGCGATGACATGGCGCTTGTTACCCGCCACGGTATATAACTTGCCATCGATCAAGGAGGGTGTAGAGCGTCCGCTCACAGCGCCGAAGCTGGCACCATCCCATTCCCAGACGACCTCGAGCTCAGCAAAATTTTCTGCCGTAATCTCAGCGGCCAGTGTAGATCGGGTATGGGCATAATCGCCACCCAGAGTTAGCCATTCGGTGGTGTCTTGAGCGACCACAACACTCGAAGAAAACACCATCAAGACAGCTGCAAGCAGTGAAATTCTTTTTGTAATTAGAGTATGCATAAACTCCTCCAGTATTAATTAACGAGGGAATTGCAGTGGCGAATCACGGGCGGGGGTGCGACTGAATATCCCAGTCCCGAAGAGTACCGAAATATAGGGACTCAGACCACGCTTTTCTGCTTGTTAAGACGCAGCCCACAGGGCCCAGGCCGGTTCCGTGAAGAAATGCGGAATTCATTGAAACCGGTCAGAGCCGCGCCCTATACTGTCGAGAGCGCAATTTTATGAAGTTAAAGTCGGAAAGGGACCATCAACATGCTCAAATTACTTTGTGCCTCGGCAGGGAATTGACCGATAACCGCCGCAGTATCCTGTGGGGTAGTCCACATTATCCCTGGCAGTGCGCTTCCAAATTTCACCGGGCAACCTGACCCTGCCTTTCATATTAAATGGTTTAAAGGAGAATCGACAATGCTGTCTGAGATTCGTTTATCCACACTATTTCTATTCTGTGTTAGCGTTTCCTTATCCGGATTAGCCTACGGACAAAACAATTCTGACCAGAATGAAGAAACTGCAATGGAACGAGTAACGGGAATTGGTGGTTTATTTATCGTGCGAATGATCCGGGTAAGCTGGCCGAATGGTATGAGGAGCATTTGGGTGTAACTCGCAGCCCAACAAGTTACGAAGACGAGCCATGACAACAAGAACAAGGTCCTACCATTTTCGCCCCTTTCGAAAATGATACAGAATTTTTTGGCAGGCCTTCGCAATCCTGGATGATCAATTTCCGTGTTAATGACCTCGATGCCATGGTGAAACAACTCGAGATGGCGGGGATCGAAGTTGAAGTAGATGAAGCAGAATATCCTAACGGGCGTTTCGCACGCTTGCTTGACCCGGAAGGTAATCCAATCCAGTTATGGCAGCCAAAGACGAGTGATTGAACCAGTAGGGGCGCCTGCAACCTAGCAACCAGCCAAAGGCTTACTTCCTGGTATATTTTCGCAGGGCCATACCGCCGGTGAGGGAACCATAAACATGGCCAGCGGCGTCGGCAATCACACGTTCCTGGGTTCCGTTGGCATCGGGATCATCGATAAAGTGACTACCACACCATCTTCAACACTGCCTTTTTTTGGTGAAACCTGAATATCTCACCGGGATCATGGTCACCTGTCTCGCAGTGCAAATGTTGACAGGGCATGGCCGGAGATAACCGACAAGTACTGCACCCCATCCACCATGTAGGTAACCGGTGCCATCACGATCTGCCCGCCGAGATTGACGTGCCATAACAAGTCTCCGCTGCGGGCATCGATGGCGTGAAAGTAACCTTCCCTGCCGCCGGTGAACAACAAATCCGAAGCAGTTGTCAGCATGCCGCTGTCACTGACATCGAATTGATCGTAGGACCAGACCGCTTCACCGGTCTGCGGATCCATAGCTTTGAGTGAGGCGTGACCGACTTCATTGGTCCAGTTATTTATCGGGTTGGTGCGACCGATACCGATAGTAGGTGCACCTGGCGCCGGTGCCAGCACGGAAAAACCGCCGCCGAGAAACGCGCGGCCGGGCTCATATTCGGATTCCTCCGCCCGATAAATAGTGGCGTAGTCTTGCCAGGCACTGAAATAAAACAAACCGGTGCGTGGACTGTAGGAAGGTGGATACCAGTTGGTACCGCCCTGGTTACCCGGATAAGTTGGCATGCCCTGCGGCTGTGGTGTGGGTATCGGTCGACCCTTTTCATCCAGACCGCTGGACCAGTTCACGGTGACATAGGGTTTGCCAACGAGAAATTCCCCACTAACGCGATCCAGTACATAGAAGTAGCCATTGCGATTCGCCCACATCATGACCTTGGTGGGTGTGCCTCTGAACACGATATCCGCCAACACTGGAACCTGTACTGAATCGTAGTCATAACCATCATTAGGCGTGAATTGGAAATACCATTTCAGCTCCCCGGTGTCGGCATCGAGCGCGATCACCGAGTCTGAATAGAGATTGTCGCCCGGACGCTGACCCGCGTTCCAGTCCGGTCCCGGGTTACCGACTCCCCAGTAAGTCAGGTTCAGGTCGGGATCGAAGGAGCCGGTGATCCAGACTGGCGCACCGCCATGTTCCCAGTCGTCACCCTGCCAGCTGTCATGATTGGGTTCACCAGGGCCAGGTATGGTGTAGGTCTTCCAGGCTTGTTCGCCGGTCTCGGCATCATAGGCAACCACGTAGCCGCGGATACCATATTCACCACCGCCCACACCCACGATGATTTTGTCTTTCACCGCCAATGGGGCCATGGTAACGGAGTACGCCAGACTCACATCACCCACTTCAACATTCCAAAGTGGCTGACCGTTGATGCGGTCCAGTGCCACCAGGCGGGCGTCCAGGGTCCCCATGAAGACCTTGTCACCGAGCACCGCCACACCGCGATTGTTGGCACCGCAGCAGACCAACGCATTATCGGCAGGCACGTGGCGATATTTCCAGAATACGCGGCCGGTGATGGCATCGAGCGCCATCACGCTGTTAGGTCGCTCGGTGACATACATGATACCGTCGACGATAATGGGATTTGACTGCCAGGCACCGAACACCTGGTTCTGCAGAGTCCACTTTAATTGCAATTGGTCTACGTTCTCCGGCGTAAGCTGATTCAGTCGACTGTAGCGTTGGCTGGAGTATCCACCGTTGTAGGTCAACCAGTTCTCGGGCTCGTCGGCGGCATTCAAAATGCGATCATAGGAGACCTGTGCGGAAACATTCAGGGCTGCCATCAGCGCCGCCGCGAATAAGTTTAGGAGCCAAAATAGCTTAATCGTTTTCATTGCAGACCTCGCAAGGTAAGCAGGTAGCCGATGACGTCGGCCACCTCATCGCTGGACAGCGTCGTGGGTTGTTTGGATGGGGCATCGCTGATCTCGTAGCTGACGAGGTCAGATTTTTTCAGAGATCGCAGCCTCTCCTGCGAATCGATTACTTGAACCGTGTAGGTATCCTCATTGAGACGCCTGCCCACAATGGTCTCCTCGTTGCGAGTAACGAGTCGCACAGACTTATTAATAGGCAGAAGCGCCGTAGCGGGATCCAGAAGATTGCGCTGCAGGGATGCGGGTGTGCGAATCGCTCCGATGAAACTGAGATCGGGCGCGGTGCGAGGACCGACCCCGTTGACCCGATGACATGACGCACATTCTCCCTTGCCCTGAAACAGGATCTGCCCCCTGCCCGGATCTCCTATTTTGACGGCAATGCCATCGGCATCGAATCCAGCCCGGATGTAAGCGATCACACCGTTCATCTCATCGTCTCGCAACTCGAATGCAGGCATGCGACCTTCTCCGGCACCGGAGCTGATCAGATTGCGCAGGTCCGCATCGGAGCGCACCGTGGGGAATTGGCCTCGACGCAGATCGACGCCATCAATCAGGGCGCCCTGAGGTCCGTGGCAGAGAGCACACTGCTGGGTATAGACGCGGGAGCCCTCTTCTATCGCCTCGGTGGTGTATTGATGATCACCGAGTTCCTGCGCCAGGCCCTGTTGTAATCCAAGCAGAAGTAGTAACAGCGGAACATAGGTGCGGGAATTCGTGAAAAATTGGCACATCGGGAGGTTTTTCATAGGAGACATCATAGCTTTCGAAGAATTTTCAGTTTTTTGTGAACGATGAGGATAATCGGTATTTCAACGGAGGTCTATTGGCTTGCGTCGATGACTTCCCTCACTGAATTGTACAATGAGTTTTCTAAGCGCCAGACACTCTGCTATATTCGGACTACTCATTGGCTGTCATCAACAAGGATCAATAGGAAGATCCACCAAAGCGAGGTCACTCGAATGATTTCTAGAACCAGCCGGACTCTGGGTGGAGCCCTGTTTACGCTCACATTTTTACTCGCAGCGACTCTGGCCCAAAGCAGCTTTGCCCAGGACAATAGCGCCGGCAGATATCGCCCGGAAGGCAGACAAATAGGTTTTGCGGCTGCCAGAGAATTTGATGAGCGACTCTTTGAAGTCCGCACCTATGACCCCAGCGTCAACGTTGTCGAGTTTGCTGCAGCCACAATTTTCTATCCATTGACCCTCAGCTTCGATGCCCCCAACGGCGCCATCGCCTTCGCGCCAGGCTATCGCGCCAGCAAGGACAACTATGAATGGTGGGGACCGGCACTCGCTTCGCTGGGTTATGTAGTGATGATTCTGGACACCAACGCACCCGATTCTTCTTTGGATGATCGCAAACAGGCACTGATCGCCGCTGTCGAGTTTTTGAAGAACGAAAACAATAACAGTGACAGTCCGCTGAATAACAAAATCGACAGCGCAAAGATCGCCATCATGGGTCATTCCATGGGTGCCGGCGGGGCGCTGGAAGCAGCGGTGGAGCTCGGCGATAGTATCAAGGCGGTTATTCCTCTGGCGCCTTATTGTTGTGAACCTGGACAGCCCTATGCCGGCGACCTCAGCGCACTTACGGTGCCTACCCTTATAATTGCCAGCGCCGAGGACACCGTGGCGCCACCCGCGGATCACGCGCGCATGCTCTACGATGCCATCCCCGCGTCGACTACAAAAGTGTATATGGAATTTGCCACCGGCAGCCACAACCTCCCAGCCAATGGCGGGCCCGACCTGCAGACGCTGGGCATGGCTTCCCTGGCTTTCCTGAAAGTGCATCTCGATGGCAGGGAAAACCTGGCAAGCTATATCGATGATGATATGGATGCGGACATGGCAGCGAAGTTTTCGTCCTATCTAACCAACCCGTAAAATGAACATTTAGTAAAAAAAGGCCTGCAGGAAATCAGAAATCCTGTGCCTTTTTTGCTTGAGATAGAATAGAAAAGGATTTTCGTTCATGACAGCAATAGATAACTCTATCACTTCACGCAACTTCCATTGTCGTAGAGTTAAACGCCTGTTAATTGTCGCCATCTGGCTATTGGTTGGCTATTCAACCTCAAGCCTGGCCCAGCAGGCCAGCATCAGTGGCAATGTCATTAACTTGCCTGTAGTGGTAGTGGGCGAACAGTTCTATCAGGTAGAACTGACGATCGTCGCAAATACGTCCCCGCTGGAATTTAACCTCACTGGTGGCGTGGAAATATTCGATGCCAACAGCGCCGGCGCGAGCACCTTTGCCGGGACTACCCTCTCCATTCCAAGCCTAGCAGTAGGTGACGTGAGTTATTGGGTTGACCTTGCGCTGATTAGTGATAGCCCCATCAGGTTCAGGCTAGCCAACGCTGGAGTCAACGAACCAGAGACAGTTTCAGCCGAGGCTCGGCAACTGTTTGAGACTACTATCTCCCCAAATATAGTTCAGAGTCGCTGCATTGCCTGCCATCTCGTGTGCGCTGACTTTACAAAACGAGGGCGGTCCTAAGATCGCCCCTTTTTTAGACCGGGTAATCGCGGATGGACCCGCAAGACCATCGGTACTATACAACTAGTTCGCCGAGAAGTTTAGCTTGAAGCCAAGGTAAGCGGCGCGCTCTGGAGAGTTAAAACCGGTTATTTCTTCATAATCTTCGCCGAAGGCATTTTCCAGCCTGGCATAGATACTGAAATTGTCCGTGATGCGATATCTGGCGCTGATATCCAACACCTCGAAATCATCCAGATCGACAGGACTGCCAAAGATCTCATCCGTTGCATCGCGGGATACTCGATAGAAGCCATTGATCTTCAAGCGATCGTCCAAAGCGGTATACGCCAGGCCAATATTCATCAAGCCTTCTGGCCGACGCCGCCGTTGCAGGCCGTTAGGTCGTTCCGTGTCATTGTAGGTGTAATTGGAAGTCAGCCGCAGGCTATCGCTCAATTGCAGATCAGCCGTGATTTCTACGCCTTTCGAGGTGCTGGTGCCCACGTCTTGCAGGTATCCGCTGAATCCCGCCAGGTCAAAAAATATGGCATCCTCCACCTCTTGGTCAAAATATATAGCCTCCAGGTGAATGCGGTTCCCCAACACATATTCAACCCCGAACTCATAACCTTTGCTCTGTTCCTGGGCGAGTGTAACCAGGGCAGCCGGGGGAAATGCAAATGGACCGGCGTTGTATGCAATTTCAAAAGGGCTGGGCGCACGAAACCCGGTGCCTAGACTACTCTTGAACTTTAAGGTGCTGCTATCGGACAGATCAACCAAATAGGCAATACTAACTCGATGACTGGTATTGCTGCCAAAATCATCGTTGTCGTCATAGCGAATCCCGGCGGTGATAAAAAAGTTATCGGAAAAATCACTCAGGTATTCCAGGTAGTAGCCGTCATTATCGCGACTGATGCCATTATTGCTCGCCTCCTCGTGGTCGATGCCAACAACCAGATCGAATCCCGGCAGATTGGTCGCACTGCCGAGGTACTCCCAGCGCCGGAGTTCGCCATTTGCGGTAAAGGCGGAAACACCCAGGGCGAAGTTTCCCCTGTCGGTTTCTGTATTAGAGAAGGACAGGGAGTGGGTGAAGTTATCTGAGCTGTATTCCAATGCGGCACGTGACGCTCTCAATTCATAGTCCGATGCACAGTCATGTACCGTGGTACCGGAGAAACAGCCGTCGAACTGAGAATCCCCGTCAACCTGCCTATGCACCAGATCCACACGCAGATTTTCCGATATCGCAAATCCCAATCTGCCGTGTACGGTGGTATTGCTGTAGCCATCATCATCTCTCAGCACAGAATCCGATTGTCGTGTGTTGTAGCCGTCGGTTTCAAAGTCACTGACCGATAGAAAGTAATCGACCCTGTCGTTGCCGCCTCCCACGTTGGCGCTCAGACGGCTAGTGCCCAACTCTCCGGCCTGGGCATCGACATTGGCAAAAAAACCCTCTGCGCCCGAGCGCGAACTGATATTAACGACACCACCAGCGTCGGCGCCATAGGCTAATCCCTGTGGCCCACGCAACACCTCAACCCGGCTTATACCGTCACTCATGAGGTGTTCGAGTTGGGAACCAATCTGGGTACTGGCAGGGTCTGACAGTCGCATACCATCAATAATAGTAAGGGTTCGAAAACCCTCTTCGCCACGAATTCTCAGTGACGTTGCCTTGCCGGCGCCACCATTGTTACTGGTGGCTATCGCTGGCATCTGCCGTAGTATATCCACCAGCGACAGATTGCCGTGGGCCTCAATTTCAGTCTCGGTGATCACCGAGACCGAAGTGCCTATCTGGCGCATGGGTATGGGTATCAGACTGGAAGTCACGATGATTTCTTCCAGAGGATTAGAGGGTTCCTGAGAAAAGACAGGACTGTTCAAAGATAGGCAGCTAGCCATGCCCAAGGTAAGTAACCCTGGCTTTAATCCATACATTGGTGTTTCCCTTAGTTATCGAGTGATGCTGGGGGGGTGACGCTGTTTGGCAGAAAAGTGTGTGCGAAAAGTCTCAAGCACTGCTCCACCTAATCTACGACGGCTCGCATACTACTCGCATTTTCATCTGTTGCGTATTTAAAATTTGTTTTTAACCGTTAAATTAACGTTGTCAGCACCGATATAACTCATTGATGTATAAGGGATATTCCACCGTTTATCCACCTCTGTCAACGCCCTGGCGAATTGGCATAGCTAAAAACCGGTAAGATGCGTACAGTACGAAAACTTTTGGGCGGGGCTTCTTAAATGGCTTACCAGCTATTTCCCTTATTATGTGGGCTGGCAACAGTTAGTTTTACTGCCTGCGCGCTCCATCGCCGACATGGGATTCATTGGCTTGGGGGATTTTTCCCAGTGCTACTAATAACTGGCACATGGATGGATCGAGGCCGTGAGCTAGTGCTAATCGAACCGACACATCTCGCCACCGTGTTGGCTCTGGCTGCTCTTACCATTCTGCACAAGGGAAAATGGCATTCTGCAGCGCTGGTATTGGGCGGCATGATGGGGGCGGTGTGGATAAATGCTCTGGTCACATCGGGTTATCCGGGGCCGTTAGCGTCAGTTGCTGTATGTCTGGTTGCGGCAATCGCATTTTTTTGCGCCGTACACCAGAAAGATTTTGCATCGAGGCAGCTGCGTGACGAGGGTCTTTTGTTGGTCATCGCCGTGTCGCTGGTAGTCAGCATCGTACCCACCGCTTTTTCGGGTTGGCAGATAGCCTCAAATTTACAGTCATTGGACGCGGGCCAAAACGAGACCTCCGCCAGTGTCGGAGTATTAATTCTGTCACTCGCCTTTCTTGTACTGGGTGGCATCTATGGAAAATGGAAGCATCGATGAGTTTATTAGGTATTCTGGAGGGTGGTTTATTCGCGTTGAGCCAGGTATTGCGATTTCCGGTGATGTTCCTATTATGGGTATGTGTCGCTTCCGTGTGTTTTATGGCCGGTGTCTGCCTCATCGAATATTTATCGCGGCGCAAGGAACGAGCTGGCTTCAATATAAAGGTCTGGCTGCAAAACGTGGAAATTCTCAACCCCGACGCCACAGAGTTTTCCCACTTGCCACCCTTCCTGAAAAACTTCGTCGAAAATGTGCATCACAATAAGGCGGTAGGCGAGCTGAAGGACGGTGGCCTGGAACATCTGGTGATGGAGGCCGAAGAAGGCCTGAAGCACGAACTTAATCCATCGAAGATGTTAATCAAGGTAGGTCCAAGTCTTGGCCTGTTGGGAACCTTGATCCCCATGGGCGTATCACTTGCCGCCATGGCAGCAGGGAACCTCGAAGCCATGGCAGGGCAAATGGTTGTCGCATTCACCACTACCATTATCGGACTCGCCTGCGGTACCGGCGCCTATGTCATCAACATGGTTCGGCAGGGATGGGCTAACGAAACCATCAGGGAACTACGCTTTATCGCCGAACGGATATTAGCGGAAACGGCTGTAAAATAACTCATGAGCAAATTCCTTAAATTACCCATGCCCGAAGAAATCGAAGAAGATCCATTGGCGGGAATCGCCAATCTGTTCGACGTATCGGTGGTGTTTATCGTCGGCCTGATGATCTCCTTGTTCTCGGTTTATCGCATGGGAGGCCTGTTGAATCCGGAAACGGAAGTCACCATGGTGTTGACCAGCCCCAATGGCGACCAGGAAATCATCACCAGAAAGGGTACGGAAATTGAAGCCTACAGAGTGACTGCCGATGCCGTATCCGGTGGTGATGGAGTACGCCTGGGCATTGCTTACCGCCTGCCTGATGGGCAGGTCATCTATGTCCCGGAAGTGGAAACCGACAACTAGTGCCCCATGCTTCGATCCTCTTCGACAAGGTCATCCTCTCTATTGCCTCTGCTGCTGTTCCTGGCCTGCCTACCGCTTATCGCCCCTGCTGCTGCCCAGACTGAGCAGCGCGCTGAGCAAAGTGACGATCAAATAACCATTAGCTACCTGTTTTCAGACGGCAACATGATCGGAATCCTGGAGGCCTATCGCAGCCTGATTCGACAAAATCCGGAATTGGACGGGCGCATATCCCTGCAGTTTCTGACCGAGTCATTTTTCGATGAAACCGACCCGGCGGTAATTTCCAATTCCGACGTTTTAGTATTGGATATGATGAATCAGTCGATGTTGGACCGATTTAATGAGGCCCACGACATCGATTTGATCGATGAGATCACCACAGACGGTGCAGTGATTGCGGTAGGAACCGGCGTGCAGCCACTGGAGTACTTCACCGGGCAGGGTGCGGTATGGGATGAATCCGCACTGGCTTATTGGCAGAACGGCGGCCAGCAAAACCAGTTGTCCCTGATGAAGTTTTCGCTGCAACTGGCCGGCGTAACAGGCCTGACGATCCCACCGCCTCAGCCCAGCCTGGATTTCGCATACTACTATCCTACTGACGCTGGCGGTCAGGCGTTCGCAAACTGGGATGAGTTTGCAGCCTGGATGCATGCGCGAGGCTTGATGGAGGAAAACAAACTCCGGGTTGCCATCGGCTTTTACAAGTCGACGTTTTATGGCAGCGAAACCGATGTAGTGGATGCGATCATCGCTGAAATAGAGCGCACCGGCGCGATTGCGATACCGTTCTTTGGCTTTCCCGGCCACATTGCGTTCGAGCAAATGCTGATCGATGAAAACGGTGCGGCGCGGGCAGATGTGGGTCTGAGTTTCCTGATGCGTTTCGCCAACTTCGATTCTTCTCGCGCCCTGGCCAATATCAATATCCCGATCCTCAATCTAGCAACGCTTTACGGGCGTTCTGAGCAGGAATGGCGGCAATCATCCACGGGTCTCTCGCTGTTAGAGGGCACCTTCCAGGTGGCAGTACCGGAATTGGCGGGATTGATTGCGCCCACCGTAGTGGGCTCTCGCGAGCGGCAATTTGACGCCGCCACCAATATTTCAATCGTCGTGGACAAGCCAATCGCTCCACGTATCGAGATGGCTGTCAGGCGTGGCCTGCGCTATGCGCGCATGGCGCAGAAGCCTATACAGGACCGGCGCATCGCGATGATGTTCTATAACTACCCGGTCGGCGAAGCCAGTATCGGCGCCAGCTATCTCAATATTGCCGAATCGCTGGAGAATATTCTCAAGGCGATGCGAGATTCCGGCTACGACCTCGGCGATGCCGACCTCAGTGCCGACAGTATTCTTGCAGACATCACCTCCAAGGCCCGCAACATAGGCAGTTATGCCCCTGGAGACATGGAGGAACTGCTGGCCTTCGACAGCTTCGCCGCAGTGACAGTCGATACCTACAACAGCTGGCTGGATGCCTTCGAGCCACAACTTCGCAATAAGATTCTAGAAGATTGGGGAGACCCCGCCGCAGAAGACCTGATGACTTATCAGTATGAAAATCGCAAGATATTTGTCATACCCCGACTGGAGTACGGCAATATCATCTTGATGCCACAACCAGTGCGAGGCTGGAGTGAGGACCTGGAGAAGCTTTACCACGCCGATGATCTGGCACCGCACCATCAGTATGTGGCCACCTATTCCTGGTTGCGTCATGAGATTGACATCGATGCCATTATCCATATGGGGACACATGGCACCCTGGAGTGGCTGGATGGTAAAGATACGGGTCTGAGCAAAGAGGACGCGCCCGATGCCCTGCTCGCAGACATACCCAACATCAATATTTACAATGTCGATGTGGTAGGTGAGGGCCTTATCGCCCGGCGTCGCGGCATGGCGACCCTGGTGGATCACATGGTGCCCCCTTTTATCGCCAGCGAGCTGTACAGCGATCTGGCGGCTTTGAGTGAATCCATCAATGACTATCACAACAATCTCCACAAGAATGAAGCGCTGGCGGTAATCTATGCCCGGCAGATTGTCGAACAGGTCCAGTCTACCGGAATCGCCAAAAGCCTGGGCATTGCCTTGACTCTCAATGCTGGCAACCTGCTGGACCATGAGCTCTTGCATGAGATTCAGGACCACATGGTGGCACTACGAAGCCAGTTTATACCCTATGGCTTGCATACCTTTGGTGAATTACCGACCGAAGAAATGCGAAGGGCTACAGTGGAGGCGATTTTATCTGTCGACCGCTCCCAGTTGCCCGAATCAAAATTCTATTATTCCCAGCAAATCGAAGACAGCATCATAGAGTCAGCCAGGAGGGAAATAGGCAGCCTGCTCAATTCCCTGTCTGGGGGTTTTGTCGGCGCAGGCAGCGGCGGTGAACCGATACGAAATCCCGATGCCTACCCCACCGGCAAAAACTTCTACGGTATCGATCCAGACAAGGTGCCGAAGAAGGCGGCCTGGGAGTTAGGCGTCAAACTGGCAGACCAGATGCTGGCCGATCACCTCGCCGAGCACGGTGAATATCCACAAAAAATATCCTTCGTGATCTGGGGCGACGAGACCATGCGTCATGAAGGCATCGTCGAGTCGCAGATTTTTTATCTGCTGGGAACGCGACCGGTCTGGGACGGTCGCGACAAGGTGGTTGGTGTCGAGGTCATTCCCGCCGCGGAACTCGGTCGGCCACGTATTGACATCATCATCGCCAGTGCGGCTGAGGGCATGTTCAACAATGTGACCGTGCTGATGGATCAGGCCGTGCAAAAAGTTAAGGCCCTGCAGGAGACTGAGAATTTCGTTCGCGATCACTACCTTGCCACGAAGGCGGCGCTTATAGATTTGGGATATTCCGATGATGATGCCGACCGACGTGCCGGTGTGCGCATATTTGATGAGCCACCTGGCACCTATAGCCTGAATACTTCGAAGATTGCCGCGGCCAGTGGTAGCTGGGATTCAGAGATTGGCATGGTCAATGACTACATCAACAAAATGGGACACGGCTTTGGTAACGGCTTCTGGGGCGAACCCATGCAAGATGTGTTCAAACTCGCCCTGGCCGGCGTGGATAAGGTCGTGCACTCGAGTTCAACCATGCTCTACGGGGCGCTGGATAATGATGACTTCTTCATGTACATGGGAGGACTGGCCGCCGCCATCAAGACTGTAGATGGAGACGCGCCTGAGCTGCTAGTGACCAACACCCGCAACCCCTCGCAACCGGAAATGTCCAGTATCGACAAATTTATCGGCATGGAATTCAACACCCGCTATATCAATCCCAACTGGATACGGGGCATGCAGGCCGAAGGCTATGCCGGCGCCAGAAACATGGTCGAGTTCGTGGAATACATGTGGGGCTGGGATGCTACGGTGTCGGAAACTATCGATGATAATATGTGGCAGCAGTCGTTTGCCGTCTACGTGCAAGACAAGTATGAACTGGGCATGGAAGAATTTTTTGACGACAATTCACCCTATGCATTTCAGGACCTGTCGGTGCGCATGCTGGAAACTATTCGCAAACAATATTGGGATGCCGATCAGGAGACCTTGACCGAACTTCTCGAGGCCTACGTCGGGTCGGTTAATAAACACGGCATCAACTGCACGCAAGTGAGCTGCGGTAATCCGCGACTAATGGAATACGTCTTGCTCGAGGGTGAAAACAACGGCTTGTCGGGCCTAGATTTGTCGGGGTTTCGACAGGCTGTAGAAACCGCGATTCAGGCCAGCATCGAAACCCTTGCCCGCGCGGCCGAGAATTTCGCCAACAGTAACGATGCCCGTATTGCCGAGTTATATGAAACCGCCGCGACCCTGGAAGGCTTCGCCATGGAGCCCATAGAACAGCCCCGGGCGCCACAGATCGACCTTTCTGTCTCGGAAAATGATACCTTCGCCTATCTCTTCCAGGGCCTGGTATTGTTGCTGCTGTTGGTCTGGTGGTCGCGCCGCAGAATGAATCGTGTCACTGCGGTTTAGCATCTTGCGGAATCTGATCTGCTTGTTACTCGTACTGTTGCCCGCCTGTAATGAGGTTAATCAGATCAGTAACAGCGGTTTCGGTGCCTTCGAAGCCGATATCGAAGTGCTGGACGCCGATACAGTCGCCATAGCCTGGTACGACACCCGGCACTCACAGGCTGAAATATACCTGCGCTTGCTGGACCATCGACTCGAGCCAATTTCTGCCGAATTCCGACTTAGCGAAAACAATGTGGAGTCATACGAAGTCGATATTGTGGCACTGGGCGAAAACATCGCAGCAAGCTGGTACGAGATTGATGCATCCAAGCACAGCGTGGTGAAGCTGGGTCTGTGGAACCGACAAGGTGAGCAGTTGTGGCTGAAGACTCTCACTGCAGCTGGTGTGGATGCTCGAATTCCTGTACTCGAAGTAACGGCACAGGGACTGTTTGTAGCCTGGTTGGAATCTGACGTGGCCACAGACAGCCAAACCACTGCTGCAGCAATAGTTGGCGAGTGGATAGACCCCGCAGGGCTGAGCCATACCGGACCGTTTAAAATTGCCGCAGCCAGCATCAACACCTGGAATCTCAATGTAGATATCGATTCCAGCGGGGACTCAACGACGGTTTTCTTAGCCTTCGATGCCCAATATGAAACCGTTGCCAGTGAACTCTATCTCGCGCGGATTTCCGACCGCGGGATCGAGGTCAATCGACTCACCGATGATGATGGCTATACTTCCAAGTACCCTGACATTGCGCTGGGAGATGGCAGGCTCGCACTGACCTGGTTCGATAATCTATTCGGTAATAACGAAATCTATCTAACGGTGCGCTCGATCGCTGATCTTTCATCTGCACAGGTGATCGCAAACCTGGAATTGGGAGCTACTCGCATTAGCCGCAGCGAAGGTGATTCGATTGGAGCTTACCTGGCCTGGAATGGAAATTCACTGGGTCTGGCCTGGAGTGACAGTGCTGGGGACCAGCATGATGTGTATTTCCAGCAACTGGATGTCACAGGCAATCCGCAGTCAGATATTCGACAGCTGAGCCATACCGAAGCGGACTCGCTCATTCCCTCAATTAATTCGTTTGCTTCAGGATTCGTGCTGGCGTGGAATGAGGTCACCGTGAATGCTCACGATGCCCAGACTAATTTGTCTCGCTCCGAGATTGTAGTGGCTCTGATTGAGTGACCATCGCGCCGTTTTCAGGTTCGCGTTTTGCGTCCAGGCCAATCGCCAGCCGACTCCCGGTGTAGGTGATCGTCATCAACAAAAACAGTCCAACAAGACCCAAAAGATTATCGATCAACTCAATTCCAGTCCATTGAAGATAGTGAATACTGTATATCCGGTCAATCCAGCGCGAATCTCGCCCACTCTGACTAATGCTCAGCGTAGTCCAGTCCAGGCTTAGCTCGACACCGGTATCTGTTGTCGCTTGATTGCCGTCTACACTAATCAGCTGGCCGTATCTTCGCGCATTTGCAGCTATCGCCTCTTCGAGTAAAAGACTGACCTGCGCCTGGGATGGAAGCACCCATTCCTGTAGCGAATCGGCGTGCAGGTGTCGCCATCCATCTAATTGCCTGACTATCAGGTGCTCCCCCAATACCGTATTAAAGTACCTGGTTTCCAACCAATTCTCATTAACGGGAATCGTATAAGCACTTTGCGCCGGGTATTGCTGCACATTGGGGCGTTCGTAGGCTTCGTCATATCCCGGTCGAACAAGAAAAAATACTGCGCTCGCCGACCATGCAATGAAGGGTAGCAACATGATCAAGCCTAGAATTTTGTGAAAGCTGCAGGTTCTGGGAATTCTGAAAGTGACCATAATGCGTACTTGTGTTCTTAGTTTGATTCAGGCAGTGACGACAATAGCAGAGAAGCACTATTAGGGACAGGCCGGGCCTTTTACCATTAATCCCCATGACGCCTTCCTCATTCGCTGCTCTGCCTGTGGGGCAATATTCCGTTAAGCCCAAATAGAGTGTATTCTGACTGCCTCTGTATTTACCTCGATCATGCGATGAAGAACCTAGCAATTTTTTTCCTGCCGGTGTTAATTAGCTTGATCAGTTGTCAGCAATAAGAAGCTGATAAAATGTCAGATAATTCGATTCAAGTAGCGATTGCCCAACACCGAGCTTATCTTTGCCAAACAGAACGAGCTTGAATTAGCGCCCGCCACTTTGGATGAGGTACTCATGGCACTTGTCTACCATGATGCCTATTGGTTCGGCTCTAATACATAAAGGGTCATGTATAACTCTATAAATTGAAAAGATTCGATGAAAGCTATTCAGATTATTGACGTTGACTAGCGCATAGATAGTAATTATTCTTTCCAAATACACCGAGCCAGTCATCACGACCAGGCAGCAGGAGAAAAGAATGTATATTCGCCGATTGAAAATAGTGGTAACGTCCCTAGTCATCGCTGGATTCACACTGATGGTGGTGCCTGTCGTAGCTCACCACTCGAGCGCACCTTTTTATGACCCGGACAAACGGGTCGAGATCGAGGGCACCGTGACCCGGTTCGTTTTCCGTAACCCACACGCCTTCCTGTTTCTCGACGTAGTCGATGCCAACGGCGTTACCAGCGAATGGCAGATCGAGCTTGGTGCTCCTGTCAGTATCAGACGCACAGGCTGGACCCCCGACTCGCTTCCTATTGGCATGGTGGTGAAGGCCTCGGGCAGACCATCACGAGCGGAAGGCTCCCAAGGGCTGTGCTGCGTACGTATGACGAAAGCCGACGGCAGTCCTGTCCTCGAGGGCGGTCGCGTCGAAGAGCGTCGACAGCCACCCCGATAACTATTCACTAGACTTTTTCCACGTCAATCTCGATCACCGACCACCCCAGCCGCATTCCAGGCTGGCTCGATCACAGGAGACTCGATGTGATCGCATTGGGGACATCAGATATATGAAAAAAATACTGAAGGCAGCAGAATTCATGAAGGCAAAAGTGGCCGCTGCGGCATTGCTCGCATTAGTGGTTGGATACTCGACCTCGCAGCTTAGTGCACAAACTGGAGACATCGAGGTGCCGGATCTTGCAGGTACCTGGAATGGAGGTTTCGGGGCTCGACCGGTCAACGGTGAGACTGTTCCCTGGGGTGAGGATAACTTTCCAGTACTGAACGAGCGGGCTCTTGCCTATCAAGCGGTGTGGGAGGAAATCATGGCGCCTAAGTACGATTGCCAGCCAGCTTCGTCTCCAGCGATTCAGTACGACCCCTACCACATGGAGGTGGTGCAGTGGCCAGATAGAGTGATGTTCAGGTATGAGAAAGACGATCAGCTACGTATCGTGTGGCTTGACGGGCGGGAACCGAGTTCCGTGGATTTCAGCATCCAGGGATTCTCTGTAGGTCACTACGAAGACGGCGCGCTACTGGTTGAGACCACGCACTTCGTCTTCGACATTGCCGGTTTCGACGACTACAACGGCATACCCTCGTCGTCACAGAAGGTTGTTAACGAGCGCTACTGGATGGACGGCGAAGATCTGCGGGTAACGGTGACCGTCGCAGACCCCGTGTTCCTGCGCGAGCCAACCTCTTACACAACGCGATGGATTCCCGCTCGTGAGGGCTACAAGCTGGCCGCCTACGATTGCGATCCGGAGGCTGCGCGAGCCTCCGTGCGCTTCTTTGTTTCAAAATACAAATAAGAAAAAGGTGAAAAAGGGGTCACCCATTATCCGACTCCGGTCAACAGGGCGCAAAGATACCTGGACATTGACGCCCCACCTAATTTGTTCAGTTAACCCAAGCTTGTACTCGCAGCCGAATTTTCAATCTACGTGCAG
>Ga0208879_1000149_pt1 | contig 75172 bp, 73 predicted proteins | sample Knorr_S15_td_Bot_FD_185605 | JGI IMG/M metagenome (GOLD analysis project Ga0208879, IMG submission 185605) | Marine microbial communities from Southern Atlantic Ocean transect - Knorr_S15_td_Bottom_ad_5009_LV_A (SPAdes) (version 2) | ecosystem: Environmental > Aquatic > Marine > Oceanic | place... | reverse complement strand
TGACCCTGCGCACAGATGAGGGCACGTTCGACGTGGCCCGGGACATGAAGACAGGACGGTGGACGCTTGTGGGAGTCTACGACTGACTGGATTCCAGATAGGTCAGGACGTCGTCGTAGGAGTCAATGAGGGCCTCCTCGACCGTGACAATGAGCGCGATAATGTCGGCGAAGTGGCGGTGGGAGTCATCCGGATCGATGTCTGATCCAAGAGCCGTCGCGAACGCCGCCACCGACATGGAAGCCTGGGTTAGCTGCGAAGAGATCTCTTTGAGGACTCGTTGCATGGAGTATGCATCGGAAAGCTTGAGAACGGTTTCGTAGTCGACGTAGGCCGACACGCCAGTGGAATTGAATGCCGACCAGGCGGTCTCCTGAATCTGAATTCCGGGAATGAACTGCCGCGCCTGCTACCCCTCCTCGACCTCTTCTCCGTTCATGATGCGAACAGCCACCAGATTGTTCGTATGAATCACGTTCAGCAACTCCCGATTTGATCGGATCTCGTTTGTGATGTTCTGAAGCGCCGCCTCTGCCCGAGTCTGATTGCTTCGAACCTCTCGCCACTCATTCACGAACAGCGCGAGAGAGACGGCGAGCACGATCGAAAAGACTTCGATGAACATCTTCTGAAAAGGAAACGAACGGGAAGTAGCGGAGGAGTTGTCCATAGGAGCGCGGGCATAGTGAGAGGATCAAACAAAATAGATGATCAAGAGGCGAGATCATCATCTTCTACTTGGCGAACATCTCGCCGAGCGTACTCAATGTCTGGTCCTGAATCGTTTCGTCGAGGTGACCCAGTTTCTTGGTCAATCGGTCCTTGTCTACCGCCCTGATCTGATCGAGCACAATCTGCCCTTCGACCCGCTGAAAGGTGCACGTGATGCGCGTCGGGTAGTCTCGAATTTTCGTGGTCATCGGAGCGATGATAACGGTGCGGAGGTGGCGGTTCATTTCGTCCGGCGAAAGGACCAGGCAGGGTCGCGGCTTTTGAATCTCGCCTCCAGTCTCGCCTCCCATCCTGGGATCGAGATTGATAAGGACGACATCAAATCGGTTGGCGCGAATCATTCCTCCCAGACCCAGTTTTTCTTATCCCATTCGGATTCAACATCAGGAAGCAAAAGTCCTTCATCCCCCGCCGCTCCGCTGGTTAGGATACGCTCTTCCCAATCTTGACGCGGGCGGGTGATGGACAGAATTGTTATCTGACCGTCTTCAACTTTCAATTCAACCTCATCCTCGATTCCTGCCTGCTCGAGTATCGGCTTGGCCAGGCGGATGCCCCTCGAATTTCCTATTTGAATGATCTTGGTGCGAATTCCCATCCTGACTGCTCTCAAATAGCTCGTAATTACATTGTAATTACTCTATGAATGATGCAGCTGATCTTTTGATCCCCTCACCGAATAACCCATTATCCAACTACAAACAACTGTAATTTTGTATTCGAATTCGCTTGACACACATATTTTATATATGTTAATGTACCGACTCCCCTCTCCCATTTTGAAGTGGGGCCGGCTGCAGCCGGCCCGGATACAGCGAGTCGAATCAATCATGTTTGTTCATCTGCACGCACGCAGCTGGTTTTCTTTTCGGGCCGCAGGATCGCCGCCCGAAGCCCTGGCCGCCGAAGTCGCCCGCCTCGGCATGACCTGTGCCGCCATCACCGATCGCCACGGCGTCTACGGGGTAGTGCGCTTCCAGCAGGCATGCAAGGAGCACGGCATTCGGCACATATTCGGGGCCGAAGTGCCCATCGATGGACGCACGCTCATTCTCCTGGCCAAGAACCGCAATGGGTACGCCAATCTGTGTCAACTCCTGACGATTTCCCACCTGGCCGCGGCCGCACACGGTTCACACGATGAGCCATCGGCCAGTCTCGAAGACCTTGCGGCGCACCATGATGATCTGTTTTGTCTGACGGGCACGGACGAGGGGCAGCTGTATTCCTTGATTGATGACGCGCGCACGCGCGACGCGCAGAATTGGGTGGGGCAACTCCAAGATGTATTCGGCGACAGGCTCTCCATCGAAATATCGCACCAGCGCCGCATGGGAGATGACCGGCGGCTGGCGCGGCTCATCCGCCTCTCGAAAAAGACCGGCGTGCCCGCCGTTGCCACGGGCGATGTGCGCTTCGCCGTGCCCGCGCACTACTGGCGCTACGATCTGCTCACCTGCATCCGCAACGGCATCACGGTGTTCGAAGACCATGTAGAGCGCCCCAGCAACGCCATGGCCTATCTGCAGCCTGAGGCCGAACTCTCCCGAAGGGGGCTGCCAGCGGATGCCCTGCACCGCACAGGAGAAATTGCTGAGATGTGCCATGTCGACCTCATTCCAGGCCACATCATCCCCCCGGGTGCACTCCTGCCCAAAGGCGTGACTTCAGATGAACTCTTCCTGCAAAAAGTCGAGGCCGGATTCGCTCTGCGCTATCCGGAAGGGGCCGAGCACCGCGAAACCGCTGCCGAGCGGCTGAAGAAGGAAATCGACATCATCATGGGGCTCGACATCCATGACTTCTTCCTGGTGGTAAATGAGGTCGTCGAGGAGGCCCAGCGCCGTGGAATTCGGTGTCTGGGCCGTGGGTCGGCCGCCAACTCGATCGTCACCTACCTGCTCGACATCACACGGGTCTGCCCGATCGAACACAACCTGCTCTTCGAGCGATTTCTGCACCGTGGCCGCAAAGGCACACCGGATATTGATCTGGATTTCGATTCAAGCCGCCGCGGCGAGATCATCGAGTGGATGGAGGAGCGCTTCGGCGCCGATCACACGGGCATGTCCGCCACCATCGACCGCTACCTGACCAAATCGGCTGTTCAGGACACGGCCAAGGCGCTCGGCTGGCCCGCCGAAATGGCCGTGCAAATGTCCAAGCGCTGCAGCCACGCCCTCCCGACTGAAACAGCCAATGCAGACCACATCGAAAGTGTGGCCGGTGGCCCTTCTCCCCTGCTTCGGATTCTGCTGAGCGCCTCGACAGCGCTCTTGAACTGCCCCCGCCACCTGGGTCAACATTCGGGCGGTATGGTCCTCACGCGCGCACCCATGCGAACCTTCTCCCCTCTGCAGGAAAGCGCCAATGGCGTGCGCATCGTGCAGTTCGACAAAGATGATCTCGAATACCTGGGGCTCGTGAAGCTGGACGTGCTGGGACTGCGCATGCTTGGAGCGGTCTCCGAAGCCGTAGACATTGTCGCCGACCGACAGGGCGACATAATTGACCTCGACCATATGTCTTTTGACGACGAGCGCGTCTACGACATGATCTGCGAGGGCGATGTGCTGGGGCTTTTCCAGATCGAATCCCCGGCACAGATGAGCGCCGGTGCGCGCATCCAGGCCCGCTCCATGCAGGATCTCATCAAACAGATCTCCCTCGTGCGTCCGGGCCCCATCCAGGGCGGCTTGATGCACCCGTTCATCCGGCGCCACAAAGGCCTCGAACCAGTGCGCTACGACCATCCGGTGCTTGAAGAAATCCTGCACGACACCTACGGCGTAATTGTTTTTCAGGAGCAGGTCCTTGAAGTCGCCCATCGTTTTGCCGGCTGGTCGCTCGATGAAGCCGATACGTTCCGCCGTCTTATGTCCCGCTTCCGGGACGCATCAGAAATGGAGGGAATGCGGGAGAGCTTTGTCTCCTCATCCATGGAAAACGGCGCCAGCCGCCGCATCGCCAATCGCGTATTCGATCAGGTCTCCAAGTTCGTGGGTTATGGATTCTGCCGCTCTCACGCCGCGTCATTCGCCCTCACGGTCTATCACAGCGCCTATCTGAAGGCCCACTACCCGGCGGCTTTCTTCGCCGCGTTGATGCAGCATCGCCCGGGCATGTATGCCCAGATGACTCTTGAGCAGGATGCCCGGCGGCACAAGGTTCGTGTTCTCGTTCCTGACATCAATGCTTCCGGTCTGCGCTTTGACCTCGAAAACACGCACTATGTCTGGGCCGTCCGCAAACCGCTAACATCAGTCAAAGGGGTATCCGATGGGCTGGCCCGTGATATTGTCCTCGAGCGTCAGCACGGCTCGTTCACCAGTATCGAGGATTTTTTCCATCGGGTTTCGGCCGGGGAGGATGAGATGAAAGCCCTCACAAAGGCCGGGGCCTTCGACCAGCTTGAAGGCGCAAACCGCACGGCCCTGTATAAACTGCAGGTACTCACACGCCGGTACGCAGCGAGCGGGCCGGTAACAGAAGCGACTCTTCTGGACATGAAGGCGTTGCACGAAAAAGACATCCCTGCTCTTCCCGGAATCCCACTCCGTACGCGCCTGGAGTGGGATTTGCGTACACACAGCGGCCCGCGCGTACATCCGATGGTCGTGCTGCGCGGGCACCTGTCCGACTACGAAATTCGCCCCATCGACATGGCCCGCCAGTTCGGCGACACCTTACCCTATGACGAGCGCAAGCCACCCACCATGACGGCGGCAGGTCTGGTCATGTTCAGGCAGCGACCCCGGACGGCGAAGGGCACGATGTTCATCTTCCTGGAGGACGAAACGGGCTACATTCAATGCATCTGCCGACCCGATATTCGAGACCAGTTCGGGGACATTCTCACCGAAAGTGCCCTGATTGTCCAAGGGGAAGTGCAGGCGGTAGGACTCTGGCGGGGAATCATGGTCAAGCGAGCCTGGGCATTGTCTGGCGTGATAGGTGGATACAAGGGTGCCCACGGGGGACGGACGTTTGGACGGGATGATCGCGAGGTTACCTTTGAAAAAGGGAGCAAGACGCTCGAACGTATCGTATGATTTAAGAAAGAAGACCGCGACTGGCGGAAAAAAGAGCGCGGAAGAACATGTGCGGAAGAATCGTTAATCGAGCCGATCCTGGATACCTCAGAGAATTCTTTGATGAAGCGGCGGTGGCAGACATCCTCGAGGGATCGGGCGTCCTCGGGCGTTACAACATTACGCCGGGAAGCTACCTGCCGGGAGTTCGCGTGGATGAAAACGGTGGTACGACCTGGTCACTGATGCGATGGGGACTTATACCCAGGTGGGCGAAACCTGATCGAATACCAGATCGCACATTCAATGCCCGAAGCGAAACCGTCGCCGAAAAACCCAGCTTCCGAGATGCGTACGCTAAAAGAAGATGCGTAGTACCAATCAGCGGCTATTATGAATGGACGGGGGCAAAGGGGTCGAAGCAACCTCACTATTTTCACCGGTCTGACGAAGAAATAATTGCGCTGGCGGGGTTGTGGGAGACATGGCGCTACGAGGACAATGTCGTCGAATCGTGTACCATTTTAACCACCCAGGCGGATACGTTATTAAGCCAATACCACCACCGGATGCCGGTATTCTTAAAACGTGAGGATACTGAAGAATGGATGTTCGGAAATCCATCAGAGTTAAAAAGACTGTTTAATACTGTCGAGACCGAGTCCCTCGTGGTCCACCCGGTTTCGAGAGAGGTAAACAACGGCAGGGTGGATTGCCCCGAGTTGATCGATAGAATAGGGCTCGCTGACGACACGGAATAAAAAAGGGGAGAAAGAGCCCATCTTCCTCCCCTTTTAAACAAATATAAAAGTCAGATCCATAAGAGATCACACAGCGAAATCTTCCTTTTTCTTCCCTTTTGCCACCTCAGCGGTCAACCAACGCGGCATGCGACCACGACCTGACCATGTGTTGTCGGCATTTTTAGGATCACGGTATTTAACTTTCGCGCGAGCCCTTTTTCGGGTCGGTTTAGAACCAAAAAGGTCTTCTACTGAATAACCGGCATCTGCGGCCATTTCAGCAATCTTTTTACGCGTTTCGTCTTTATCCGCCTCTGCCCTGCTGTCCATTTCCTTCGAAATATCCGCCTGAAGCCTGACAAGTTCTGTACGTGAAAGTTTGGAAAGGTTCATAATTAATAATTTTCTGAATTGAATAATAACCATAGAATCTAATTAAGGATGTATTTTTATACAAATGCGAATACAAAATGGTTAATCCAGTTTTAATTTGACGGCCCCAGGTTCTATTGGATGGGTGCGAAAGAGCGCGTTCTCGGCGCAGCTCCGTAAATCCAGCCTGGATCGACAAGTCTGGCACCTGGACTGCGCGTTTAAGTCCGGATTCCTGTTGGAATCCACCCCTTCACTTGTCTATTTTTCGTTCAACGGCGGCAAAGTGCTTTTTTCGGGACACACGATCAGTAGAATTTGCTGCCATCCCCTCATGATGTATTGGTCAATTGGTGTTTAACATGATTCACGCCCAGGCTCTCTCGATTGGCGAATCGGTGCACCAGAATTCGGCACTCATCGCTCTCTCCCTCACCGGTACCGACATCGGCATCAAAGATCTACCGACAGGGTTGAGCTTGTCTGAAGAAGAGGATTGGAGTGACGAGGACATTGACAGCAATGAAGACTTCGACGAGGATGATTACGTCTTCGAGGATGACGAAGACAGCGAAGACAGCGAAGGTGAGGACAAGACGGACGATGACGAGGACTGGGATGAAGAAGATTCTGACCGCTAACACTTCCTTCTGAGCCGCACACAGACCCCGTTTCCGTAGATAGGGCATTAGTACGCCCATCCGGAATGAGCAGATGCGTACGGTCGTCAAAAAGAAAAATTCTATTGGTATATGACGATGAATAGATCCAGTGCGCCGATCCTCGCAATAGCGGCGCTATTTCTTCTTTTACAGGGATGCGCGGGCTCATCACGCCTCGCGAGCGAAGCCCCCTCCAGAAAGGTTTTTGCAGACGCAGATCTCGTCGAATGGGTTGATCGGCTGAAGGACTACGAAAACGAGCGCCTTCGGGTGGGTGTCATGCACGACGATGATTTCGTGTATATCGCCGTCAACTCGACCAATCGAGGTCTCATTCAGTCGATCATGACCGGTGGATTGACGTTCTCATTCAACAATGTGGGGGACAAATCAAAAGAAGTTGGACTGAAATATCCCCTCGGAATCCGGGACGTCAGAGAAGCGGGTAGCGGCTCCTCTTTAGCTCAGGATGAGAATGGGAGAAACGAACTGCTCTATCGCACCACTCTGGAAATGAATTTGTACTTCGAGGAGGATAAGCCGATCCGAAGTAATGTTCGCAGCCACGGCGAGTTCGCTGCGGCCGCCTCCTATGACTTCGGGGCTCTTTCGGTCGAACTGATCATTCCAAGGAGGTCAGATGCTGGATCGGACCTGTTTCTGTCTCCCGTGGATGGTGTGACGTTCGGTCTACGTATTCAAACCATGGACATGTCTGAAATGAGGGGTCAGCAGGGCGGTGGCCAGGCTGGCGCACGGGGAGGTGGCGGTCGCGGCGGCGGTGGCCGAGGAGGTGGCGGCCGCGGCGGCGGAGGAGGTCGTGGCGGCGGCGGCGGTGGTCGCGGTGGCGGCGGCGCTAGAGGAGGAGCGGATTTCTCTCCTATCGACCTCTGGATTTCTGTAGAGCTGGAGTCAAACTGAATTGAGCTACGCGGGGCGGGGGCAATGCCCCCGCTCCGCCCCGCTTCTGAATTGTATCTTCTGCAGATCGATCACTTTCCCGATTTGCGTCCATGGAGTCTTTCCTGTCCTTCTTTCAGGATATCCCCACCTCCTATCGGTCTGTCATTCTCGCTTCTGGCCTGATTTTTTTCTGGGTCGTTGAGGGCATCTTTCCTCTGTTTCGCTTTTCGTATCGCCGGTATCGACACGCCTCGCTGAATCTGACGTTCACGCTTACGACGCTAGTGGTGAACTTCTCCTTGGCATTCCTCATCGTGAAGACGGCCGATCTAGCCACCACTTTTGAGTATGGAGCCATGAACCTGGTGCCCGGTCCTCTCTGGATGTCCGTCTTGATAGGAGTGCTTGTGCTCGATTTGATCGGTGCCTGGCTGATCCACGTGATTCAGCACAAAGTTCGGTGGATGTGGAAATTCCATCTGATCCATCACACCGACACATCGATCGATGTTACTACTGCCCTTCGTCATCACCCCGGTGAGAGTGTTTTTCGCGCCGCCTTTACAATGATTGCGATCCTGGCAGCCGGTGCTCCGATCGGGGTAGTGTTCATCTATCAAACGGCTTCTGCCCTCTTTTCGCAGTTCAATCATGCCAATTTCCATCTTCCAAAGTCACTGGATCGAGCGCTGTCCTGGGTGATTGTCTCCCCCGACATGCACAAGGTGCATCACCACTTCACCCAGCCACTGACGGACAGCAACTATGGAAACATTTTCGCTTTCTGGGATCGCATATTCCGAACGTTCACTGAGGTAAAAAACACCTCCGATCTCGTTTACGGGATTGACACGCACATGAATCCAGAAGAAAATGACGAACTGGGAAATCTGATGGCCATTCCGTTCCAAAAATACCGCCCCGCTGAGGGATCCAAGTTCTCCGACCATTGATTTGTCGGTAGCATTGGTGGTTTATTGAAGCTCACCAAAAACAAAGGCTCCCCCCCACGGCCAATGCTCCCCCTTAACATCCTGGTTTGGCTGGTAACTAGATACATTGTGGTCGGGATCATTCTGGCTCCGATACTCAGCTTTACGCAGATCAACAAGATCGAGCGGACAATCGGACAGCGAGAAGGATTGTCGTCATCGCGTCAATCCTTCTCCTCGTTTTCCTGTCCTTTGGATTCTACTGGATGGTCATTCTTTCGGACGCTGCAGGCGGCGTCTACGAGTTCGGCCAGGTCCGGACGTGGAGCGGAACCATCGAGCTCTCTCCCTACCCCACGCTCATCACCAAAGATGAGGACGGCAGCGCGCTCGAGCTCCTTTTGGTCGCCCAATTCAAGCACGGCGCGGGTGAGCGTGTCCGCGAATTGCAGGGCCGCTCGGTCAAACTCAGGGGCACCCGAATTGCGCGAAACGGAATTACCATGATCGAGCTCTCGTCCAATCCCATAACTGATACGAATCAGGCCGTCATGGGCCTGCCGAATACTCCGTTCGAAGGAGAATGGGTTACGGCCCAGGGACAGATTGTCGACAGTAAATGCTGGTTGGGCGTGATGAATCCCGGAGACGGCATCGTTCACCGGGCGTGCGCCAATCTGTGCATCCGAGGCGGGATTCCGCCCATTTTCGTCTTTCAGGACAGTCGCGGCCAGGTGCACTACGCGTTACTTCACAGGTCTAGTGGCGAATCTATTCTGGCAGACATCCTGCCACTAGTAGGGCGTCCCGTATCTCTCAGAGGACGTTTCACGGAAGCCCAGGTAGGGCGCTTGGCCAGGTTCGAAATCGACAGTTTACCCTAGCGGGCCCGTTCTCAGTGTTCTCAGTGTTTTTAGTTCTCGTTCCTGAAGAACAACACGCCGCCTGAAGCCCCGCCGACAAACAGATCCAGATCTCCGTCTCCATCAATATCTGCGAATTCGGGGGCGGAAATAACCTGTACGTCGAGGTCCAGTATTCCCCACTCAACGAAATCAGAGACTTCTGGGGTGCCATTGTTCAGATACAGATAGAGGCCGTCCAGCTCGGACCCGATGATCATGTCGAAGTCGCCGTCGCCGTCCAGATCGGCGAAAGTCGGAAAACTGCGGCGTCCGATATCGATGTCCAGATAGGTATCAGAAACCAGCTGAAAATTGGGACTTTCGGCGCTGCCTTCGTTGAGCCAGAAGTTCATCGTGCCCGACGCTTCTCCCACAAACAGGTCTAGATCACCGTCATTGTCGATGTCGACCAGTGCCGGGGAAGAATTTTGGCCGCGGGTGAGAGCAACATAAACGGGATCTACCTCGACCCAGGAATAGTGGCTCTTGCTCCCGTCGTTCCGGAAATAGGCCATTTCCTTATTCCACTTTCCGATCAGCATATCCAGATCGCCGTCCGCATCGAGGTCAGCAAGATTGGGATTGTGATGGTAGGTGTTCGTCAGATCCATCGTTTCCTTGTACACAAACGAGGGTGAGGTCGGCGTCCCCGTGTTCTCAAACACGAACATCAGCGACGTGCGCTGATTGGTGGGCTCGATTTTGTTTGAGACGATCATATCCAGGTCGCCGTCCGCATCCAAGTCAATCAACTTGACGATACTCTCGCTTCCCACATCCAGGTCGTAGATGAAACGCATGGTCTGCATCTCGAAGTGCCCTTTGGAGGTCTGCTCCATAAAATAAAGATTGTTTCGGGTGGTCGAATTGGCGTTGAATGCCCCACCGAGTACACCAAACACCATATCCAGGTCGCCGTCTGCATCTAAATCGACTAGCACCGGCGCATTGTAACCACTCGTCTCCACCGGGTTGTTGAGCGGCCAGCTGATGGGCTCACCCCGGAGTGAAGGCGCCCCACAGGACCCCTGATTTCGCACCAACAGAATTCCAGCTTCAAAAAAATCGCCCCAGAAGAGATCCAGGTCACCGTCCTGATCCACGTCTGCGAAGTTCATTGTATTGGCACCGTGCAGAGATACGTTCTCTCCCACAATTTCAATGTCTTCCCAGCGATCCGTGACAAAACGGAATCGGGGGATATTGTTCTTGTCTCGACCGACGGATTCGTAGCGGGTGATCGTGCCCGTTACACGACCGATAAACAGATCCAAGAGTCCATCACAATCGATGTCGACGATGTGAGGAATGTTCTGGCGATCGGCGAAAATCGGAGTTCCCGTTGCGTCGAGCAGAGAATCGACTGCAATAACAAAGTTCGGAGCACTCGCGGTGCCTTCGTTGCGGTAGTATCGGATGTGACTGAATCGCTCCTCGGTCAGCACATCCATATCGCCGTCGTTGTCCAGGTCTACTATGCGGTACCACTCTCCCGTATCCAATCCTCCCCATTCATTCGTCACCCAGGTAAATTCCGCATCGGTTGCTGAGCCCGTGTTCTCAAACTGGATGATGCGGCCGGATTCTTCCTGGATGAACATATCCATGTCTCCATCGGCATCCATGTCAGCAAACTGGGGCCGGGGTACGTTGAATCCTCCCTGAAAAGGGAGATCGTACATCACGCCAACGCTGTCCTCGATAGTGAAGGGACTTACTTCACGAACATAGTTTGGGGGAAACGCGGGCGTACGGTCGCTGGCAATATCTGTGGAGGTGCAGGCAGAGATCAGAATACCTGAACAAACAATAAAAATCCCACTCAGTAGGGTCGATCGCATAGGTCGTAATGGAGTATGGGTACGCGCAGAAACGGACAAAGACTTCGAGCCTCCCGATTACGCCCGTACCTGCCCTAAGATGCAGTTCTGAGTCGTGCCGGGACACACTGAATCTGGCAGTTTATAAAACTAGCACATACAACGCTAAAAACTGGGATCTTCACTCAAAATGGGTAGATGTGAACATCCAGTCAATCCCTGTTACTGGGTGCTTCAGAACGGAAATGCCCTTTATCTTCCGGCTCCCCTGCAATGCGCGAAAACACGGGCTTATGATTCTCATTACTGGAGCTTCCGGACAGATTGGTGTCGACCTGGCAGACGTCCTGGTCGAACGCCATGGCGACGATCAGGTACTCGTTACCGACCTGCGTATCCCGGAGCTTCAAAGAAGCGGCAGGTCCTACGACGTGTTGGACGTCACGTACATGGAGTCCGTGGAGAAAATTATCCAGGCACACGACGTGCACACCATTTTCCATCTGGCTGGCATATTGTCCGCCACAGGAGAGCGTCATCCGGAATTGGCCTGGAACGTGAATGTAAATGGCGTCAGAAACATCCTGGAAGCCGCCAGACGCTTCGATTGCAAGGTTTTCTGGCCAAGCTCCATCGCGGTTTTTGGCCCTACCACTCCAAAAGATGATACTCCGCAGGAGACGGTAACCGAGCCCGGAACCATGTATGGCGCGACCAAGGTCACCGGAGAACTGCTCTGTAAATTTCACGCGACCCACCACGGGGTTGACGTGCGATCGGTGCGCTTTCCGGGTATCGTCAGCCACTCAGCGCCGCCTGGGGGTGGAACCACCGATTGGGCCGTCGACATGTTCTTCGAAGCCGTTCGGAACGGCAGATACGAGTGTTTCGTCACCGAGGACACGCGACTTCCCATGATGTATATGCCTGATGCCGTCAAATCGGTACTCGATCTGATGGATGCTCCGAACACCTCTCTCACGGTCAGAACGAGCTACAACATTGCTGCATTCAGTTTTTCGGCCGGCGAACTCGCTTCCGCACTGAAGAAATACGTGCCGGCTTTCGAATGCACCTATGCCCCGGACTACAGACAGGAGATCGCCAATTCATGGCCTCTTTCGATCAATGACGAGCGGGCGCGTCGGGATTGGCAGTGGATGCCAGAATATGATCTGGATGCGATGGTGCAGGACATGCTCCATCATGTTCGAGAAAAGGTAGCCAGAGAAAGCGCCGATTCAGCCGACAATCAGTAACCATTATTCCATTTCGACATGTTCGATACAGCAAAGGGCCAGTTCCAGGACATTCTAGATGACATTCAAGAGGCAGGCCTCTACAAGGAAGAACGAGTCATCACTTCGCAGCAGGCCGCTGAGATTTCGGTGTCGACCGGCGCTACAGTCATCAATTTTTGTGCAAACAATTATCTTGGATTGGCCAACAACGCTGATCTGATTGAAGCCGCGAAATCAGGCGTCGAGAAATACGGGTTTGGCCTCTCCTCCGTCCGATTTATCTGTGGCACCCAGGATGTGCACAAGGAATTGGAGCGCCGTATCTCGGAATTTCTGGGGACCGAGGACACGATTCTGTATGCCGCGTGTTTTGACGCCAACGGTGGTCTCTTCGAGACGCTTCTGGACAAGGAGTGCGCTGTCATCTCTGACGCGTTGAACCACGCTTCGATCATCGACGGTATTAGGCTCTGCAAGGCGCAGCGATTTCGTTTTCTACACAGCGACATGGAAGATCTCGAACGCTGTCTGAAAGAATCCCAGGGCGCAAAACGCCGCATCATCGCGACAGACGGTGTATTCAGCATGGATGGGGCGATCGCGAAGTTGGACAAAATCTGTGATCTGGCAGATAAATATGACGCCATGGTCATGGTCGATGAATGCCACGCTACCGGCTTTTTCGGGCCAACCGGGAGGGGATCCATTGAATTCAAGAACGTGATGGGCCGCGTCGATATCATTACCAGCACGTTGGGCAAGGCGCTGGGCGGCGCCATGGGGGGCTTCACTACGGGACGAAAAGAAATCGTCGAGCTGTTGCGACAGCGTTCCCGTCCATATCTATTTTCGAATTCCCTGGCGCCCGTCATCGCCCACACTTCCCTGAAAGTGCTGGACATGTTGACCGAATCCACCGCTCTTCGAGATCGTCTTGAGCTGAATACGAAGCAGTTCAGGGATGCCATGAGCGAGGCCGGTTTCGAAATCAAGCCGGGAATACATCCGATCGTACCCATCATGCTCTACGAAGCGCGCCTTGCTCAGGAAATGGCCGCTGATCTTCTAGAAGAGGGTATATATGTCATCGGATTTTCCTATCCCGTTGTACCGCAAGGACAAGCTCGCATCCGCGTACAAATATCTGCAGGTCATTCGAGCGCTCAAATCGAGAAATGTGTAGACGCATTCGTGCGTGTAGGCCGTAAACACGGCGTCATCTCCTGACAAAATAAAAGAGCCGGTCTACTGCGCGGCCCGGCTCCCTCCCCGGCGAACTACTTCATTAACACCAGGGTTTTGACAGATTGGAAACCACTCGTTTCCATCTGGTACAGATATAAGCCAGTTGCGACGGTGGTGCCACTGTCGTCACGGGCATCCCATGTCACCCGATGCACACCAATGGACATCGTGCCGTCCACGAGCGTCCTGACGACCTGCCCAAGCACGTTGAATACTCGGATTGAAACGTTCGCGGTTGCCCCCATCCTGAATTCAAACGTCGTTGTCGGGTTAAACGGATTCGGATAATTCTGACCGAGCTCAAACAACTGAGGAAGCTCTTCACCAATTTCTTCGAACAGTTCTTCCTCTACCCCAACGGTGAACGTCGCGGTGGTCGTGAACATCCCGATTGGCGAGTAAGCCGATGTCGATCCGTCCGTGGACCGGGACCGAACCTGCCAGAAGTACTGACCTGCATCCAGGCCGTTAAGCTGAATGAACGGTGTCGCAATATCAGTGAGTTCGAAAATCGTCGTCGCAGATTCCAGATCGTTATCAAGCGAATATCGCAGGTCGAATACAAGCTGCGATTCCGATGGTGCAGGTAGAATCCGGGACAACGTCGGCGCGGTAGCCGTAATGGTGACCGTGTTCGATGGAATCGCCGTCGGCTTCCCCGTACACCTCGATGTCGTGCGCGGCAGTTGAATCGAGGTGACCCACGGTCAAAAAGTCAGATCCGCCTTCTGCATTCACTTCAACCCTAGACAGGACGCCAGTTGGCGTATTAAACGTCGTAGACGTCGTACCTGGCTCAAACGAGCTTTCGCCATCACCTGCATCGCCATCATCTTCCAGAACAGCCGTATCGTTGCCACCTGTCAGATCAAACGTGTAGACCCTGATGGTCAGATCGATATCGAGAGTAGCAACGTCAGCAAAAGTAATGTCGTTTCCGAGTCCAACATCTATCGTGCCCGTATCGTAGTCAACCGTCAGAGCGGTATACGAATTGTTGAGGAGGTTGAGCTGATTGGAACCGGCATCTCCGTTGAAAACCAGGTCGGCTACGGCAAGAACGCCGTCTGACGCGAGGTCAAGATTCAGCGTGTCGTTTGCGCCTTCTCCGTCGACCGTTACTACCAGCGCTGCTGGCATCACTGAATCGAGTAATTCAATGGTGATGTCGTCCGCCCCACCACCTGCATTGATCTCAATTGTAGTGGTTATCGACACGTCGAAGGTCACCTTCTCACTGAAGGTCGGAGTCTATCTCGATGACACTGTCTGCGCCTCCACCGGAATCCTTCATCACGATGGTGTCAGCGCCGGCCGTGAAAGTGAACACGCGTGCGGCCGTCGGCACATTGTCCACGATCGGCTCGAGGCCCGTGTATGTAAGCGTGCCGTCGTCAACTTCAACCGTTCCGTCGTTGACATTGAAAAATGTGTGAGTAACCGTTGTGTTGCTCGAGCCATCTGTGATGGTCATGCTGTCGCCGCCGCCGCCATCTCCCCCGCCATTCACCGTTAGACCACCGCCAGGAATGATGTTGCCGTTGGAAAAGTCAAGATTGAAGACGTCGTCACCCGTATTGTGGCCAAATATGACGAGTGGGCCGATGTCCCCGATAGGCGCACTGAAAATAATAGGGGCACCAGAAGAGACTTCAATGTTGCCGCCAGAACGATCGATCGTGGTCGTTACTCCTGCAGCAAAGGCGTCGAGTGAGATGAGGGAGCCCGATGCCTGCACGACATATGCATAATCCTCAATTTCTCCCTGCTTTGCGGAATAGTCCGTGTTGGGGTCGACAATCGTGTTGTTTGTCTTCTCGAATATGAACCTGAAGTTGCGGGTACCTGCAATTGCGGCAGGAATCGCAATTGGAATGTTGAATGTGGCAGGCGCGCCCGCTGTCAGATTGAATGTCTGCTGATTGGCCTGATCTGTAAAATCGTCGTCTGAATTCTCATCGATCCAGACATGGAGGTATCCAGCTGCATTCGTGACGACATTGACATATAGCGTTCCATTTTCCAGCGCAGGGCCCAATTTGGTGACGCCATCGTCGGTCGTCGCCAACAAACCGAGATATTGATCGCCATCGGAGGCCCCGATCTCAGCGACCGTATTGTTTGAGAGGTCACCGAAATCTGTCTGCGCCAACGCAGGAGTCGCCGCTGAAAACATGAACAGCAGCAAGAAGGTGGTCAGGACAGAGGGTGATTCGAATCGAACTTTCATAATATTCATAGCGAGCGAGCCGCTAGGTAATAGTCGTTTTCAGCTCGGAGACGGCGCTATTCACCTAACTGGTCGCTACGAGAAGATTCTACGATATAGTTTTACACAAATGGATTACGTTTGAATCTGCATTTTTAGTGGTTCATTTGAGAAAAACGTGATGTTTTTACTGGTTGTCAATGGCCATTAATTCGTCTTCGGAACACGAATTTGATCTATCTTCGGTGCTTTCCTGCATAAACACCCCTTCTCAAAGTGATTCTCATCCTGGAACCGAATGTCGACGTGGCCTCGGAACGCTATTCACAGCTGATCCGATATCTCGATTCGAACGAACACGTTACCTATACGACGCACGAAGTGCACGGATCAGGACAGGTTCTTACCGAAGTGTACCTGATTGGGAATACGTCCGCTCTCACGTTGGACTACATGCGGAGCCTGCCATGTGTCAAGCGGGTGGTGCGCGTTCAGGAATCGTATCGAATCCTGGGTCGTCACGGCGAGGAAGACAGGCCGACTGGCTTCACCTACAATGGCGTCACGTTCAGTCAGGACACCCTGCACGTCTTCGCCGGGCTGTGTGCGGTCGATACCCCCGAGCACGTCGAGATCATGCTGGCGGCGCTCAAGGAGCGCTCACAGGTCTGCACGAGGATGGGAGCCTATAAGCCCCGGACCAATCCATACTCTTTTCAGGGTCACGGTGGTTCGTGCCTGCCGTGGGTGTTCGAGCTTGCAGGGAAATACGATATCAAGGTGATCGCCATGGAGATCACCCACGAGTCCCACATCGACGAAATCAACGAAGCCCTCGAGCGGACCGGAAATCCGACGGGTATCATGCTGCAGATCGGAACGCGCAACACGCAGAATTTTGAATTGCTGAAGAGCGTTGGGAGGCAAAAGACTTTGCCGGTTCTGTTCAAGCGTGGCTTCGGGATCACGCTCAACGAATCTCTTAACGCGGCGGAATATTTGGCCAGCGAAGGAAATCCCAATGTCGTCTTTGCGCTGCGCGGGATGAAGAATCAGGGCGGGGATCCACATCGGAATATGGTCGACTTCAGCCACGTACCGGTCGTGAAGCGATTGACCCGAATGCCGGTATGTGTCGACCCATCTCACTCTGTGGGCTCTCGAGACCGTGCGCCCGACGGCATGTTGGATGTCTTTCATGCTGCGGCACAAGGGGTCGTTGCCGGAGCTAATATGGTTCTGGTTGACTTCCATCCTGCCCCATCGAAAGCCCTGGTTGACGGCCCGCAAGCACTCCGGATGGACGAGTTGTCCTGGTTTCTGGATGACGTCGCTATTGCGCGTGAAGCCTACGAAAAAAGGAAAGCGAGAGCATCGGTCGCATAATTGGAAATCCTTGGAATTGATATCGGGGGTACGGGAATTAAAGCCGCGATGGTGGATATTGCGGCCGGGAAGCTCACAAGTGATCGTTTTCGACTTCCTACGCCCGAGAATGCTTCGCCAGATGCGATCGCGGAAGTGGTCCGCGAAATCACCAACCACTTCAACTGCACGAACCGCTTCGGGTGTACCGTGCCTGCTCGCGTCGAGCATGGCCTGGTTCGTACAGCTGCGAACATTCACGAGTTCTGGATCGATACGCAGGTCGATGAGCTGTTTGCTGAAAAGACTGGATGTGACGTCACGATTCTGAATGACGCGGATGCCGCAGGCCTGGCATCGATGAAATATGGAGCCGGAAGAGGACGTAACGGAATTGTTTTTTTTCTGACCGTAGGCACCGGGATTGGATCGGCGATGTTTTTGGATGGTCAGTTGATCCCAGGCACAGAACTCGGAATGCTTACGCTTCGAGGACGGGCTGCCGAACTGTATGCGTCCGCTCGTGCTCGAAAACGGGACGAGTTGGACTGGGACGAATGGGCCGCTCGATTTCAGGAATACCTGGACTACGTCGAATACCTTTTCGCCCCAGACACGATCATACTCGGGGGAGGAATCTCGCGCCCCAAGAGGGTCGAACAGTATATATCGTACCTGTCCACCAAAGCGGAACTCCTGATCGCCGAACTACAGAATGAGGCGGGAATCATCGGGGCCGCATATGCTGCTTCCGCAGATCACCAGTAGCGATCCTTGAACCCGCGCTTTCTACCGGACGACGCGGATAATGTCGGGAACGACAAATGCACCTGGAAAAAGCCGACGTAACTCCTGCACGAGCAGGATAGCCTCCACTCTATTCTCAAAATCACCGATTCTAACCCGGAAGTACGGCTGACTATACAGGTGATAGATTTCCGTCGTCTCCTTAAGGCCGAGGGACTCGCGGGCTTCTTCATCCAGCGAACCAAGCCACAATCTGGCTCTCTCCTCTACCGCTACCGTTTCAGATCGCTCTATGGAAGCAAATATTTGAACCCTGAAGCCGCTGATCTCTTGAAGGGTTCCATCGTCGGCAGTGTTGTCCATTAGAGAAGCGGGCACGTCGTGCACGGTCTCTTTGTCCCCTTCAATCGGAGTGTCTGGATACTTCGAGACATCCAGGCTTTCCGCCTCTGACCAGAGGGTCGGCCCCACGACAACGACCGATGGGCCTCGGTCCACGGCACCGCCGCCGGAAGAGCATCCCGCCAGGACGCCTACCAGCAGCGTGAATAATACGTTGGTGTTGAGACGTAATCTCATGATCGACTGGCGGGCCTAATAGTCTGACGAGCTCTTTTGTCCCTTGAGGATCGCAACCGATGCGCTCGCACCGATGCGGGTCGCGCCGTGCGCGATCATAAGTTCGGCATCCTCTTTTGTTCGCACGCCGCCTGAAGCTTTGATCCCCATCCTCGGTCCAACCACGCGGCGCATCAATGCAACGTCCGCTGCCGTGGCTCCACCTTTTGAAAAGCCGGTAGACGTTTTTACGAAGTCCGAGCCCGCGTTCTGCGCCAGAACGGATGCAATGACTTTTTCTTCGTCCGTCAGCAGCGCGGTCTCCAAAATGACCTTCGTAACAATCTTTTCGCCTGATGGGCGAGTGGTGGCAGCGGCTTTGGCCGCATTCACGACCGCGCGAATATCGTCCTCGACATACGCATGCTGACCGCTTTTCAGCATCCCGACATTGATCACCATGTCCACCTCAACGGCGCCGTCCCGGATCGCCATCTCGGCCTCCAGAGCCTTCACTTTGGTAGCGCTTGCGCCAAGAGGGAATCCAATTACGGTGCACACCGCTACCGGAGAACCAGCCAACATTTCAGATGCGAGTTGAACGTGGCAGGGATTTACGCAGACAGAAGCAAAACAGTACCTGGCCGCCTCCTCACACAGTTCGCGAATCTGCTGTTGAGTTGTTTCAGCTTTCAGAGCCGTATGATCGATCATTCTGGCCAGAGGCGGCGCAAGATCGCAAGACACAAACGAGTATCGCTCTGGCTGATCGGCGCACACACCAAATCTACAAGCACCCGCGTCCACCATGCGGTTTAAGGCACCATGAGCCTGCTGATCTGGAGTACTGGTCTGCCCCCTCGACGCGTATCGCGCCTTCAATCGCTCAACGATTTTCTGTTTTTCTTCTGAGTTCATTTCCCAAGATACATTCTTTGACCTCGCCGATTCCTGCATCCGGTGCCTGCAATCAAATCTCGCGTGAAGCTGACGAGGGAATGACCACATTAAGAGATTGTGCATTTACAGAAACCCGGATCGAGCGCGCTTGCATTGATACGACTTCCCCATCTGCGTGAATGGGCAATCCCCTGTCAGTTTCGATAAAAATAGACTGAGTTCGTACGTACGTCACCTCATCCAACCCGACGTGCCTACCATTTCTGGCCTTTGGCAGGAGCTGGATCGCTTTCCAGAACGACAGATTGCTGACGATGCAGGGATCCAGGAAGCCGTCGCTGATCTTCGCACCCGGGTTGACGGTATAGCCACCACCGGAATCAGGTGCATTACCGACAGTCACGAACATGAGTCGGCCGCTGAACAGAAGTTCACGCGGGCTCTTCTCATTCAAGATCTTCTCATCCCAGATCGTTGCTCCTGCCGAAACCCACGTCTTGAGCGCCGACAGAATGGATACGGTGTAGCCCATCGAAAACGGCCAGGATTTATAACGGGGAGCGATGGATGCCGTATACGCGTCGAAACCAGTACCGAGGGCGTTAATAAAGATGCACTCGTGGCTCTCGGAATCCTCCTGCCAGGTAGCCTTTCCTGTATCAGCGAGAAGAACTTGGCCCCCTGCGATTTCTTCAACGGCCCTTTTCCAGGCCATCGGCATCTTCAGCGCGCGCGCAAAATCGTTTCCGGAACCGAGTGGAAGGACCCCCATGGGGACGGTAGACTGAGCCGTGACGAGACTGCTCCCGATCTCGTGCACGGTTCCATCTCCCCCGATTGCCAGTACGAGATCCGTTTCCGGCGGAAGATCGGCTGCGAGTCTATGGGCGTGCCCCTTCTCAGTGGTGAGCGTGAGAGTGACATTGGGAAACCTCATTTCGAGCACTCTCTGGACATCTGCAGACAACAATGAGGTGCTCCCGCTTCGTGCAGCGGGATTCATAATGGCAAAAACATTGTTGAAGCGGGTCATCGCGCAATCTACGATTTTGAGGGCGTCTTTTGTGGACGATCAGGACCCGGAATGTCCTATCTTCGAAAGCCGCGCCCGGGACCATCAAAAGACAGCATGATCGATCCCAGACTCGTTTTTCAACGCCCGACAGATCGTGTATGAGACCTCGTTTTGTTACAACGTTATTGATTCTGATAGCCTTCGCAGCGGCGGGCTGCTCTCGCTCATCGTCGGAATCCGACTCACTTACCCATCGGGTCGGTGTCGACGTCGAGGACGCACTCGGTAGGAAGTTTGTCTTCGACCAACCACCCGTGCGAGTTGTCACTATCGCGCCCGGAGCAACCGAGGTGGTCGCCGCGGCCGGTGGTGCCAGGTCGTTGGTAGGAATCAGCAACGTCGATTCCTATCCACCCGAGGTTCTTTCACTCCCCACATTCTCCGTGCTTCCGCTTGACATCGAGACCATCACCTCCCTGGATCCGGATCTGGTATTTGCTTCCAATCAGATAAACGATCCTGAAGACATCGACGTGTTTTCCGCGCTGAATATACCCGTGTTTTATCTCGACGCATCTTCCTGGGATGCCGTTCACAACTCTATCCTGACCGTGGGAGTCATTCTGGACACCGGCTCAACTGCAACGGCCAGGCACGACTCACTGACCACACGGATAGAGCATCTGAAGGGATTGACAGAACAGCTCGAAACTCTTCCTGAAGGCATTTTTCTAATCTCCGATGTCACTTCCTGGTCTTTCGGTCCCGGTAGCTATGTCCAGGATATCTTCAAGTGGGCAGGTATTGCGACCCTCACTGATTCATATGACACCCCAGCACCCATATTGAGCGATGAATTTGTGTTGCTATCGGATCCAGACATCATCCTGGGCACATTCGGAGACGACTTCACACCGGATGATATCCTCAAACACCACCCAACTTGGAAGACGCTTTCCGCGTACAAGAATGGCCGAATCTACTCCGTTGAGGCAGATTTAATACTTCGACCCGGACCTCGAAACGTACTGGCAGCCTATCAATTGGCAGAATTCGCTCACCCACAATTGTTCACCGCATTGGACGAGGGACACTGAAAAGAGAGCACGTCATATTGTTGATTCTGCTGGCACTGATTCTTCCGGTGCTTAGCGTTGCCATCGCATTCGGATCGGTTTCCCTCCCTCTGGCATTCTCGTTCAAGACCTTGGTGACGGCGGCCACCGGTGGATCCGTGGACATGACTGATCGGATGGTGCAGATCGTGCTGGAAATAAGGCTTCCGCGCGCGCTGGCGGCGTTCATCGTCGGAGCCGGGCTCTCCATCGTCGGGGTCGCCATGCAGGCGCTCGTCCGAAATCCGCTGGCTGAACCGTATGTACTCGGAATTTCAAGCGGGGCTTCTGCGGGAGCGTCATTATTCTACCTGGGTCTCGTACCCACCATCGTTGCCGCACGCATTGATATCACGTCTGCTGCCTTTCTGGGTGCGCTTCTTTCGATCACGATCGTCTACCTGGTAGCCCGCAGCGGCCGTACGCTCTCCACCTCCAGATTGCTGCTCGCCGGCGTTGCCATGGCGTCCTTGATGGCAGCCATCTCTTCCTTTGTGACCTTTGCGTCACCGGATCTTAATCAGATGCGTGCGCTGCTTTTCTGGCTGATGGGCTCGTTCCACGGCATAACCTGGCAAGACCTGCCCCCTGCACTCATCGTAACGATTTCGGGCGGTGTAGTACTGATGGCCGTCTCGCGTTCTCTGGATGCGCTGCTGACCGGAGAGGAGCCAGCCCACTCTCTGGGAGTTCGCGTTGAAATTCTGAAAAAGCTGCTCATAGTACTCTCGGCCCTGGTAACAGGCGTGCTGGTCTCCATCTCGGGCGCGATCGGGTTTATCGGACTCATCATTCCACACTCGATTCGCAGTGTTTTGGGGGTGAGTCACCGCTACGTGCTGCCCGGCTCGTTCATCGCCGGAGGACTCTTTCTGGTGCTCGCCGATACGCTCTCGCAGACTATCCTGGGTGGACAAGTCATCCCGGTAGGAATTGTCACTGCAATCTGCGGTGTACCGTTCTTTTTATATCTGCTGCGCAGTACCGACTATCAGTTCAAGTAGAGAATTGAAAAACCAGTTGATCAGATGGACGTATAGGCCTCCGCTTGAGGCAACTTCCGCACCATGATGACACTTACTGCAGACATATCTCCGGCTCCTTCGATCTCTCAGAGACTGACCCTGAATGATATCAAGAGTCCTGTGTCAGCCGAGCTGAAGGAGTTTCGAAAGTATTTTCGGGACTCCATGAAGTCTCGAGTTTTCCTTCTCGATCAAGTCATTCAGTACCTATTGCGCCAGAAAGGAAAGCAGATGCGGCCATTGCTTGTGATGCTGACCGCCCAGGCGAGTGGTGGGATCACAGAATCCACGTATCGGGGAGCTGCGCTTGTAGAATTGCTTCACACGGCGACGCTGGTCCATGACGACGTGGTTGACGAGGCAGACCGTCGTCGGGGAATGTTCTCCATAAACGCCCTCTGGAAGAACAAGGTGGCCGTATTGCTCGGTGATTTTCTCTTGAGCCGGGGGCTGCTGCTGGCCCTTGATCACAAAGACTATGATCTGCTCCACATCGTTTCAGACGCCGTGAAGCGAATGAGCGAGGGTGAACTGCTTCAGATCGAGAAGGCCCGCAAGTTGGATATCGATGAGGAAACCTATTTCAGAATTATTTCCGATAAGACCGCGTCGCTGCTCTCCGCCTGTACCTCATGTGGAGCCAGAAGCGCGAACGCGGACGATGCCGTCATCGAAATCATGAGATTGTTCGGTCAAGCGTTGGGTATGGCCTTTCAAATTCGTGATGACCTGTTCGACTTTGGTGTCACGGACGTCGGAAAACCGCTCGGAATAGATCTGAAAGAGAAAAAAATGACGCTCCCGCTCATTCACGCGCTGGGCGTCGCCGATCCGAAGGAGCGAAAACGCATCATGGCGATCGTTCGGAAGAATGGTAAATCGAAGGAGGACATCCGACTGGTGTCCAGATTTGTCGAGGACCGAGGTGGCATTGACTATGCAACCCAAAAAATGACCGAATTTGCTGATTCAGCTCGTCAGATCCTCACATCCCTGCCCGAGAGTGCCTCACGGCAGTCGCTCTGGGACCTGGTCACTTTTACGATCAGCCGTCGAAAGTAGCCCGATTCAGGCTCTTCGACTCAAAAATGCGATCGCCAGCTCGTTGAAGACCAGCGGACGCTCGATATTGCAGACGTGGCCCACCCCTTCGATCACTTCCAGGAAGGAGTTTCCCGCCAGGGAGACGATCCGAGTGGCGGGCGGAAGAAACATGTAATCCCGACCCCCCATCACGTACAGGGATCGACACTCGGTAATCATGGACGACCACACCTGCAGTCGTTTACTTACCTCAGGAATCAGCCATAGCCAGCGCCGAAATTCTTCCGGCTCTACCCTGCGTGCTTCTTTTCGGAAAACACGTCTAGCTTCGGCCGCCTTCTTTCCAGGCATGATGATCCAGGCGAAGACTGCATACAGCGCCCTGAACGGGATCAGGTTTTTCAACGATTGGCCGGTGAAAATAAGAGCTCGCGCCCACACCGAGAATCCAGCCACTGCTCCGGCATAGACTACAGACCGAACTTTCTCGGGAGCAATTTCCACGATCATGCGAATCAGAACTGTTCCAAGAGATACACCGATGAAATGTGCAGACTCGATCTTCTCGTGTTCCAACACGTCGACGATGTCCTGGCTGATCGCTTCGAGCGTATACGGGGGGCCTTCTCCGTGGTAATCTCTCGAGCGGCCATGGCCCCGAAGATCTACAAGCAATACATTAAACCGATCCCGAAAATCCCGTAACTGCTTGAACCAGACCGCAGAACTGCCACCCGCCCCGTGTACGAACACGACCCAATCGGATTCGGAATCCTTGCTGAAGGTTTTATAGGAGAGCATTTCGCCTGTTACTTGAACTGCGTCGTAGGGCGGTGCACGTGGTTCGACCGCCTCCTGAGTTCACGAGATAGGCCAAGTATACGAGATCGGGGCCCAGGGGTTGTCGAATAGCGGGGCCCCGGGCGGACCTTGTCAATTTTTCACGCCTCACTGACCCCTTTGGTGATGGCGATTGTGACTCTTGCCCCCGATTTTAGCTGTATGAATTTAAGTGCCAAAGCGTTCACTGAGAACTGGGGATCTTCTCCCTCGGTCGTAGCCTCTGCACCCGGAAGGGTCGAGATCATTGGCAACCATACCGATTACAATGGCGGCACTGTGGTCGGCGCGGCCATTTCCCGGGGCTGGAGGTGGCTTGTTCTCTGCGCGCCGACAGCGTAATCCGGATTGCATCGGACGGCGTCGTGGAAACGAGCATCGAAGCATACCAGGAAGCCTCGCTTCCGGATTGGACGCGCTATCCTCTGGGTGTCTTCGACGAACTCAGGATGTTGGGAATTGTAGAGGCAAATCTCGGATTTGATCTTACCGTCGTTTCCGAAATACCTCCGGGAGAGGGCCTGGCGAGTAGCGCAGCATTCGAGCTCGCGACCGCCATCGCTCTCGATGCTCTCTCTAGCTCGCAGGCGCGAGGCAGCGAAAGGTCCGCACTGGTCCGAATCGCCCATCGAGCAGAAAACAGATTTGTGGGTGTGCCATGCGGCCTACTGGATCAAAGTGTCGTAGGATTCGCTCGCGCGGGATTTTTGGTAGTCCTGGACGCCTCCACGGGCAGGCATCATCTTCAAGCCGTCCCTGAAAATAGTAGCCTGGTGCTGTTTCGGACCCATATTCGCCATCAGTTAGTCGATTCTCCCTACGAAAAGCGACACGATGAATGCCGTGTGGCGCTGATGGGTCTTCAGAAAGTAATTCCAGGAATACGGTATCTCGCTCACCTGCACCCGGTTGACATCGTCGCCTACGACGTCATACTGAATGAACCATTGCCGCGCCGCGCTCGCCACGTAGTAGAAGAACAACGGCGCGTCGGCCGGTTCCTGAGAGCTCTGAGTGAAGGTGATACCAGCGCGGCGGGTGGGCTTCTCTTCGATTCGCATGAGAGCTCAAAAACACAATTCGAAAACTCCACGCCCGAGATGGATTTTCTGGTTCAGAAATTGAAAGAGCAACCGGGAGTGCTGGGTGCGCGAATTGAATGGCAGAACTGAAACAATACTGCTTCTTAAACGACACAAGTTTCGAGACCTGATTTCGATCTCACTATTTACAAGGCAACGTGACAGAAAAGGTAGACAAACAACGACCATCCTGGCTTAAAAGGGGCACCTACTGGGGTGTTGTACTCTTGATATTCCTGTTTTTCAGATACACCGATCAAGGCACCGTCGTGCAGGGATGGCTTCAGCAGGGCTTGCTTGCCACTGGTATTTTTCAAGCCGACGTCCGCTACACCGAAGATCATGACACCCCCGCCAGCTATGATCTCTCGCTGGTCTCGCTCGACGGCCGTCCCGCGCACTTTGAGGAATTTCGAGGAAAGACCATCTTCATGAATCTGTGGGCCACGTGGTGTCCGCCCTGCCTGGCCGAGATGCCGTACATCCAGAGTCTCTACGACGATCTAGGATCTGAGGATGTGGTCTTTGTCATGTTATCGACCGACGATGACGTGGAAGTTGCGCGCCGGTTCATCGAAGCCAAGGGGTACACCTTTCCCGTATATCGAGTCGTTGGGCGTATGCCTGACGCCTATCGTAGCTTCACGCTCCCAACGACTTACGTGATTTCTCCTCAAGGTAATCTTGCGACCGTTCATGTCGGAATGGCGAACTACAACACCCGTGGCTTCAAATCATTTCTGAGAGAGCTCTCGGCCTCGCATGAGAGCGAAGAGATCTAACCGTCGCGAAGGTATGCGTCCGTCTTGTCGAGCCAATCCTGACGGGGCGGGCTGAAAATATCTACATCGAGTGTGTCCTCGAGCGCCTCTGCCTTGTGCCAGACGTTCGACGGAATGTGAAGCACCTCTCCCGCGTGGACATCGATGACTTGGGACTCGTCCTCTCCAATCCAGAATCGAAGTGAGCCACTCATTATGTAAGTGATCTGTTCGTTGTGGTGGTGGTGCCTGGGTACGACACATCCTTTGTCCAGATACACGTGTGCAACCATCACCTTGTCCCCAGAAATCATTTTTCTGCGAAGCTTTGGAGACAGCACTTCGGCTGGCATCTCTGCCCAGGATATTTTGGTGACTTCGGTTGAAGAGGTTTCGTTGGGAGCCATGGCGCAGGATTAACTGGTTAAAATGGAAGTCGAATCGGATGATAAGTACGCAATCCGTCAGGATAATCCATCAACACTCCAGCACATTTTCTGCTACCCAATTGCTCGCAAGCCTGTAACACTGGAAACGCATCAACAACCAATAAAAACCGTACGACTAGGGCCGACGGCATTATGGCGAGCCCTTCCTACCCTTCCTGTAGTCTCCATGCTGGCACATTCAACATCTGAGAGCGATTACTCTCCCCCGAATCCGGGTGGATTGCCCGGAGAAATTCCGGAAAAAGGAGGGTATTCCGTAGAATTCGCGCGCACGGAGTCCGTTCTCGGTAACGGACGCGACACGCTCGAAAGGTTGATCATGGACGATGGTCGCGCAGTCGACATGTCTCCGTTATTTTTCCGCAGACACGCGCTGCAGCTGGACGACGTCATACCCGAAAACGAAGTGTACCCACTGGTGTCCGTCGGTACACATTCGCGTGGAGCCCTGTTTCTGGACGGGGGATATCTGCTTACCGTTGCTCTGGAGGAAGAAATAAACAGGATAGCAGTCCAAATGGAAGGCTTCTTTTTCGGTCGATTCGATATTCGTGTTCCGAGCGCAGCACATCTGGAGCGCGGTGAGGGAATCAAGATCATGGAAGTCAATGGAGTCTCTGCCGAGGCGACTCACGTGTACGATCCCTCGACTCCCCTGCGGCACGCCTATCGCGTGCTGGGACATCAGTGGAAGCTGGCATACCAGATTGGTCAGGCCAACATGCGCGATGGCCACCGGCCATCGCGCATTCGTGACGTCCTGCGGCAGATCTACCTCAACAAGATCAACCCCCGGCAGAAGCCGGATAAGAGTTCAGCAGCCATTTCGAGGGGGAGGGTGTCATGATATATGCTCGATTGCTCTCAGGCCTGCGAGGAGTCGGTGAGTACGCCCTGTTCATGAAAAAGGCGTTTTCGACGACCCGGGAGTCGCTGAGGTACTTCCCTATCATCTTCCAGCAAATGGTTCGTATCGGTGTGGAATCCATCCCCGTTGTGCTCATGGCCTCGGCCTTCGCGGGCGTGGTAATCACCATCCAGACGGCCTATCAGCTTGAAAACACGATCCTCTCTTCAGAAGCGGTAGGCTCTGTCGTCGTCCCCACGCTCATGCTCGAGCTCGCCGCGCTCATCCCCGGATTGGTTCTGGCCTCGCGTATCGGGGCAAGTATAGCAGCAGAGCTCGGAACGATGAAGGTCACCGAACAGATAGACGCCCTCGAAGCGATGGGCCTCAATTCTATCGCTTATCTCGTCCTTCCCCGCGTCATCGCGGGAGTGATCATGTTTCCATCCCTGTACGTCGGCGCCGCGGTCGTCTCGATCGGCAGTGGAGCGTATGCAGGCGAGTTCATGGGCTATCTGTCTGTTGAATCCTACATCCTGGGCGCTCGTCAATTTTTTCTCGTGTTTGATGCGTTTTTTGGCGCGACCAAAATGCTCGCGTTCGGATTCGTCATTACCTCGATCTCATGTTGGAAGGGATTTCAGGCGCAGGGAGGTGCAGACGGCGTAGGAAGGGCGGCTACCCAGGCAGTGGTCATCAGCTGCGTGTGTATTCTGATCGCCGATTACATTCTCGCTGAATTGCTCCTCTGATCGCCGGCGTTCCGTATCATTCGCACATGGCGCGAAATCCATCACCTGCCCACGCATCAGCAGATGGAAACGGCTCACCTTCGGGATTGGGCACGTTCGGAGGCGTATTTACACCATCTATCTTGACCATTCTCGGGGTCATCATGTACCTGAGATTTGGATGGGTCGTGGGAAATGTCGGCCTCGTAGGGACGCTCGTAATCGTGACCCTAGCAACAGGAATCACCTTTTTGACCGGACTCTCGGTGGCGTCCATTGCCACGGATCAGCGGGTGAAAACCGGCGGCGCTTACTACATGATATCGAGGTCGCTCGGAATCGAAGCCGGCGGGGCAGTGGGAATACCGCTTTATATCGCGCAGGCACTTTCGGTCGCCCTCTATACCCTCGGATTTGCGGAAAGCGTGGTAAACGTCTTTCCGGCCCTGGATGAAAAGACCATCGCACTGATCACGACTGCTGCGGTAACCTTGCTGGCTCTCCGATCGGCCAGAGCGGCCATCAGGGTCCAGTACGTAATCATGGGCGCTATTGGACTGTCATTGCTGTCGCTGGCGTTCGGAGGATCAATCGAGCCCGGACCCGTGGAAATTGAGCCCGTCAGCCGGGTTGGATTCTGGCTGGTTTTCGCCGTCTTCTTTCCCGCGGTGACAGGGATCATGACCGGCATCAACATGTCGGGAGACCTTAAAAATCCTTCTCGTTCCATTCCCATCGGTACACTGGCGGCGATCGCAGTGGGGTTTCTCATCTATATGATCATTCCTCTCTTTCTCGTGAGCCGAGCGACTCCGGAGCAACTTATTTCGGATCCACTCATCATGCGCCGTATTTCGTTTTGGGGAGATGCCATCATCATGGGCGTCTGGGGCGCTACGCTTTCGAGCGCAGTCGGGAGCATTTTGGGTGCTCCACGAGTCTTGCAGGCGCTTGCCCGTGACAGAGTCATTCCGAAAGTCTTTCGAATACTGGGTCAGGGATCGGGCCCCAACGACGAACCGCGGATTGGAACCGCGTTCACGTTCGCGCTGGCCGCCGGCACAATCATGCTGGCCGATTTGAATATCGTAGCGCCGATTCTCACGATGTTTTTTCTGACCACCTACGGCGTCCTGAACATTACGGCGGGCCTGGAGGGATTCCTGGGGAATCCCTCCTTTCGGCCGAAATTCCGCGTCCACTGGCTGTTTTCCCTCGCTGGCGCTATCGGCTGCACAATCGTCATGTTTCTGATCAATGCTCTCGCTACGGGCGCAGCTATCACCATTGTGGTCATTATCTATTTCTGGCTGGAACACCAGGAAATAAGGTCAGCGTGGGGGGATGTCCGGACGGGAATCTGGCTGAATCTGACGCGTACCGGTTTGCTGCGGCTCCGACAAAAAACGGTAGATCCAAAAAACTGGAGACCCCATCTGCTGGTCCTCTCAGGAGCTCCTACGAAACGGTGGCACCTCATCGAGCTTGCATCCGCGCTGAGTCACAATCGAGCTCTGCTGACGGTGTCTTCGGTTCTCACGGGAGATACCCTCAGTTCGACACGCATCGAAAACATGTCCACGAGCATCTATGAGTATCTGGATAAACATGGTGTCCAGGCCCTGGTCCGAATCGTGACGGCAGACGATCCGTTCGAAGGAGCCCGCCAGCTGGTTTCGACGTATGGCCTCGGCACTCTGGTCCCAAATTCAGTTGTGCTGGGTGCGACCGAGCAACTGGACCATCACGAAGCCTATTGCAACATGATTGCGCATTTTTACGCCGCACATCGTAATACGCTGATCGTTCGGCACAACGAACAACGTGGTTTTGGAGCTCGACGACACATCGATGTCTGGTGGGGTGGCCGTAAAGGAAATGGTGCGCTCATGGTCATCCTTTCTTGGCTGCTGAGCACCAGTATCGAGTGGCGTGGGTCAAAAGTGACTATCAAGATGGTGGTACCAACGTCGGCGGCCGCGGAAGGAGCGAGGGTAAACCTGGAAGAAATTCTGCTCTCCTCCCGCACGGGTGCTCGTGCCGAGGTACTTGTTTCGGACGGGAAACCGTTTTGGGAGATTATCAAAGAGTCCTCCCATTCGGCTGATCTGGTATTCCTCGGAATGGCCACTCCGGACGACAATTTCCAGTCTTACTATTCTCAATTACAGGAACGCTCCAGCGACTTGCCCACGACGGTCTTCGTTCTGGCGGCCGAAAACATCGAGTTTGGCGAAGTAATCATGTAGCGAGGATTGGATAAGTCGGGCACCATGGACTATAATCGGCGCTTCCACTTGAATTCATCTGAAGATGCCTGGATTTTCCGCTCATCACCACGAGCTGCTTCTTGAAGCCGTCGCAAGATTCGGAACGCCGACGTATGTCTACTTCGAGGATATCCTGCTCAATCGGGTTGAGAAACTTCGGTCCCATTTGCAAGGCCTTCCGCTGGAGCTCTTATACGCGATGAAGGCCAATCACGCGGCGCCAATATTGCGAACGATGCAGAAGGAAGGTCTCGGAATCGACGCTGTATCGCCGGCTGAGCTCATCGTTGCGCTGGAATCAGGGTTTCCGAAGGATCGCATATTGTTCTCGGCGAACAACATGACAGATGAGGAAATGCACTTCGCGCATTCGAAAGGCGTCATTCTGAACATTGGTGAACTCTCGAGACTGGAAAGACTTGGACAACAGTATCCTGGGTCGTCCGTCTGTATTCGGCTGAATCCGCAGATTGGCGCGGGCCACCACGAACACGTGATTACCGCCGGCGAACGGAGCAAATTCGGAATACCGGTAGAACAGATTTCCGAGATTCACCGTTTAGCCGAAACGCACGGCATTAAGATCGCAGGATTGCATCAGCACATCGGGAGCGGCATTCTGGACACCGCCGTGTTGTGGCGCGCGATCGAAGTCATTCTTGAGGCATCCCTTTCCTTCGGCCAGCTCGAGTTCATCAACGTGGGTGGCGGGCTTGGTGTGCCCTACGGGCCGGGCGACTCGGAACTGGATATGAAACGGTTTGAATCCGACATTGTCGTTCCACTCCAAAATTTTATCGACTCTCACCCCTCCCGAAATTTGTCAGTCTGGTTCGAGCCAGGACGATTTTTCACGGCAGAATGTGGTGCACTCCTGGCCACGGTCAGCACGATCAAGCAGACTCCTCACCGCACATTCGTCGGCGTTGATTCCGGCATGAATCATCTCGTACGTCCAGCCATGTACGACGCTTATCACGATGTGGTGAACCTTTCTAAGCCCGATGGGAAGAAGATGAAGTACGACGTCGTAGGCAATATCTGCGAATCGGCCGACTTTTTCGCAAAGGATCGGCTGATACCCGAGCTCTCAGAAGGCGACCTGATCGCTGTTCTGGACGCCGGCGCCTATGGTATGTCGATGGCAACGACGTATAACCTCAGGCCGTTACCCGCAGAAGTCTGGGTTGACAGTGGCGGAGAATTCAGCTTGATTAAAAAACGGAAGAGTCCCGAAGAATTGGCAAGGGAAGTCCTTTAGAACTTGGCCATTGTAGTCTCTCCTGCATCTTGAGTGCCTTATTCTAAGTGGCCGTCTTGTCCAGACTCGTCATTCCCACACACTGCCTTGTTGCGAAATTCAACATTCCTCCATGGGTCGTGTAATTGATTCGACCTGAATAATGTCTTAAATTTGTGGGCTACGCGGTTTTATACCCGAAGGGGTTATTGCCGCAGTTAACCAACCTCTCGCGTCGGTAATCAGTCCGGCGCCCAAAAGAAGAGATTCCAATGTACGCGATAGTCGAGATTGCCGGTAAGCAGTACAAAGTGTCGAAAGATGACACGCTGTATATACCAAAGCAGCAGGCGGAGCCAAAGGCGAAGATTACTTTTGATTCGGTCCTCCTCCTGAACGACGGCAAGGCCGTCAAGGTGGGGACACCCACGGTGAAGGGAGCAACCGTTAAAGCCACCGTCATCGAGCATGTCAAGGCGGACAAGGTCCTGGTGTTCAAAAAGAAACGCCGTAAACGCTACAAAGTGATGAACGGACACCGTCAGCCCTATACGCAGATCAAAATTGATGCTGTTTCTGTCGCAAAGAAAAAAGCGGCGCCAAAGAAGAAAGTTGAACCAAAAGCCAAAGCGAAAGCAGCCGCGGCTGATTCCGAATAATAAAACACGCAAGGTCCTGAATGGCTCATAAGAAAGGAATGGGGTCAACCAACAATGGTCGCGACTCCAACCCCAAGATGCTCGGTGTGAAAGCTTTTGGTGGTGAATTTGTAAAAGCAGGCGCAATTATCGTCCGCCAGCGTGGAACCAAGTTTCATCCTGGAGACAATGTTGGTAGAGGCGGTGACGACACACTGTTCGCCACATCTGCTGGTACGGTCCGTTTTACACGAGGCAAGAACGACCGTAAATTCGTTAATATTGATCCGGCGACTGCCTGACAAGTACCGAAGTCGACTTTTAAATGGCCCTTTTCCTGAACGGAAAAGGGCCATTTTTTTATGCTTTAATCCTTCATGCGCCCCCCTGAGTGCGGTAATAATGTCTGTCTTCGGGAAAAATATGCCACCTGAACGAGGCCCGTAACGTCCTTATGGGCCCTGAATGGAGGTTTTAGACTTGGCAGATCGTTTGTATGTCCTGAGTCGGTCACGATTTCCACAATGGAGATCGGCCCGTGAGAACAAACCGCCCACCTGGGCGAACCGACCCAACAAAACGAGAGCAGCCATGATGCGCAATGTCGAACTCGAACCCCGGAATGAGTCCTTTTTTTCCGGTTACCGTCTTCCAGAGCTCACCTTCGAAACGACGGATCTCCCCTATCCTTCACTGATCCCCATCTGGGACTTAATGAGGGCACAGAAATACGAAGAAGCCCGCACCATGGCACTCGATGCCATGCAAGAACGCCGGATTTTTCCTGCTGACGAACGTGCCGCCATCAAAATTGCGCTGGCCACAGCGGAATTCAAACTGGGCGCCACCGACATAGCCAAGCGCATGGCGGGACGGAGCCTCGACCTGACGACCAATCAGTTCTCCGGTCACAACATTCTTTTGTCGATCCATGTAGTCCGCAAAGATTTCACGGCGGCCTATCTGTATCTGGCAAATCTTCCCCTTCCGAAAAAGACACCTTCCTGGGACGAGGAGCTCTCCATGCAGGAAGTGCATGTCGCACTTGCAGCCTGGGCATGGCAACTCGGCCAATGGGATCAGGTAGCCGATCATCTACACATGGCGTACCCCGCTGGCCTGAGCGAGATGCCTGCTGCTATCCGAGAAGACTGGTTCAGATTGTCGCTGTATCGAGGTCTGCCCGATGATGCAGCTGCAGCTGCTGCGACCCTGATTGATGATCGCTCGATTGACTCAGCTGATGAACTTTTACAGACGATCGTACAGAGTGGCTGGACCAAACAGGCGCTCCCTCTCTATCGCAAGTTCTATTCAGATAAGCCGGAAAGCGAACTCCTGCGCCGTCGCCTGGTCGCCCTGTGCGTCAAGGAAGGCGAGATGGATGAAGCGAGAGTTCTGGCCAGCACGAGTGCATTGAAGCTCGCTGCCTGACACCCGAATCGATCCCCGTTCTTACGTATCACGTTTACTTTCATTCAGGGTCATGACTGTCAATAAATATCGCACAACCGGACGACTCACACTGCGGCAACCACCCTCTCGGGAGACCGCAAAGGCTTCGGCACTGGCATTGGAACTCGGAACTGCTCGCGCAGAAGATGTAATTCGCATTCTCTGGAGCGACCCGATGTCAGCCTTGAATGTCCTTAAAAGAGCCAATGAGTCGTATTACGGCCTCCGAGAAAAAATAGGAAGCATATCGCACGCCGTCGAAATTCTAGGAGTCGAAGCGTGCTTACGACTACTCTCAGAGTCGACGGAGTCAGGCGCCGAGTCCCCCGTGATCGACGCCGTCGTTCGACACGCAACCGCTACAGCGTCCATTAGTCATCGACTGGCAACTGGATCCTGGCTCTGGAACGATCACTCTCCCAGCCGTCCTGACCTGGTCTCAACTGCTGGATTGTTGCACAGTATTGGCAGAATCGCCCTCTGTGCTTCTTTTCCATCCGAAACGGAATCCCTCTACGGATATTCAGAGCTGAACTTCCCCGTCGAGGGCGATCGCCGGGAACTCGAACAGCTCCAGTTTGGGATAGACTACGCCGAGGTAGGAGAATTCATCGGTCGAAAGATGCACCTGCCCACCGAACTTATCGAATCGGCACGAGGTCATGTCCAGCCAACCATGTACCCTGCCGAAAGTACTTCCCGCCGAATTTCTTTGATCGTTGGAACGGCCGGCTTCCTGGCTGATCAGTCGGGTTATGGAATGGAGCCTCAAGTGTCCTTTACCTACACCGGTGAGAACAGCATCCTTTCCGCGTTTCAAAGCGAAGTGGCCCTTCAACCATCGACCCTCAATGATGTGCTGGAAGAGCTCGATCAGATGAAATTGAATTCTCCAACACAAACCTCAACCAATATCGGCCGCTCCGAAGATCGAGGAGCACGGCCGCGCCAGATCAAGCCCGGAACAGGCTCCGTTCAGAAATCCACCCAACAGCCCGATGCCCGCGCCGGTGCCCGGTAAAAGAATCTATTAGCTTCAATGTCAGATAATAAAATTAAGCATACCGAACGGCCGCCTGTTTCGAGATTGACCCGAACCGCGACGCCACCCGCACCCGAACTCAGCAGGGAAACACTTGCTGACTTCTCCCAGGTTATCACCCACAGGATTGGGAGTCTGCTCAGCGGCATCGAGGGCTATACGGACCTTATTCTATCGTCTTTGCACTCCCCTGATGACCGCGAAAATGCGTTCAGGATTTTGGAAAGTGTTTCGAGAATTAATGGAGTGCTGACCGACTTGAATCACTACGAGGAGCTCCTCGATCTCTCCAAACACCTTGTGGGCGCGAGACTGATCAGCACAGAGCTTACTCACCTCCTGGCGGACTCGGAGGCTCAAAGGCTTCGAGTTACGCACGAACTCCCTGAGGATGTGTTGATTGATGCCGATGACCGATTGCTCAGACAGGCCCTTCTGTCCATTTTAAGAAATGCGTTTGAGGCGACCCGTTCAGATAAACTCGCGGTCTCTCTTGATGTGGATTGCATCCATGAAAACAAAACAGTCCGTTTTCGCATATTCAGTCCCGTTCCGATTGAGGATGAGACAATTCGAAAACAGATATTTAATCCCTTTTTTACTACCAAGGCAGCAAATCTTGGCCTTGGATTGACGATGGCCCGTAGAATATTCCGGACACACGACGGAGACGTTAAACTGACGAGCTCCGAACTGACGGCAGGAACTGAATTCACCTGCACAATACCTCGCGCACTCGTGTAAGACGTGCACTCGTGAAACTGGTGTACGAGGGCATCCATTTTTAGGTATATTGAGGCTGCACTTTCTCAGTCACGACTGACCTTTACCAAGGAATGGATCGCGAGCCGCATCTTCTTTTCGTCGACGACGAAAATCTACTCCACAATCTTTTCGAGCGACTTTTTACCCGGCATGGCTTTCAGGTCACCTGTTGCGCCAGCGCTGCCCAGGCGATTGAGCTTCTGAAAGACGAATCCTACGATCTGGTAATCACTGATTTCATGATGCCGGACATGGACGGTTTCGCTCTACTGGGACACATACGGCAGTTCTACCCCACTACGAGGGTCATCATGGTGACGGCACACGCAAATGTGCAGCATGCGGTTCGAATGATGCAGCACGGTGCTATTGACTACATTCCCAAACCCTTTACGACGGCGGAGCTGCTCGACAGAGTGAACGCCTCTCTAGCCAAGGACCTCCCCGGGGTTGATGTCGCGCCGGCAGATTCCAAAGATGGAAACCGTGCGAAATCGAAAGGGACTCAAGTGGAGTACATCGGAGAGTCCGAAAGCATACTGAGACTCAAGTCCATCCTGCCGCGCGTCAGTAAAAACCAGGCCCCCGTCTTCATTCAGGGCGAGAGTGGAACCGGGAAGGAGATCCTGGCTAGGTTGATTCACCAGAATAGTGATCGTGCTAACGGACCCTATCTGACAATTAACTGTGCTAATCTCCCTAGAGATCTGGTTGAGAGCCACCTTTTCGGTCATAAAAAGGGCGCGTTCACCGGAGCCGTCGAAGACATGACGGGAGCCTTCGAGAACGCAGATGGAGGTACCCTCCTGCTCGATGAGATCACTGAGATAGAATTGGCCATCCAGGCCAAACTCTTGCGCGTCCTACAGGAACATGAGTTTCAGAAGGTGGGCTCAACGGAGGTGAAGAAAGTAGACGTCCGCATTGTGGCCACGAGTAATCGCAATCTGGGAGAGGTCATTTCAGAGGGCTTATTCCGGGAAGATCTGTACCACCGTCTTGCCGTGTTTCCCATGACGGTGCCACCTCTGCGCGATCGCCACGGCGACGTTGAAATCCTGGCCAACCATTTCGTCGATAAGTACTGCAACCTGTACTCACTCGAGTCCAAGTCACTTGCACCGGATTTGGTCGCTCATTTCAACGCCTATTCTTGGCCAGGAAATGTGCGTGAACTCGAAAACATGGTTCAGCGTGGTGTTCTGCTCTCTGCCGAGCGGACAGAAGTTGCCAAGTCTGATGTCTACGACGATTTCTTTACTGACGCTGAAGCAGTGCGCGATACGTCATCCGATGGTTCCAGCTTGAAGCTGTCAACCATCGACGACATGGAGCGCCACATGATTCTTCAAGCACTTCAAGATTCCGGAAACAACCAGCAAGTCGCTGCCGATAAATTGGGCATCAGCGCTAGAACTATTCGAAATAAGCTCCGGAAATATCGCGAAGATGGCTTGATTGATTAAGACCGCTTATTTCTGCCTCAAGACGATTTGTCTGCCAAAGCACTTCAGCCCGCGCAATCAGCGCCCAAATCGACCCAAGAGGAAGCATTTTCGCCCCAGGTAACCCGATAAAGCGGAAAGTTTTTCCTAATCGACAGAAGTTGACGTTTTCTTAAGTCCCTCACGAAATATTTTATCACTGTAGTTGCGGCCGTCCGTCTCAAGCTCCGCAAAGTCCATAAACACCCGTATCGACCCCAGAAGGTCGAATTTAAGCCGGGATAGATAATTTATTTCCTCGATTTGCCAGCTCCAGTCAGGAAGCGTGGCGGCGATAATCCGGTGGGTGGCATAGCCTTTGCTCGAAGGGAGAGTGTTGTCGATAATCACACTCGCTTTATTGCCCATGCGTGCCCTGTTTACTCAACTCAGTCTTCTGGTCGGCTTTATCACGGCATTCAACATGAATGCTGCGAACTACAGCCTCGCGCTTGCTATTGCAACTGGCCTTCTGGTCGCCTGCAGTATCTACGCCGTCCTTCTGCTGGGTGACATAACGATTCACCGTGTGCTTGAAGAAAAAGTCGGAGCGCTTACCTCGGTCCGATTTATTGATGACGCTTTTGATTCGGATTGGCTCGACGAGCCAATCTCCGAGACTGACCTGACAACGCCGACAAAGGAAGCCATTGCTGCCTGAATCGACCGACCTCCTTCCACTCACTTGCCCCTCAGATCATGGCCAATGACCTACAAAGCGTAGCCGTAAAATTTGTGCAGGAACCCACTGAGCGTCACCGCACAGACGTAGTGCTCGCCGCAGTTCCGCTCGTTCGATCAATCGTTGGACGTCTATCGATTCCAGATCATCCACTCGCGACTCGCGAAGATTTGGAAAGTGTGGGTCAGCTGGGGCTGCTTCAGGCTCTCGATGGCTTTGATCCAGAAAGAGGAACTCCATTTGTATCCTATGCCTACGGGCGCGTTCGAGGAGCACTCGTTGATTATCTGCGTTCCATCGACCCACTTCCTCGCGAGCGACGCCGTGTCTTGGCTGAGGCTCACAATGCGATGGATAAATTGCGTCAGAAACTGGGCGATGAACCTTCTGATCATCAGGTCGCCGAATATCTGAACATGACGCTCATCGATTACCACACCCTATTAAGAGACGCACAGTGCCGTTTTGCGCTGTCCCTGCATGCTCCCATCGATGGCGAAAGTGAGCAGACGGTCCTCGAAATCATCCCGAATACGGATACTTTAAAGGCCTTCGAACAGATCGATCGCGAGTCTTTGAAAGACTATATCAAAACACTCATTAACGAGCTTCCAGAGAGAGAGCAGACGATAATTGCCCTCTACTATTTCGAGAACTTGACTCTGCGCGAAATCGCCGGGTTGATGGACCGCACGGAAGCTCGCATCAGTCAGATCCTGGCCAAGGTGCTGAAAACGCTTCGCGCGCAACTGGCAATAGTTTCGAGCAGGGCTGCATAGACATTTTTTGCGAACCTCGGAGGGCCCTACCGCCTAGCAAACTCCGAGATCAGCAAATGATGAGGGAAGGTCTTCGGGGCGCGCAGCTTACGCTGCGCGCCCCGAGCCATTTTATCGGATCCTGCGTCCCTCTTCCATTATGCCTTTCCCAAAACCGTTCGATGTTTTAATCTTCTGCGAATCGTCGAACTAATGCGGCAACGTTCAGTATATTGCCGAGCTTCGATAAAAAGCGTTTTATCAGCATTTTTACCCCTTCAGCGTCGTTTTAGACGGCGTGATTCTTCTACATAAAAATGATCGCGGTAGCGATTGAGGGTCGTCCATGGGTGTAATGAATAATCTCCGAGAAAACACTGGAGTCATGCTCTGGATTCTTGTTTTCGCCTTCGGAGTCATCTGGGTTCTCCAGGATTCCGGTGGATTGGAAGCCGTAGGGAATTTGAACAACACTATCGCCACAGTCAATGGCTCCGCGATATCGATTGAAGAGTATCAACTCGAGGTCGATCGTCAGGTGCAGAGCTACCAGAACCAGACGGAGGACAGCATGCCTCCGCAGATGCTGGATCAGACACGCGATCGCGTGTTCAACCAACTCGTAGAAGCGCGTCTTCGAGAGCAGGAAATGGCGCGCTTGGGCATTGAGGTTTCTGATGATGAGCTCATCGACATGATTCAGGGTGTAGATCCACATCCAATCATCAAAGCCTCGTTCAGCGATGGTGAAGGCGGCATCGATCGGATTCTGCTTCAGAATTTTATCGCCGACCCCAACGCCACGGCCAACTGGCTCTATATAGAGCAGTTACTGATCAGTGAACGTAGAAGCCAGAAACTCGAAAATCTTATCGGCGCCACCGTCCGCGTAACCGAAAAGGACGTTAGACAGGAGCACATCCGGCGTAATCGGAATGTGGATGTCGACTACGTTTCCCTTCGTTTCACCGCTCTTTCAGATGACGACATATCCTACGACGATGTCGATCTGAGACGTTTTTACAACGATCATAAAGACGAGTTTTCGCGCGAAAAGACGTTCGACCTTTCGTACGCAACCATGTCCAAAGCGCCAACGTCAGACGATACCCTGCTTGTCTTTTCTGATCTTGTAGGCATGATGGCAGATTTCAGCGCCGCGGAAAACGACTCATTATTTCTTGCTCGGAATGGGTCTGAACGTCCTTACACTGACGCCTACTTCCGTCGCGACGAGATCGCGGATGAAATGGCAGAAGCAGTATTCAGTGATGTCAAGACCGGAATTGTGGTGGGACCCATCGTATCTGGTGGACAGGTTCACCTCATCAAAGTCATGGATGTTCGTGCTCCTGAAGAAACGGCGGTCAAGGCAAGCCATATCCTCTTCAGGGCCGCAGACGGAGACGATGATGCGATCGTAGAAGCGAGAACAGAGGCTAATTCGGTGAGGCGTCGTATTCTCGCGGGAGAAGACTTTGCGGACCTCGCTCGTGAGTTTTCTGACGACGCCACCGCATCCCGCGGTGGAGATCTTGGATGGTTTGGCCCCGGAAGAATGGTCACCGAATTTGAGGACGCAGCATTTGGCGCTCGTATCGATCGTGTGGTCGGTCCCATCAAGACGCAGTTTGGCTATCACCTGATAATGGTGACCGACAAGGCCACACAGGAAGCTCAGCTCGCCGACTATGCGCTCTCGCTCCGAGCGAGCGTACAGACTCTGAATCGAGTCCAGGGTCTGCTGGACGACCTGCAGTATTTTTCGACTGAGGAAGGCAACTTCTCAGACGAAGCTGAGAGACGTGACCTGATGGTGCGGACGGTTTCAGTGGGAGAAAAACAACAGTTCATTCCGGGACTTGGAAACAGTCGTGCGCTTCTGAATTTTCTGGAAACGGCCTCCGAAGGCGATGTCAGTCCAGTAATCGAGTTGAACGATGTATTCTTCGTAGCCTCTGTCGACGGAGTGACTAAAGCAGGCTTTCAGCCCTTTGATGACGTGAAATCGCAGTTGGAGCCTCGCGTCAGAAATGAAATGAAGGCAGAAATTCAGGCTTCAAAACTACAGAATGCGCTGGGTGCAGGTGGTTTTGACACTCTTGCTGAGTCGGTGAGCACGTCGCAGCGGTCCGCTTCTGGCCTCTCCTTTTCAAATTTGACCGTACCCGGTATCGGTCGCGACCCGCTGTTCGTGGGGACTGCGATGGGTATAGACGTTGGCGCGATCTCGGAAGTTGTGACTGGGTCCAACTCCGTCTACGTCATTCGTGTAAGCAGCATTGCTGAGCCCGGAGCGCTTCAGCCTTCGGACTTCACGACACTACAGGATCAACTGACGTCACAACGCCAGAATCTTGTACGGTCTCGATGGATTACGGCGCTTCGCGAATCCGCAGATATCGTAGATAACCGCCGATTCTATCTCCAGTAGGAGCCTCAGTCGGTTCTTAATCTTGATAGAGAGGGCGCTCCCTGATGGGAGCGCCCTCTCCATTTTCAGAGCTCCAGTGTAGCCCGATAGATCACGGACGCTGCACCCTCGAGATACAGGTTCGTTGGATCATCGGCGGATCCCTCGAAACCGACAAACAATGTTCCCCCACGCATCGCGACCGCGAATCTGTGGGCCGAACTCTTGCCCGTCATTGCTGTCACAAGGCTCGCCGCGATGGCTCCTGTACCACATGCAAGTGTCTCGGCCTCTACTCCCTTTTCGAACGTGCGCACCCTCAGGTGTCCACCACTTTCGACCTGAACGAAGTTGACGTTCGCTCCGTTTGGAGTCAGCGTCGTATCCCTCCTGATCTGAGTTCCGATCGTCACGATATCCACCGAGTCTACATCGTCTACAAACACGACGATGTGTTCCGTTCCGGTCCAGAGGTAGTGCGCTTCCAGCTCGCCCTGCCCAAACTCAGCGCCCAGCGAGAGGTCTCGTTTAAAATGCTCGGGGGCTGGAACGAACAAACGAACATCTGACCCATCATCAGGAACAGAAGCGCTGTACAACCCCGCGTCCGATTCAAATTTCAAGGGTTCTGCAGCGAGCCCGGCATCCCTTGCAAAACGTGCGAGGCATCTTGCCCCGTTACCGCACATCGTACCGAGGGACCCGTCTGCGTTGTAGTAAACCATCCGGTAGTTCGCATCTTCACCTTCTGCCACAGATAGCCCCAGGAGGCCATCCGCACCCACACCGGTTCGTCGTGGACAGAAACGAGCCGCAAAACCTGACAGTTCTTCGGCAGTAAAAAGATAAAACCGGTTATCGATGACAATAAAATCGTTTCCAGCGCCGCTCATTTTCGTAAATTCAAGAACGAATTTGGGAGTTGGTGGCACAGTCTGCATGTGGAACTAACCGGTCCTTGTTTTGAATACTGAAAACGACTCCTTCGGGAGGGGTCTGATTGTAAAAATACTCTGATCTGAGGAAAAACCGCCTATCTTGAAAGAAAAACGACTTAAGATTGAGAAAGCCGAACCCCTTCTTTTGTTTGGTCTCAATGACATCTACCTGAAACGAATCGAATCAGCCTTTCCTGGCGCGCACATCACAGCACGGGGCAACCAGGTATACCTGCAGGGTGAGGATGAGGACATTGAGTCCATATCTCGCATCCTCGACGAGCTCACTTCTCTTCTGAACCGAAACGGTAACCTGACAGAAGGAGATGTAGAAACCGTTCTCGCACTCTCTGCCTCTGGAGATGGATCGCCTCTAACGCTACTGGGAGATGGCTCGCATCATACCGTATTGTTTACACCGAAGGGCGGTGTGGTAAAAGCCAAGACCCCGAATCAGATTCGCCTGGTCCAGTCGGCGAAGAAAAACGATATCGTATTCGCTATTGGACCGGCTGGAACTGGAAAAACGTACACGGCAGTCGCCCTCGCGGTTGCGGCTCTGAAGTCCAGACAAGCCAAACGAATTGTTTTATGCCGGCCTGCCGTTGAGGCTGGAGAACGTCTGGGATTCCTTCCGGGTGACATGAAGGAAAAAATCGATCCGTATTTACGGCCTCTGTACGACGCATTGGAGGACATGCTTCCCAAGGAAAAACTGAAGACCTACCTGGAAAACAATACCGTTGAAATCGTCCCGCTCGCATTCATGAGGGGGCGAACCCTGAATTCAGCTTTCGTAATCCTGGATGAGGCTCAGAACGCCTCTGCACTGCAGATGAAGATGTTTCTGACCAGACTCGGCGCCAACAGTCGAGCCATCATCACGGGCGACTTGACCCAAACCGACTTGCCTTCCAGAGAAGTCAGCGGGCTCGCTGAGGCCAAGGAAATCCTGCGGGATATTCAGGGCATCGATTTCATTCATTTTGATGAGAATGATGTCGTCCGCCACCGCCTCGTCAGGGACATTATCAGGGCGTATTCGAAGTTTTTTGGCGGGGACGATTCTGGCCAAGCCAGGTCTTGATTCGAGCCGGTAGAAGATTGAAGCCCCAGGGGCCCGATGGATCCAGTTATTTGACTTCCACTATGGCGTTGTCAATGAGCCGTGCCTTTCCGAAGTAAACCGCCACTGCAGCGAGTACCGTCTGCCCGGCTTCAAGGCTTGCAACAGGCTGCAAATCCTGTGTATCCACAATTGAAACGTAATCCTGGCGGCCCTCGGAAGCTTCGCCAATGATGGACTCCATGGACGAGATAATGCTCAGAGCGTTTCTCTCGCCTTGATGCTCAATCAGATCTCGAGCCAATGCCACAGAACGGGAAAGCACCGTAGCCTGCTCGCGCTCATGGGGCGTCAAGTATCGATTTCTGGAAGACAGGGCCAGGCCATCCTCGTCTCTCACTGTTTCGACGCCGACGAGTTGCGTGTCGAATCCCATTTCCCGGGTCATCCGGCGCAGGATGAAAAACTGTTGGGCATCTTTGAGCCCAAACACCGCGTAATTGGGCCGTACAACGGCAAAAAGACGCGAAACGACCGTTGTTACACCTCGAAAATGACCCTCACGTGACGCTCCACAGAGATGATCACCCATGTGAGCCACTTCGACCCATGAAAAGTTGTCTTCGTACGGATAGATCTGCTTGACATCGGGAGCAAACACGACGTTGGTCAGGCCCTGTTTCGCCAGTTTTGCCAGGTCCTCATCCAGATTGCGGGGATAAGCACCGAAATCTTCCGACGGGCCAAACTGAGTCGGATTCACAAATATGGACACAACCACACGATCTGCAGATTGAGCTGCCTTCTCCACCAGCGCGAGATGACCAGGATGAAGGGCACCCATTGTGGGCACCAGAGCGATTGACTCCCCCTTCAGCGCTTTAGAAAGGGTCCAATCTCTCATGGATCGAGCCGAAAGTATGGTCTTTATGTGTTCCAATGGCCTTTTTTCGTCAAAACCGGTGAGAAGATACAGCGGTCTAGGTACACGATTTCAGCAAAGCTCAACACCAGCAGTCGAGCCCACCCTGTATATTAGGATTCTGAACGATCCCATCTGTTTCACCCTCCGATCAATAAGGCGAATTCATGACGGATTTCCGTACTGAAAAGGACTCTCTGGGCGATGTGCGAGTGCCCGCTGATGCCTGGTATGCAGCTCAAACCCAGCGTGCGGTCGACAATTTCCCGATCTCAGGAATTCGTTTTCCGAGACGATTCATCGAAGCTCTCGGAACGGTCAAACTGGCGGCGGCGAAGGCAAACGAGGGTCTCGGAATTCTAGATTCAGAAACCGCAGCCGCGATTGCAGACGCAGCTCAACAGGTTCGTTCGGGAGCGTATGACGATCAGTTTGTCCTTGATATCTTCCAGACCGGGTCCGGAACGTCGTCAAACATGAATGCCAACGAGGTCATTTCCAACCTCGCCACCGTGGCCAAAGGAGGCAAAAAGGGAGATAAGATCGTGCACCCGAACGATCACGTAAACATGTCCCAGTCGTCGAACGATGTAATCCCGACAGCTATGCACGTGTCGGCCGTCGTTGCCATCGAACTCGAGCTCCTTCCTTCGATGGAGCAGTTTAGTGCGGCGCTGCAGGAGAAGGCTTCAGAATTTGATGATGTCGTAAAATCAGGTCGTACGCATCTGATGGACGCTACTCCTGTCAGATTGGGACAGGAATTCGGCGGCTATGCAGCGCAGATTTCACAGGCCATACAGCGTGTAAAATCATCCAGAGATGAACTGTCTGAGTTGGCATTGGGTGGCACCGCTACCGGAACTGGAATAAACTGCCCGGCAGGTTTCGCCTCATCCGCAATTGATTTCATTGGAGAGGCAACTGGACTGAGCTTCAGGGAATCACCCAATCATTTCGCTGCCCAATCGGCGAAAGATGCTTTTGTCCAGGCATCCGGCACGCTGAATACGCTGGCTGTCTCGTTGATGAAAATCGCAAACGACATCCGGCATCTTTCTTCAGGCCCCACCTCAGGATTATCAGAAATTGTCCTCCCGGCAATCCAGCCCGGATCTTCCATCATGCCGGGAAAAGTGAATCCTGTATTGAGCGAGGCCGTGATGATGGTCTGCGCCCGTGTCATGGGAAATCACGTCACCATCACCACGGGAGGCCAGCATGGCAATTTTGAGTTGAATGTGATGATGCCTGTCATGGCGCACGCGATGCTGGAGAGCATTTCCATTCTGGCGGGAGCAATGAACGCGTTTCGCGAAAAATGTCTCGTGGGAATTCGCGCTGATAGAGAGCGGTGCAGAGAATTGCTCGAACTGAATCCCTCGATCGCCACGGCTCTGAACCGGGAGATCGGATACGACATGGCGTCCAAGGTTGCCAAGGCCTCCGCCGCAGAAAAGAAATCTGTGCGCCAGGTCGTACTCGAGATGGGCCTTCTGGACGAAAAAGTTCTGGACAAACTTCTCGACGTCAGGCACATGACCGAACCCGGTGTTCCTGGAGACTAAAGGAGCGCGGACCGAGTCCCTCCTCTCGTAAGGAGTCGGCATTACGTTACCGCGCTCAACTCAGCGGAGACTATCGAGATCGAATCTCCGCACTCAATTCGACCTCCCTCTTCGACGGCAAACAGAGCGCCCCTGAGCCCGAGCTCCTCAACAAGTTCTTTCGCCCGGTTCGAGGCTCGGCGGCCGAACGTGTCGCAGGGCCGATGATCTTTCTGGGAGCGTCTCAGGACCACGCTACCAATTTTCAGTCGGTCCCCTGGTTTCAATGCGCCCAGGTCGACGCCTTCCGTGATGAGATTATCTCCGGGCACGGCTACTTCGATCTGAAGAGCTGTTATTACCTCGACCGCCATCGCCGTGACTTCTCGATCCGAGACCCGCTTGCCCCGCCACCAATCTTTTTTTGCATGATCTCCCCGAAAGCCCTGTTTTTCAAGCACGTCTACCGATGTCACGATCGAATGGATGCCTGGACCCGGCTTTTCGATCAGAGCGTGGACACGAGGAGGTTCCCCATACGTCAGGCCGGTTAATGTTTTTCTCACGTCACTCATCTAAACTCGTCATCTACTCTTTTCAACACAGATCAACCATCCCACTTGACTGTCCGACATTGGACCGAAAAATCACTCGGATGCTATAAACTTCCGGTCTTTGACGACCTTTTCAAAGCGTTGTAATTCCAACAGTTTCTGGTTCAACTCCAAAGTATCCTCCCCCGCTGTCTGACGTTGGTAGATCTCTTGGCGCAACCGTTCTTCCGTTTCTTCGATACGGTGCAATTTGAGAATCACCATAGCTCCAGCCGCAGCTTCCGAAGCATCCTCATCCAGTTTCGGCACCGAAATATTCTTACGGCGCTTCCAGTTCTGGGACGGCTCCACAGCGACCATCATGATTTCTGCTGCCAGAGCCTGAATGTCGCTACCCATGGAATCCCCGAAAAATATTCGACGGTCCAGTTCTTCCGCTTCGTATTGGCGCACCAATTCGGTGGCCATCGACCTTGATGCTCCTTCAGTAAAATCTGACAGAGGCATGCTACCCATTACCCACTCAATCATCGCCGTTCCTTCCTCCAGCATCAGTTGGAGTAATTTCTTTTCGGCAGGAATCGGAGTGTGTGAAGCTTCCTTTCGCTCAGTGATCGCGGGAGTCTGGCGCGCATGAAAGTCATCTCTGTCCGATTTTCGCTTCGCTCGAATGACGACCTTTTTCCGATCCCCTTTCATTGTGGCCGCCAGAATGGGCCGAAGCTGCATGTCCGGAATATCCAGACTTGAGGACGCGCTTCTCAGATAGGACTCCCGTACAAGATCATCGGGAATCTGAGCAATCGACTGGATGATGGTTCTCTGGACAGCAGCCTGACCTTCGGGTGAGTCCATCCGGCCTGCTTTGGCAGCGTTTTCGAGCACAAACTCGATAAAATTCTGGCGATGCTCTCTCAGATACGTCTCGAATTTGGGGCCGCCGTGGGTCCGAACGAATGAATCCGGATCTTCTCCGTCGGGAAGACTCACGGCGTAGGGAATCATGCCCTGTTTCAAGATGAGGTCTATCGCTCTGAGTGCAGCCCGCAGGCCTGCCTGATCCGCATCGTAAAGCAGTACGATCGTCTTCGCATATCTCGAAAGAGCGCCGATCTGATCCTCAGTAAGCGCGGTCCCGGAAGAGGCGACAACATTTTCGACACCCGATTGATTGAGGGATACGACATCGGTGTAGCCCTCCACCATTATCACTTCTTCCTTCGAGCGGATGGTATTCTTGGCGTGGTACAACCCATAGAGTACCCTGCTCTTGTTGTAGACCTTGGTCTCCGGAGAATTGATGTATTTGGGCTCGTCATCCTCTCTCAGAATTCTACCTCCGAAGCCCAGCACCTTTCCAACGTGGGAGAATATGGGAAAAATGAGACGGTGACGGTACCGGTCGTAGTACCCCTTCCCGTCCTTCTTTGCGATTATCAATCCCGCGCCCTCAAGCACCTCCGGGTCTAAGTGTGCCGCCGTCGCTGCCGTGAGAAGTGAGTCCCATCCATCGGGTGCATAGCCAATACCAAACGATTTGATGGAGTCTTGGGAGACTCCACGATTTTTCAGATAATCGCGGCTGACTTGGGCGTCCTCCATTTGAGCGAGACCGTCGTGAAAGAAGCGTGCAGCGAACCGCAGAGCATGATAAATCGCTTCGGTTTCGGACGCATCCTCTCCGGGACCGTCTTCCTCCGGTAAAGTCACGTTCACTCGCTCGGCTAACAGGCGCACTGATTCTGGGAAGCTGAGCGTTTCAACTCGCGATACAAAACTGAAAATATCACCGCCCTCACCGCAGCCGAAGCACTTGAAGATGCCAAGCTTGGGATTGACATTAAAAGACGGCGTTTTTTCTGAGTGAAACGGGCACAGTCCGACGAAATTGGAGCCACGTTTCTTGAGCCTCACATAGTCCGCAACCACGTCTACGATGTCCGCAAGGGAACGGACCTCTTCGATCGATGATTCGGGAATAATGCTCATGAAAAAGTTAGTTTTTTAGCTGCATCGGGGCAGATTCGGCCCTGAAACGGTCTTGAGCCAGATTACCCTTGACAGCATTAAAACGCAATGAAACACGGGCGCGTTCCACTCGTAGCGAACACAATAATCAAAGAGTTTTAGGGTTATTCTCCTATGAAGATCGAAGGCAATATTGTTTATCTGGACATGGAAGGTGGATTCTGGGGAATCATCGCCAGCAATGGCGAAAAATTCGTCCCGATCAATGCCCTGCCAGACGATCTAAAAATGGACGGACAACCCGTCACGGCTGACGTTGAACCCGTCCAGATGTTGGGTGTTACGATGTGGGGCGAGCACGTGAAAGTAAACTCGATCGATCGGAAGAATTAGTCTCGAATCAACAACTTTTCTGGGGGCTTTATGCTGTTTACCGGACTGATTACCGTTTCTGCGTTTCTCTTGGTTGGACTGGGAGCGACCCGTAAATCCAAGGGTGCCCTGTTCATGGCGGGCGGAATTCTACTTTTCGCCGTCGGCGCGTTGATGCATTTTCAAGCGTTCACAGGCTTTGTAAGCCTGACAGCGGCTGTTTCAGCTGAGCTGGGAGTCGGGTTTCTGATGCTGGCCGGGCTTCTATCGCGCCACAAAAAAAATGCCCGTCCCTTTTTCATGCTCGGCTCCGTTTCTCTGTTTCTGGCCGTCCTCGTGTTTGGTACGTCCAAACTGATGAGTGATTATTCGAATCCACCCGTTGTAGCCAGCCCCACGCACACTATTCTTGTTGAGTTGGGCGAAGACGATGTCATATCCGAAATCGCTCCCCTTCTGGAAGATTTCGGTGCGACTTGGGAGGAAGCCTTCCCCACCGTCTCCATGTCGGAAGACGCAGATCTTGCGCAAGTCTATATCGTCCGGGCAGAAACAAGCGTCATCAAGCGATTGATGCGACGGCTACGGGCCGATGCAGAAAACGTTGATCACGTTGAGGTCAACTTCATGGTTGAACTTGATGTGCCCGTATTGAAAAGAAATGCCAGTGCATCAGCCACTTCTATTCTCGAAAACGATCCGCTGGCTTCACAGCAGTGGGCCCTCGACGCCATTCATGGCCACGAAGTCCACAAGATGCTGAGCGAGGTGACTCCGGCCAAAAAGGCCAGAATCGCCATCCTTGACACCGGTGTTGACGCGGCTCACGAGGATGTTGCTGATTCGTTTACGAACAGCCCCGCCACAGTCGATATTCACGGCCATGGCAGTCATACCGCTGGAATTGCCGGCGCCAGTACGAACAACGGCCTTGGGATAGCCTCTCTGAACTGGGAGGGCCGCTTCATCGAAATTGCAGGCTACAAGGCGCTTGGCGACCAGGGATCTGGAAGTATTGAGATGATTTCTCAGGCCATCATTGACGCAACCAAGGATGCCTCCGATGTAATCTCGATGAGCCTCGGTGCACGCGCCGCGGCGCCGAAGGTTATTTCCGATGCCATCGCTTACGCTCGGCGCAATAATGTTATTGTTATCGCTTCGGCCGGAAATGCCAACGAAGATGCAAAAGACCACATGCCTTCAAATATTGAAGGAGTAATTGTGGTCTCCGCGGTGGACGAAAATCTGGCCAAAGCCAAGTTTTCCAATACGAACATGTCGTTGTCCCGTCCCATTACGGCTCCCGGCGTGAATATCCTCTCTCTCAAGACTGGAGGCGGATACGTCAAAATGAGCGGTACCTCTATGTCGACACCAGTGGTGTCTGGCCTGGTAGGAATCATGCGATCGCTCGATCCCTCCTTGAGCGAAGCAGACGTGTACAGCATCCTTGAAAAGACGGCTCGAACTGTTAAAGACTCCAAACGAATCGGAAAAATGATCGATGCGGAAGCGGCTGTGAAGGTCGTACTTTCCGGTCTATAACCGATCGAGGCGACGATTTACTATTCTCGTTGCCGGCCCCGATAAAGCCTCTGGCAAAGCGGAAATTTACACCGAGTCCGTATTGGCAATGGATTCCACCACCTCATCGTCCGCATCTGGGCAGCGAATGATGAGAGCGTCAGCATGCACGCAAAGGTCGGATTCCTGGTGGTGGGCGTACAAAAAGAAATCGGCCACGTCGATCGTCAATGGATCGACGTGGCCGTAATGCAATGTATTCCGGATTAGTTCTTTGCGCTCCTGTTAGCAGGCCCTAGAACTGCTCCATGGCAACGGTCGGACCGTCGCAAAATATGTAGTCAATGTTATAGACGACCTGAATGAGCTCGCCATCAGAATCAATAGCAAGATGGACTCTTCCACCAAGCTCGCCTGTACTGGGGTCCCAATTCACGCTCTGAAACGGATCCAGCAAATCTTCTACCTGATCTCGACTTGGGCCATCCATCCAGATGACATCAATCCCACAGATTTCTTTGCGGTCGATCACAGGCTCTTCCAGGCGAACCGCAAACACGGTCGTCGGAAAGTGTTTCTGAATATTTGCGGAGACCAGTTCTAGCGTCTCTTGGGCGGATACTTCAATCGTTGTCATGCTTCAGCGTGTTCTCAGAATTCAGATAAATAGTGACCTTCGGCCACTTGTTCGTTCTCAGTTAGAGTACGTGTGAAAACAATATAATTGCGTACACGATGGTCCAGGATCCCTCGCTGATCGGGTAGGTTAACGTCCATTTTTGGCCTCAGAAGTGTAAAAAGAGCCTCGTAGCGTGAATCGATCTACAGAATATGAACTTGTCCTTTCTCGAATTGAGTCACTCCTGTCCTCCCCGTGTGACTGGACGGCTGCCATGGCTACCGTGGTCGCCGAATTGCATGCGGCATTCGAACACTATCACTGGACCGGTTTCTACCGGAAGGTTAGACCCGGCCACCTTCAAGTAGGCCCCTATCAGGGTGGGCATGGCTGCATAGACATTTCTTTTGATCGAGGAGTCTGCGGCGCGGCCGCACGGTTGAATCGCACCCAATTGGTGCGAGACGTTCATGATTTTCCAGGGCACATTGCCTGCTCGGAGTCCACCCGCTCAGAAATTGTAGTGCCTCTCTCGGCGTCCGATGGGATGGTCTTCGCAGTACTCGACGTGGATTCAGATCAAGTCGATGCTTTTGACGAAATAGACAAACGATTTTTGGAGGACCTGGCCGCACAATCTGAACGCTCGACGCCGGGATCTAGTCGAAATTGAGAGCCAGGGAATATCTGAACAACAAATCCGGAACCCCGGCCACGTGAACACCTACATCCAATCTGTCGAAAAGCGAATAACTCCGGCCAATGGAGAGAGAGGTAAATATTCCGCCTCCGAGTAAATTCTCGATGTCGGTAACAATTGTATTGTCGAGTCCCTGCACAATGGCATCTCCCCACTGGATACCCCCGGCGATCCGATAGTGCGCATCTGAGTATCCAACACCTTTCCCCATCAGCTCAAAGAGAATTCCGTCCAGGTCAAACGTGAGCAGTCGAAAGGGTAAGTCCCACGAACCAACCGAGCCCCGATCCGGACGCCGAGCGAAGTCGATACCGGCTCCAAGACCCCATGTGGGCTCTTTTCCAATTTTGTAGTGCTGAAGTTGTCCGGATTTCCTTCCATATTGACCTTCAATGGCCATACTCCCCCAGTAGCGAATAACATTGATCACCAGATTGTGCCGCCCAAATGGAAGATCAACTCCAAACGCAAGGGAGGTCGGCAAATGCACGATCATCCACTTGCCGATTTCATCGTGTGTCTGTCGGGTAAGGTTGGGACGCGTAAGATCCAGTGCCTCGATATCGAGCAGATCCTGATTCGCCTCGCTGTCATTGTCGATCACCCCTTCCAGATTTACGAACACAGGTAGAAAGCTGATGGCGAATGCATCCCTGTCCTGCATCGTGACCCGAGGCGCGATGTTCAACAGGAGACTTGTGCCGAGGCTGTTTCCGTAGGTTCGATGGATGAGTCCGATCCGCGCTCCGATCCCACCGCCCCTGTATCCTGCCCGAACTTTCCAGTAGAAGTCGTTCGTTTCGCCCAGTGCTGAGTCCAGGTTCGGATCCTCGGCATCATTGAAGAAATACTGATCGGAACCCGAAATCGTGAGAAGGCCCTGGGGTACGACATCCAGGTTCAGCCCCGCTGAAGCGGCGTAACGATAAAAAGAAATTCCCCACCAGACACTTCCGAAATAATATCTCTCGAGGAGACCGCCCGTACCAATACTGATTTCGTCCAGTTGGATCTCGATGTCTGAACTCAGAGCCAACTGGGTCAGGAAATCAATCTGAATGGAGCTCCCGTCTCCGGACTGATTTCCTCTGAGATGAGCCCCCGCTCCGCTCATCGATATTTTGGAACTCAGGAACAACGGCTGGCGGTAGCCGAATCCAATTCCCACGTTGTCATTCACCGGCCACGTCAGCCAGAATGCCGAAAGTTGACGTGGTTGGCCGATGGCGACGTGTGAGGCTCTGGTGTAAACAGGTGATTGGTCTACCGGAAATGATAAGTCCGCGAGAAGCGCATCCGTCTCCGTGCTGATCGTCCGCTCCGATAGAAGTGACGAGGGTCCCAGACCGAATATTCCGTTTCTCATGGGAAGGCGGCCTTCGAAACCAATCTGCCCCCGCGAGACGTGTGCCAGGGAAGCCGGATTACCAAAAACAACCGCTCCGTCAATCATCTGTAAGGACGATTGGACGCGGCCAAATGAGCCTGAGCCAAGTCCTGATCCGAACAGATTTGCGCCGATACGAACGTCACTATACAGTTGGCCTCCATCGAACCTGAGTGCGTTGAAGTCTGAGGACTCCTGTCCATAAGCGGTTGGTATGCAGAGACATAGAGCTGCAGAAACGAGCAGTATGTACAGGGACTTCCTCATAGACCAACCGTCAGCGTGATCTGCTGCGTCCTTGCGATGTCAGAACTCACGTAGGCATAATCTGCCCGTAACCTGAGGCCCATGGACGATGGCGCCCGGACACCGAAGCCGAATGTGCTCACTTCATTACTGAATCCATCCTGGAGAATCAGGCGCCCAGCCTGAAAGGAGATCACATCAACTGGAGCAAATGACGCGCCGAAGCCAATTCGGCCGCCGGCGTCACTGGCTAGAGGTGGAACCCACTCCAGAGATCCTGAGAGCCTGTCTGAAAGCTCGTAATGAATTCCTGTAGCCAACTCGAATGGAACAGACTCGGAATACGATTTGACCTCCGGTCGAATATCGCTGCTCGACTTCCAGAACAACGGCGCCGAAATATTTCTGGCCGAAACTCCGTATGTCAGATCGTCGGTCAGCCTCAAGGTGAGACCCGCTTCGATTGAGTAGCCGTTGGCAGAGCCTCGCACCTGCCTGGATAAACCCTCAGCAATTTCGTCGGGGTCAAAAACAACGTAGTCGCTCGCGCTCAAAGAATTGCGGCCATAGACGGCGCGACGAAAAGAAGCCCCGACTCCGAGCCACAAAAATCGAATTCGGTGCGCGTACGCGAGCTGGAGCGAGCCCTCCATGAGTGCGTCGTCACCCGAAAACTGTGCCGAAAGTGCGAGAGCACTGCGACCTGCTATGACGGGAAAAGCGACTGCGACGTGACCGTACTCAATACTTTCGAGTTGGTCGATGTAAGAAAAGGTGAGCTCAAGACCGTCAACAGGATTGATACCTGCGGGATTCCATCCGAGCGCATGTGCTCCTCTCTGGGATGCTGTTCCGGTATAGCCAAGGGAAGCGGCGCGCGCGCCCACTCTGATTTCTGCGAACACACCCGGGATGGAGGACAGGCCTTGCGCCGAGGCCGGGGACGTCAAATACGTCAGTAAACACAGATAGACCACCAGACATCTGGTGGCCAGGGTAACGGCAATAATGAACGAATTCCTTATCGAATCTGCAGTAGCTAGGTGCCCTGCAGATCCATGACCTACTTGACAAGAACTACTGGTAAAGTTTTGATAACCGTTCCGGAGCGGAATCAGGGTGGTAAATCAAAACACGCTGTAAAAAAGCCCTTTGGACTAAACTGGATGCTAAATTGAATGCCAAACTGGACCCTTTGACTTGAAATTGTTGCTCATCTCTGGCTTGCATCTACCTGGCGAAACAGGCGTGCCTCATCCACCAATTATTAGCGTAATTATTTCGCATTTTTCGCCTTTTTGTCTGGACTGGAAACATAAAGATTTCTTAGTGACAAGGGAAGCACCTATTATTGCTATAACGCCATGCGTGCCATGCAGTTTTCGTACTGTGATGAGCATCATTTTGAGATAGGATTTCCCTGTGATTCTGCGTATATTTAGGTCTCTAAAGTCACGCAGAAAGCCTCGGCTCTAAATCCGGTCTAGTCGGCCAGAAAACAGATCTCCAGAAGCCAGCTATCCGCGTAGTTTCAACTATCAGATACGGTCAGCGCGCGCGCGCATGGAAGAACAAAATTCTCGGATAATCCCGATCAATATTGAGGAGGAAATGAAGTCCTCCTACATCGATTATTCGATGTCGGTAATCGTCAGTAGAGCCCTTCCTGATGTCAGAGATGGACTCAAACCCGTACACCGGCGCGTTCTATACGGAATGAACGAGCTGGGAATGGGAGCTGGAGCCACATACAAGAAAAGTGCACGCCTCGTTGGAGACGTGATGGGTAAGTATCACCCACACGGAGACTCAGCGATTTACGATACCATGGTTCGCATGGCCCAGGATTTTTCCATGCGATGCCCCCTTGTCGATGGGCAGGGAAACTTCGGCTCGGTAGATGGAGACAGTGCGGCGGCCATGCGGTATACGGAAGCCCGAATGACTCGGATTGCCGAGGAGATGCTCAGGGATCTCGGCAAGGACACGGTGGATTTCCAGGATAACTTCGACGGATCCCTGAGGGAACCCGAGGTTTTGCCTGCTGCTCTTCCTAATCTTCTCATCAACGGATCTGACGGCATTGCGGTCGGAATGGCTACCAAGATTCCACCGCACAACCCTGGGGAGGTGATCACAGCGACAGTAGCCTATATCGACAACAGTGACATCACCATCGATGAGCTCGTAGACATCATGCCCGCCCCGGATTTTCCAACCGGTGGTATCATATACGGGCACACCGAAGTACGTCAGGCTTATCACACCGGCCGCGGTCGGGTCGTGATGCGCGGCAAGTTTCACGAAGAAGAGGTTCGCCCTGGTCGACATGCCCTCATTGCGACAGAAATCCCATACCAGGTAAACAAAAGCGCGCTGATAGAAAAAATCGCGATGCTTGCGCGAGATAAAAAGATCGAAGGCATTTCCGATCTCCGTGACGAGTCCGATCGCGACGGAATGCGCATCGTTATTGAACTCAAGCGCGACGCCCTGCCTCTGGTCGTGCAGAATCAGCTCTACAAGTACACGCAATTCCAGCACACATTCGGGATGAATGTTGTTGCGCTGGTTCATGGCAGACCGAGAACTCTCAATCTGAAGGAGATGATCGGCCACTATGTCGATCACAGACATGAAGTTGTCAGGCGACGAACCGAGTTCGAGCTGCGCAAGGCCGAAGATCGGGCGCATGTGTTGGAGGGCTTGACCATAGCTCTGGATAATCTGGACGCCGTCATATCCATCATTCGCCATTCGAAGGATGCGGAGGAAGCACGGAATAACCTGATGGTTGGTGCGTTCCCGTCCAAGCTCACGAAGGCCCAGCTCGAAAAACTGGGCCTCCCAACCGATGGCAAATCTCTTTTTTCCCTCGCTGAGATTCAAGCCAAGGCGATTCTCGAACTCCGCCTGCACCGCCTGACGGGCCTTGAGCGGCAGAAAATTGAGGATGAGTATGCGGAAGTCCTGAAGGAGATCGCGCGCCTGAAGGAGATTCTGGGCGACCAGGGCTTGAGAATGGCCATCATCAGGTCCGAACTGCTGGAGATGCGCGAGAAATACAGCGATGAACGCCGAACGGAGATCGACTATACGGGTGGCGGGGACATTTTCATCGAGGACCTGATCGAAGATGATCAGATGATCGTTTCCATTTCCCATCAAGGACTGATCAAGCGAACCAATTCCGCGGAATACAGAGCTCAGGGACGGGGTGGAATAGGCAAGCGCGGCGCCGCGATGAGGGATGAAGATTTTATTGAGCATCTTTTTGTCGGTAATAATCACGACTACCTGCTCTTTTTCACCGATCAGGGGCGTTGCTACTGGCTTCGTATCTACGAAATACCAGAAGGAAGCCGGGTCAGCAAAGGACGATCGATACGCAATTGCATCCAGATAGGCCCTGATGACCGTATTCGAGCCATTCTCCCGGTCTCCAAAGACGATTTCAGGAGTCAGGAATTCCTCGACTCACATTTCGTTCTGATGGCGACCAAGAGCGGGCAGGTGAAGAAAACCAGCCTGGAAGCCTTCTCACGACCGCGCGTCGACGGTATCATCGGTATCTCGATCGTCGAGGGTGATGAACTCATCGAGGCCCACCTCACAGATGGAAGCGCGAATGTCATGATCGCGTCCTCAAGTGGTGTCTGCATCCGATTCAATGAATCAGATGCCCGTTCAATGGGCCGGAATACCCGTGGTGTGCGTGGAATCCGCCTGGTAGAGGGACATCACGCAATTGGGATGATCGTCATAGATGATGAAGCTCGCGACATCCTGACCATCAGCGCAAACGGATACGGGAAACGAACCGCTCTCGAGGGTTATCGATTGCAGTCCCGGGGCGGAAAAGGAATCATTGCTCAGAAAACGAATTCCAAGACGGGACCGATTGTCGCCATCAAGGGTGTACTCGAGGAGAACGACCTCATGATTTCAACCGTAGGCGGAATAATGATCCGAATGGACATCGGCTCCATCTCGCGACTTGGCAGAAATACGCAGGGGGTTCGCGTCATCAAGATTCGCGAGGGTGACTCCATTGCCGACGTGACGAAGATCATTGTCGAGGATGACGAGAACAACTCCGCTGCAGGAGAAGAGAACCCCGAATCCAACGAGTCAAGTTCGAGCGAATCGACGGATTAAACGCATCCGCGACGAATGGCCTCCGTATACCTCTTTTTCATCAATATGAAGACCCAATGACTAGAAAATTATTTATTGTGGCGGTGGCAGTGGCCGCCACCTGCATGTGTACACTCTCATCCCTCGCACAGGATTTGTCGACCGCCCGTGGCGTACTTGAAGCCCACATTGAGGCGACTGGCGGGATGGATGCGTGGAAAGCCGTAGAAGACTTGCATATCGACGCATCAATTGAAGTTGGAACTCCGATGGGTGATATCGTCATAGGGCTGAAGTCGTGGTCGATATTTCCCGGATATGGTTACACTCAGATGAGTATGACTTCAGGCCCTGACGGAATTCCCCCGGAAGCAGTCAACATGAAGGTCTATTACACGCCCCTGGAAGGATGGATGGAGGGCGGCGGTCAGGGCAGGCAGGATCTGGATAACGTCAGTCCCCAGATGAGGCAACAGTTCTTACAGACCTCGCCAAAAACTGAACTTAATTATCTCGCCTTTAACGACTCTCTGCTGGTATTGCAGTCCGACAGCACCTTCGACGGACACGACGTCTACGTAGTCAGCGTCACCATGGTTGAAGTTGGGAGCACAGTCGACCTCATGATCGACAAAGAATCCCTCCTCATCCTCGCCCAGGAAGCGGAGGGTCCAATGGGTACCATAACGACTGTGTTGCGCGAATACATGGAGGTCAGCGGTCTCATGTTCGCCAGTGGACAGACTGCCGAAAGCCCCCAGCAGACCGTGTCAATGACAGTCAATAAGGTCGAAGTTGACAGCGGCATCACGCCGGCTCAGCTCGCTATCAAATCGGGAGCGCGGGCCGTCGTGACACCTGAATAGTAATCTCTGGCGAATAGCAATATCTCCGTCTGGGACTGAAAGGAAAAGGGAGGTGCCTGAACGGCACCTCCCTTTTTTCATACGATCACTTGTGGCGGGCCCTCTGGGCTAGCCGTCCACCATGGTTTCGGTCACTCCGTTCTCGCTACGATCTCCCTGATAATCATCCTCCAACTGAAGGATGATTTTTCGGATCAGATCAATACCGGTACTGATTTCCTCTTGAGTGATAGTCAGTGGTGAGCGGAATCGCATTGAAAGATCGCCGCAGCCGAGAATGATCATTCCCTCGTCATAACACCGATCCAGAAGCGTGTCGCGGAATTCGGCCGACGGCAAATCCACCGCGCACAATAACCCGGCTCCACGGACATTCGAAACGGAGTTCGTTTCTTGGGCCAGCGCATGAAGAAGACCCATCAGATGGGCGCCCACAACGTTCGCGTTTTCGACCAAATTGTCTTCTTCGATAATCTCGAGAATGCGGTCAAAGCGCACCATATCGACCAGATTACCGCCCCAAGTGGAGTTGATCCGGCTACCCATCTTGAAGACATGATCTTCGACCTCATCCAAGCGACGACCCGCCAGAATGCCGCAAACTTGCGTCTTCTTGCCAAACGAGATGATATCAGGCTCTACGCCGATGGCCTGGTGGGCCCAGAACGCCCCGGTCATGCCGACGCCCGTCTGAACCTCGTCAAAAATCAGCAACGCATCATTTTCCAGGCAAAGATCCTTCAGCGCCTGTAAAAACTCCTTTCTGAAATGGTTGTCGCCACCCTCTCCCTGAATGGGCTCAATAAGGATACACGCGATTTCATCTTTCAGCGTTTCGAAATACTGTTTCGCCTCATTAAGGGCCGTTTGCTCACGGCGAACAAGATCATCCATGTGATCTTCCATCGGGAAGACAATCTTTGGATTCGATACACGGGGCCAGTCGAACTGCGGAAAATGCATCGTCTTCCGAGGATCGGCGGTATTTGTGAGGGACAGTGTGTATCCCGTCCGACCATGGAATGCCTGGTCAAAATGGAGGACCTTGTGACCCAGCTCCTCGCGATAACCCTTCTGATAATTCTTGCGAACCTTCCAGTCAAATGCAGTTTTCAGTGCATTTTCCACCGCGAGTGCTCCTCCGGAAACGAAAAACGCATACGGCATATAGTCCGGCTTGGCAATACGACCAAAAGTATCGAGGAATCGAGCCATGTGAACGGTCCGGACATCCGAGTTCGTGACCTTGTTCATCGCCGAATCGAGGAGTCGCGATTTAAAATCTTCATCATTGATCATCTTGGGATGATTCATGCCTAAAGAGCTCGAGGCATAAAATCCGAAGAAATCCATGTACGCTCTATCAGTGCGATCGTCTACCAGATCGATACCGCTGCTCGACCGCGTTCCCAACACGAGAGGAATCATTCCTTCAGCATTGGTGTGTTCCTTGAAAATTCCTTCTACCTGATCGGGCGTAATCGTTTTGGCTTTCGCTATTTCCATACTCACTCTCCTCATCTGAAGTCCGTTGTGGCTCTATTCAAAGCTGTGCGATAGCTTTTGAGCAGACCGAAAGATAGCGTATCAGGGGGACAGTTCATCGCCTTGAGGACTCAATTCAGGGATCATTCAAACGCCGAAAAGGTTCGTGGAATGCCCGATTTAAGACGAAAACGCGGCTCAAAATGGAAGTGCGACGGAAACCTCTCCGCCCCGGAGACATCAAGCTGAAGACGGCTACCCCCGCGAGTGCGGAGGGAGTCGACGGCTTCATGGAGTTACCCGTCGTCACCTCTCCCCTACCAGACAGTGTTCGGGGCAAACGTCCCGATTGGCTCCGCGTCAAGTTACCGTACGGTGAAACGTACAGAAATCTTGTCGAGACCATTGAGGCCAACGACCTGCACACGGTATGCCAGAGCGCTCGATGCCCAAACATTGGAGAGTGTTGGACTTCGGGCACGGCGACCTTCATGATCCTGGGCAATGTGTGTACCCGAAGCTGCGGCTTCTGCGCCGTGATGACGGGGCGCCCCGACGAGGGATTGGACTGGGACGAACCCAACAGGGTAGCCCGAGCCGCGAAAATCATGGGACTCAAACACGCAGTCGTCACCAGTGTGAACCGTGACGAGCGGGAAGACGGTGGTGCACCGATCTTCGCTGAAACCATGAAACGCCTCCGTGAAGAAATTCCCGGCGTGACCATTGAGGTGCTCATCCCAGATTTTCGAGGAGTGTGGGACGCACTGCAGATCGTCCTCGATGCCCGGCCTGAAGTACTAAATCACAACATGGAGACCGTTCCACGCCTCTACAAGCGCGTCCGACCTCAAGCCATCTACCAACGCTCTCTGGACGTACTGAATAAATCCAAAGAGCAAGGACTTCGAACCAAGAGTGGAATCATGGTGGGACTGGGCGAGACCAAGGAAGAAGTTCTCAAGTTGATGGATGACTATGTGGAAATCGGTCTCAACGTCATGACGATCGGTCAGTATTTGCAGCCCACGCGTATGCATCTTCCCGTCGACGAGTACATCCATCCGGATATGTTCGAGTGGTATAAGGAAATCGGGGAATCAAAAGGTATCGAGCACGTCGAAAGCGGCCCCCTCGTTCGTTCTTCGTATCATGCCGAGCGGCACGTCTAACGGATAACACACACGGGTATGAGCCTCAACATTAGGGGTGAATTGTCGCGGGCGCAAAGCGCTCTCCAGAGAGTCGATCTCCAGACGGCTGTAGTTCTTCTTTTCGCCGCATTGTCGATCATCCTGCAGATGAAATTCGGCGACAGGGGGCTTTTCCGGAGAGAAATAGCTCCCCTTCTGGGCATCGACCAGCCAGGACTGGCGTCCTGGATCTGGTGGTTTGGCATGCAAGGATTCCTTGGTTTCATCCTTCCTGTCTGCATCCTCCGATTCGGCTTCAAAGTACCGGTCCGCGGGATGGGACTGGGACGAGGCGACCACAAATTCGCTCTCCGTGTGGCGGCGATTTATCTACCTGTCGTGCTCATTGGGACATGGTTTCTGTCCGATTCTGCTTCCTTTCAGGAGAATTATCCGCACTTTGTTCCGGCCTCGCAGGACTGGGGTGTGTTTCTGGTTTACGAAGCATTTTTCCTGTTCTACTGGATGGGCTGGGAGTATCTGTGGCGCGGTTTCGTGCTGTTCGGTACCGCTCGCACCTTCGGGATCATGGCGATATTTGTACAAGCTGTCCCCTTTGCCATCCTGCATTTTGATAAACCTCTGCCCGAGGCTCTCCTTTCAATCGTGGGCGGAGTATTAATCGGTGCTCTGGTCTGGAGAGCGAAAAGCTTTTGGATTGCCGTGCCGATACACGCAGCACAGATGTTGATCATCGATCTCTGGTGCACGTTTAGAATTCGCACAGGAGTATCAGGAAAAGGGCCAGCCGCACTGTTGGAGATGTTCAGAGCTCTCGGGGAGTAAAGCTACTGAGAGGCCCTACTTGCGGCTGATCGCCCAGCAAGATCTGCTACCAGGAATACGTCAACGTCAAAATGTGGGCAGGTCCACCAAATCCGTCTTCGAACGGCAATACCGCGTAGTCGAAGACGAGATCGGTGATTTCGAGGCCAATGCCCGCAGAGTATTCGCGAAGTGGATCGTTCGAAAGATATCCGATCCTTGCGGTGACCGTTTCGAGGACCTCTCCGGAAATTCCAATATGGAGTTGAGTTGCCTCGGTGACATAGTTACGGGAAATCTCGAAGACCAGGGACGTGGACAGCAGGCTGGCGCCATCCACTGCGGTCACCATTTTAAAAGGAAAAATCTCCGCGCCCACTCTCACGATATTCGGAAGCTCTGTCGCTTCGGCGTTGAGTTTTTCCATCTTTCCGAGGTTGGAATAGGAAGCACCCAGGTGAATTCCTCCGTCCATCAAATCAGTCTGAACACCCAGGTCAAAGCCGTACCCATTTGCCGAGTTGGCGAAAATTCGCTCTGACAGAAATTTTACAGAGACACCGGCTCGAAAAGGGCCCATGGCTCTGGCCAGCGAAGCGCCGACGCTCACAAACTGTGCATCAAAAAATCCGTCCGATTCTCCAGGAGTTTGACGGGCTTCAAGATCGCCCGAACTCGTGGCGACCGCGAATATTCCCAATCCGGTTTTCTCTCCGATGGAAAAGGCCCCTGTCAAGGCGTAGGTGCGTATGTCAGCTATCCACACGTGATGGGAAACAGCGATTTCTCGGGTCTGACCAGAAGCCAGTCCCGCTGGATTCCAGTACGTCGCAGATGCTCCTCGGGCGGTTGCCACCCCGGCTCCCCCTCTCGCCAGCGCCTCGGCGTTCGTGCCGAGCGCCAAAAACGACAGACCAGATCCCTGAGCCGCCGCACCCCTGTCAGAAACAGCGGTCAAAATCATCAGGCATGTGATAACTATGCGCATGTGAGTCACACAGACTATAGAAACAATTTGATACTGATCAGATGCATGGTTCCAGCTGCTTTCGCCTCGTAACCAAATGCATACTCGGCCCGAAGTAAAAGCTCGCCCATCGGCTGTTCCGCCATGAATCCTGCAGACGGACGTACGGAGTCGAGCACTTCACTACCGAGTTGCTCCATTCCCGCCCGTATGGCAAATCCATCGGCCGGGACATACTCAACGCCAAACCGAAAGCGAGACTCTCGCAGAGTCAGACTCGTCTCTTCTCTCGTCTCAGCCGGCGAATCGCCAAAAATACGCGTCACGGTCGTGTAGGAGTCCACGTTTGTTGTACGCGACTCAAACTCCGCCGACAATAACAGAGTATTACCGAATCTTCGATTGGTCAACCCTAGACGAATTCGACGCGGAAACGAATCCGTCACGTTCCTTCCTCCACTTCCAAGGTCGGATGAATCCCAGGAATATCGTGCCAGCAAGTCATCCAGAACGATCGCGGTTGCCCACGAATCAGAGAGTCGTACGGCCAGTCCAATATCAACACCAATGGTACGTGCCGGCTCCAGGCCATCAAACAGATCGGTCCGAAATAGCTGAAGATTTATCCCACCACTGACCTTATCGCTGAACCGAAGTCCGAAGGACAGGAATCCGGCATATTCGTCGACGGAAAGATTACCAGTGTGAAATCCACTGTTATCCCTGCCATCTATATCGGACACGGAGGCGTGAATGATTCCGATCGCAAATCCCGCCCGCTGCTGCAGGGGCGCTCCAATCTGTAGAAACTGAAGTGATCTGTCGAAACTGAGTGTGGCAATTGAAGCCTCCAGATACTGACCCTCAGCCAACGGGGCATGTGCCGGGTTGTAATAGGTACTCGCCGCACCGAATACGTCTGCAGCCAGGGCATTTCCCATGGAAATCCCTCTGGCCCCGAAGCCAATCCTCGAAAAAGCCCCGGCGTACTGGGCCTGTGCACTCGCGGCCACCCCGCAGGAGAAAACCAAAACAAGGAGAATGCTGCGAAAAGTACTCATTCGATCACCAGGATCTTGCCGCGAAAACGATCTCCACTGGCGCTCACTTCGTAAAAATAGGCGCCATTTGCCACCCTGATGCCGCGTTCATCTGTTCCATCCCATAGCGACTCGTAGGTCCCGCTGACGGAAGATTCTGACAGTTGGCGGACCAGATTCATTCCGAAATCGAATATTCGAATATCGACGTTACCAGTACCTTGAAGCTCGTATTTGATCCTGATGAAACGGTCATCGCTCGGTGAGAACGGGTTCGGATAGGCGTACGTATCCACGTTGGGAACGGACAAACTCGAGGTCTCTGGATGCAGGGGTACCTGAACCCGGAAAATGCTCCATGACTGACCCCCATCAACCGATTTCAATAGTCCGTCCGACGTACCCACCCAGAGGATGCCCTGATCTACCTCGACGGAAAAAACACTCGATCCCGGCCGCACAAGCCGATTACTGACCACCCGATCTCGAAACTGATCGATAGAATCCCAGGATCCGCCCAGATTTGACGAGATGAACAATCCGTTTTCTCCAGCGACATATACCAATTCGCCGTCGAAGGCGAAATCGTACACCCGTTCGCCGAGAAGAGTTTGCTCAAAGGTCTGTCCACCATCTCGGGTGAAGGTGACACCAAAGCGGCCGGTACCTCCACCGGAATCGCTGGTATTCCAGGTGGCCGCCCAGATGATTCGCTGGGAGTCGAACACCTGCTCTTCGATGGAGATTATCCAGTCACCGGTCAACGACCCGCCCGTGCCATCTGCCTTGAAGCGCTGCCAGGTGTAGCCGCCATCCGGCGATCGATTCAGTCCGCTCGCGGTCCCTGCCCAGATAAGCCCGCTTCCATCCACGAGGACAGAAAACCCCATGTGATTCAGAGATCCCATGCCCCCGCGTTGAGGCTCTACGCTGAACGAGTACGGCTGATCGGGTGTGATAAAGTCGAGGTCATCCGGCGGCAGGACCACCCGAGACCAGGTGCGCCCCATATCAGAAGACCTTCTGATGCCACTCGCCCATCCAGCAACGAAGATGTCTCCAGTAGCCGGATCAAAATCTATATCAAAGGGAGGACTCTGCTGGGGTACAATAACAGGAAGCGCAGGCAGAATCGAAATCCCGTAAACCTGGGTGTCATCCTCTGATCCGTCCAGCTGTGGAAAACGGTACGAAAACGTTTCACCTCCGTCTTCAGAGATGAGAAAACCGGCTGCGGTCTGTACGTTTTCGCCACCCGTCTGATCGGATCGCCCAAGACCCGCGACAATAACATCGCCGTCGATATCCAGGGAAAAGAGGCGGTTCACCGAACCAAACAGGGAGTCGCTGTCCGGGACGTACCATGTTGCACCGCCGTCAGTCGAATGATTCAGGAAGGGCCCTATCCAGACATCGCCACTGGCGGCGTGCAGATTGGCAACGCTGTTGTTCAGGATGCCGTACTCGCTGATCTCCAAAGCAGAGAGGCTTCCAGATGACAGAAATACTCTCTGTGCGCTTGCACTTCCTGCGAACAAGAATACGCTTAGAACACACAAGGCCTTGATGCGCAATATGTTATTGGTTTGGTTCAAGCCTCAGTCGAGCGTTATTGTTCTTATTACGGTATTGCTTCTGAGCCCAGAACGGTCTACGGCGGTAAATTCGAATGTATTGTCGCCAGCGACGTTGAGAGCGTCAACCTGGATGGTGAGCGTGAAAAGTCCATCGCCAACCGCCACGTCACCACTGCTGCCAAAACCTGTGTTGCACGTACCCTGTCCACCGTCATCACAAAGCCTGAGCGTCGAAATACCATTTACGAGTACTTCGACAAACGCCACGTTCCCAATGCCGTCGGGGTCACTCACGTGCGCCACAATCGGTACGGCTATAGGAGGTTGGCCCTGCGGTGGACGTGTAACGCGATCGGGAATATCGATCTGGTCAATGCTCGGTGGTTCGCTTCCGCTGGTGACCTCTATCGATGAAAATATTCGATTGCTCATTCTTCCATCATCATCGGATGCAAAAGCGGTAACGGCGAGCAATCCTGCCTGACCCGATGGAATCGAAACTGAAACGGTGACTTCAACCCGAGAATTCGTCAGGACCGCGACTTCGGCCTCACCCACGTGCTCCCCGCCGGGAATGGGAGAACCAATGATGATGAATACCTTCGAGAGATCACCGTCGGCGTCTGAGACGTCAAGCGCCACTGTTACGTCTGTCGCAACTACTCCCGCGGTGTCACCAATCAGGTCGAGTGCAAGAAAATCCGGGGTTACCTGAATATTCTGGACGACTGGTGCGGACCGGGACAAATCTTGAGTGCCCGGAGCTGAGTCGCACGCGGACAGCGCCCCAGCACAGATCACAGCCAGGGTGAAGTGTCGAATGAGTGAAAACTTACGAATCATCAATACCGGAGTAACGGAATGCCCGTGCTTAATTTGGGGATCGGTAGCGAACGGGATCTATAAGCTTACGTTTCGTCGGTTAATTGGAAAAGTCATGCAGAAAAGGGAGCCCTCAAAATATCGAGGCTCCCACACACTCAGGGCATACACTCCCCGCCTCAGTCCTACCCAATGTACAGCGGTTTGAAGCTGAAACACAGGGCAAAAATAAGCAGACTCAATATGCCCAGAACCTTGCGCCGCCTGCTCAGCGGCTCCATGTGGAGCACTGGTGGATGATCCACTTTGATGAGGAACATGATCAGCAAGCACCAGAGGAACCAACCGCTGTGGCCGAAAGAAGAGACCAGTGACGGCAACCGGGAGACAAATGCGGTCGAAACGACCATTGTAAAGACGACGGGCATGATCCAGCGGAAATTGCCGCTGAATATCTTGAAAGCGTACAGGAACAGAATGGTGGATAGGATTACCCAGGTAAGCTGGCCCAGCAGAGGATCGAAGGCGATGAGCATGGGTGCGACCTGATCTACGAAGCCTACAGCACCAGAGAAGAGGAGCAGCAAAACGAACGAGCGCGCCATTATTCTGTGCCATTTCTGTCCAACCAGAGCGTACAGAATGTGGCCGCCGTCCAACTGGCCTACCGGAAGAAGATTAAGGGCCGTAAAAAACAATCCAAGCCATCCCGCAAACAGAATGGGATAGTGATACATTTCCCACATCGGCGGAACGTTGGTAAAGAACTGGGACAAGAACCAGTACAGCGGCGTCGACCCGACTCTCAATACCTGATTTCCATTCACAGCGGAGTCGGTCAGTACGTCAGCCGGAAACCTTCCCTGTGACTGAAGAAAAGCCTGAAGGGCCTCGTGATCGGGCATCCCATTCATATACTCGAGTCCGGGCAGCGTCATAAACCCGACCAGGAGCACAACCAACGCGACTACAAAGCCAGCAAGTGGTCCCGCTGCGCCGATATCGAACAGCTTCGTCATTGACGGAATCTGTTGGCGGATGCGGATTACGGCTCCAAACGTTCCAATGCCGTTGAACAGAAATGGAATGAAGTATGGAAGGGAAACGGCAACGCCGTGACGTCTGGCCGCGAAATAGTGGCCGAACTCGTGGACGGTGAGAAAGAGGAGTAAAGATCCCCCAAAACGAAGCCCGTCCATCACAAAGGGTGCGGAAACCGTGATCCCACCAAGAGTGAACCAGGCACTCGCATCCGCATAGACCAGCATCCGATGGGTCATGATGCCGCCATCCCATATGGTCGTCATCAAGGTCAGCAGAAAGAGCAGTATGTGAAGCCAGTACCTATCCCGATACGGAGAGGTGCTGCTCACGCTTTTGGCCGTTGGAGCTGAGAAAAGGCATCATCGAGCCGATCGCAAGCGGTCATCAGATCGCTCTCCGATGCCGCATAGGAGATCCTGATCCCCGTAGGAGCGCCGAATGCCTGGCCCGGAACGAGTGCCACGTTGTGTGACTCCAGGATATAGAAACACAGGTCCTCTGAAGTCTCTATCACCTTACCCGAAGGCGTAGTACTCCCGAGCCACTCTGCGATATCCGGAAACAGATAAAACGCGCCCTGCGGAATGGGACAGACCAAACCCGGGATCTGGGCAAGCCGCTCGAGCATGAGGTCGCGTCGCGAGCGAAACGAATCCACCATTTGCTGAACGACGGAGGGATCCATTTTCAGTGCTGCAATGCCTGCTTTTTGGGCGATTGTAGAGGGTGCTGAGGTCAGTTGACTCTGGAGTTTTCCGGCAGCTTTAATGATCATTGGATCGGCGGCCATGAATCCCAGTCTCCAACCGGTCATGGCATAGGCCTTGGAAAAACCGTTCACGGTCAGAGTCCTGTCTTTCATTCCCGGATAACTGGCCATCGAGCGATGCTCAGCGTCGTAAATGATGTGCTCATAGATTTCATCCGAAATAACAAAGACGTCGGGATGACGCATCAGCACCGCAGCGAGATCGCCCAGCTGCTGCGAGGAGTACACGCCGCCAGTCGGGTTGGATGGAGAACACAGTATGAGTAAGCGGGTCCGGGGTGTGATGGCCCCTTCGAGTTGATCGGCCGTCAGCAGGTAGTCAGACTCAACCGTAGTCGGGATGGCGACAGGATCAGCCCCGGCAAAACGAACCATTTCCGGATAACTCACCCAATACGGAGCTGGAATCAGAACTTCGTCGCCCTCTCTGCACAGTACGGTCACCGCCTGCGCGATGGACTGTTTTGCTCCATTTGAACAGATAATTTGATTCGGATCGTAGTGTAATCCGTTGTCTTTTTCCAGCTTCGCTGCGAGTGCTTCGCGAAGTTCTGGCAATCCGAGATTGTTTGTGTAATGCGTGTGACCGTCCCTAATAGCCTGAATTCCTGCTTCAGAAATTTCGGCAGGGGTGTCAAAATCCGGCTCGCCCGCACTGAGACCTATAACGGGATAACCCAATCTGATTCGATCCTTCGCGGCTTGGGTCATGGCGAGCGTCGCGGAGGGCTGCATCGACGCGACTCTTCTATTGAAATCCAGAATTTTTTCTTCCACCGGGTCTTCCGCTAGGTCTTGAGCCGTTTAACAGGCCTTGGTTCTTCAAGCCCTTCCGGGCGTTCATTTAGATAGCATCGAAGATAAGACGGGCTCGGGCACGAATGACGAAATGTCTCCTCCGTGGCCGTGGATTTCCCTGACAATTGACGCACTGATCAACGCGTGCGCTTCGCTGGTCATCAGGAACACGGTTTCGACTTCGGGCGCAAGTCTACGGTTGGCAAATGACATCCGAAATTCGTAATCAAAATCGGACACTTGCCGGAGACCTCGAAGAAGCGCAATCGCCTTCTTCCTGCTGGCATATTCAACGAGCAGCCCCTCAAATATTTCTACCGAAACATTGTCGAGGTGACCGACACACTTGAGAATCAGGTCTCGGCGCTCTTGGGGACTGAAGAAGCCCCGTTTGGAGGAGTTGTTGGCAATCGTGACAACAACATGATCGAAAAGACGACAGCCCCTCTCCAGAATATCGAGGTGTCCAAACGTGAACGGGTCGAATGAACCTGGGTAAAGCGCCAATCCTGTAGAATGCGATTTCATATAATTAATCCAGCCTTAACGAGGAAACGGGTCACGGGGCGTCGGAAGGCCCTCCCGCATAGACGGTGACTGCACTTTTTCCGTAGACCCGCGAAACAACGCACTGAGCATGCTCCTCGAGCTGTTCCTTCCGGTCGTGCTCCAAAACAAACAAACCGTTTTCCATCAGCAGCGGAAGTACCATAGCCGTCAGTTTTTCAAGATCCGCTAATCCGTACGGAGGATCTGCCAATATAAGTCCGTACGTACCCGTTGTTTGGGCTTTCAGGAAGGAAAAGACGTTCTGTCGCGCAAACTGGCAGGACAGATCCGATTCCAGCTTTAACGCGTTTTCTTTCGCGACCTGGAGTACATCCGGATTGAAATCAACGAATACGGCCGAACCAGCTCCCCGGCTCATTGCCTCCAGGCCCAGGGCTCCGCTTCCCGCGAACAGATCCAGAACGGCGACCTCATCCAGATCGAGACGCGAGACAACAATATTGAATATGGCTTCCCGTGTCCGGTCTGTCGTGGGTCGGGTCCCTTCACCTTGAGGCGATACAATTGTCCGATGCCTGAAACGACCACCAATTATTCTCATGACCCACTATTGGATGGCCGCACCGATGCTCGGGACAAAGGCTTCAATCGGAAATCCTACTTCAAATCTATCTTCATCGAGATCCACGATGACGCCTGGGTTGAACACCGATACCTTCTCGCCAAACGCCTCCTTGAGTGTTGGGACAAACTTGGGGCCCGGCTCCTCACCGTACACGTACAGATGAGTGATATCTCCGTAAGCCAGGCCAAAACGATTTGCCAGCAAGAGGGCGTGGTAGGCTACGTCTTCGGGAAAAGGAGTCCGGATAGAAAAATGAGCCTGACTCGCACCATTCTTGATCAAGATGAAATCAGTCAATGATGAGTAAGCCCCTATCAGCAAGTAGGCCCCGCCCGGAAGGGAGGAGTTCTGGGCAAAATGACGAAAAGCCAGAAATGCCGCGTTCGTTGAGGGTACCAATTCGACCGTCGTATCCCCGAATGCAGCACCCACAGCATTCAGATTCTCTGAGATCAGCGGAGTGACATGGGAAACCGAATATTTTTCCAGTCCGTCTTCTGCCTTCGAGTCAAGAATCTCTGGGAAAACGTCTCCGAATCCGACATCTCCACTCAGAAGACTCGTTTCAAACGTAATCTGAGCCTTGCGTTCGGCTTCACTGACCACTGACGGAACCAGGCTCGTGAAGCGTGACATACCACTGGACGGCAGTACGAATCGAAACACACTTGCCTGGGTACCTTGAAAAATGTCCTGTAGGGCTCGTCGAATGGTCTCGATCCGATCTACGGCACCTTCCTCGTAAATAGCAGAAGAAGCGTCAAACTCAAATTTGCAGTTTCCCAGTCGAAGAAGCTTGAATGCCGAATCGACCTGTTCGATTTCAGAGTAGCGCATGACACTACCCGAGAATTCTACTCCAGCCGTTGATTGGACCGCCATTTGGACTTGCGAGTTTTCGGGGACGCGCGAATTGCTGAATGAATCAGCCTGGCACCGCTACTACTCCCAGCTACCAGCATTCAATTCGGTGATACTTCCGCTCAGCGTTCCAATGTGATCATTCGAATCGGGATCCGAGAGTAGATAGGTATGCGTCCTGGAGGTATCGTTCACCGCGAGCTCAAATATTTTCCCGGTTCGGGGAGAATACACTAGAGAGTCGGCGTTAAAACCTAGTCCGAAGATGCTGTCGGCACCGGCAACCATCACGGAATCCGTCTTGATCCACATTACAAGCGAGTCAAGGGCGGTGAGATACCGACCGTTATCTCGCTGGTACTGAATCATTGCGGTTCGGACTTGATCCATCCGTGAACGGGTCTGTTCAGTCAACTCTTTCCTGCGCTCTACCCTCTCATACGGTTCTGTAATTGATACGTAGAGAAAATAGGCAAGGCCAACGATGGCGATGGCAAGAACGACTCGGACTCCGGTCTGCATGCCCTGGCTAGTGGACGCCATATTGATTCGGTAGAGATACGTGCGTTGAAAAAGTGGTGGGGCGATACACCCGTAGGTAGATCGCGACCGAAAATAACGGCTCCCCCGGCTAAAAGCAATTGGAAGTTCTTCTATACCGAGCATGTCAAAACTTTAGGCCCTTGTCTGGGTTTCAAGCGTTTACCCAGAAGCTATATTCGAGACCTTGAACCATTCCCCAAGTTGCCTTCCCATGCATTCCACCTACGCACTGTGACGAATCTTCTCGTCAATATTGATCATATCGCCACACTCAGAAACGCGCGCAAGGAATCCTTTCCGGATCCTCTCGTGGCTGCTCAGCAGTGCCTGGCCGGTGGTGCCACGGGAATTGTGTTCCACCTTCGTGAAGATCGCCGACACATTACAGACGAAGATGTCCGTCGATTCAAGGCTGAAATCGACGCGAAACTGGATTTTGAACTCTCGACAGCTGAAGAAATCGTCTCTATATGCTGCAGGACGCAGCCTGAACTTGCCACACTGGTTCCCGAAAATAGGCAGGAGGTGACAACAGAAAGTGGACTGGATGCCCTGGCAAATGCTTCCCGCTTGTCAGAAGTGATTCCCCGGCTGTTTGATTCCGGAGTTTCCGAGGTTGCACTTTTTCTAGACCCTGACCTGGACCAGATCGATGTAGCCGCCGAGCTGGGAGCAAGTGCTATTGAACTGCACACCGGAGACTACGCAAATGCGGTGTCTTTCGAGGCTCGCATCCAGATTTTGGAACGCATGGCGCGCGCTGCAGAACGGGCAACGCTGAATGGAATGAACGTTCACGCAGGTCATGGTCTGGATCTGGAGAACTACCCTGATTTTGCGACGGCCGTCCCTCACCTCAAGGAGGTCTCGATTGGCTTTGCCATCGTGGCCCGAGCTGTCATCGTCGGAATAAAACAAGCTGTCGAAGAAATGAACCTCACTGTAACCAACACTGTTTATGCCCAATAGTAAACCCTCATCGTCCCACCGTTGCGGCTACGTCGCTCTAATCGGAAAGCCGAACGTGGGAAAGAGCACGCTTCTGAACTCACTGATGGGCATGAAGCTGTCGATTGTTACCCGTAAACCGCAGACCACCAGGCAACGGGTACTTGGAATTCTTTCGGCCGAGGACTATCAGATAATTCTGCTGGACACTCCGGGCATCATAAAACCGAGGTACGGACTCCAGGAAGCGATGATGAAAGAGGTTAGGACCTCTACCTCCGACGCCGATTTGCTCGTCTTCATGGTCGACGCCAACAGGGACAAAATCGATGACTTATCCTTGAAATTTGTCAGGGACAAGCCGGCTATTCTGGTTCTTAACAAGATTGACACGATTCATCAGGACAAGGTGCTGCCACTGGTAAACAGTTACCTCGAATCGCATCCATTCGATGAAGTCATCCCCCTTTCCGCGCTCAAGGGTAAAAATATTGACGTATTGCTGAGCTCCATCGTAGAGCGACTGCCATTCGGACCTGAGTTTTACCCGAAAGAGATGATCAGCGAGCAACCAGAACGGTTTTTCGTAGCTGAGATCATCCGCGAAAAGATATTCAAGCTTCTGCGACAGGAAGTCCCGTATTCCACACAGGTAAATGTGATTGAGTGGGAAGAACGCGACGGTGAAAAGGACCTGATCCACGCTGATATTGTTGTGGAGAGAGATTCCCAGAAGGGCATCCTGATCGGAAAGGGCGGCATTGTCCTGAAAAAAATTGGCACCTTCGCCCGCGAGGATATAGAACAATTCATCGGACGGGGAATTTTCCTGAAGCTCCACGTGAAGGTTCGAAGCGACTGGCGTAATTCCGACACTCATCTCCGCTCCTTCGGGTATTCACTCTAACCTGGGGATTGCAGTCCCAGCGCGATCAAGATTTGAGCGCCTGAGCTGATTCGTGCGTCCGTGCTTGTGGCCGGCGCCCGGTATGCCGAGAAACTGTATCTCTCCGGATAATCAGCCCTGTAGGTATGAAACGCCAGTGTACGATCTTCGGTGCGGGCCATTGCTGCGCGGAATCGTTGGTCGTCTCCGCGGATAGCCACCATCTGGCGGATGACCGAGTCCAGATGTCCGGTTTCCGAGGTTGCCCTCCCTGATTCAGTAATCGTGCGTTCGATTGGGTCGCCCGCGGATTCAGCCGAAGTCCCGGATGATTCAAAAAAACGAGACGCCGCTTCCCGAATCATCATGACTCCTCGTCGTTTGGCGTCGATGGAATAGCCGGCGATATGGCCCGTTGCTACGTCCGCCGCCTCCATCAGTTGGGAGTTTGGAAAGGGCTCGTTTTCCCACACGTCGATGACCAATCCTGAAAGGCGTCCCTCCCGTCGGGCCCGCAGCAGACTGCCTTCGTTGCAAACCCCGCCGCGCGCGGTGTGAACGAGCCATGTACCCTCACGCAACAGACCAATCTGTTCGTGTGATATCAGATCCAGTGTTGAGTGCCGGCCGATGTTGATCAAGGGTGTGTGGATGGAAAGGATGTCACACCGCTCGAGCAACTCCGGTAGTGGCGTGAACAGAGCGCTTCCCTCCTCCTCTTCGCGTGGTGGATCATTTAGAAATACCGCCATTCCGAGGGCGGTGCACAGGTCTGCGAGTCGACCGCCCACGTTACCACAGCCCACTATTCCAATACTCTTTTCGAGAAGGTGTTCGCCTGATTTTGAAGACAACAGGGCGAGCGAAGCGAGCACGTATTCAACGACCGAATCCGCATTTGCGCCTGGTGCATTGGCGAACTGGACGCCCGAACCGGAAAGATATTCGGTATCGATGTGATCGGTACCTGCCGTAGCAGAGCCAACAAAGCGGATACGGCTTCCGTTTAGCAGCTCTTTGTCCACCCTGGTAATACTTCTGACGACCAGCATATCGGCGTTTTTTACCGTTTCTGGTCCTATATCGTGCCCCGCAACAGCATGTACCTCACCCATTTTGGAAAAAATGTCCGAAGCGAATGGAATGTGCGCATCGAGGACGATTTGCATGCCGATTTCTTCAATGGTTACCGAGGCCGCACGAATGGTCTCAAATTCGTCCCGGATCGATGGGTTTCCGCCGTTACACAGGTGTATTTACCGTATGTGACGGATGCGAACCCTCAATCAGGTTAGATACGGCACGAAGCTTGTGTCAACACTGCAAGAACAGGTAGTGAATCGGCCGTGAAGGACCCTTGAACGCAAGGTGAATTCAATACGGCTTCGTCGTAAGACGCTGTTTTTTAACCACTTATAAAACATACTCTTTCCGAAACTCCCGACCATCGCTCTCGTACTGAGCGCCCTTTGATCGAGATACTATCTGATCACACATGAACCCAGGTGAATGCACCCTTCAAAAAATTGTGCTGAAGCCCGTTCGTGAAACTGAATCCCTCACAGACTTCCCTCAGTTATGAAATTTAAGCTTTTTACGTCTCCGGCCTTTTTGGCCGTCGTAGTTAGCTTTTCCGGTGTTCTCGCATTTCGGTTCGAGTCCCCCAGAACTCTCTCACCCGTTCCAACGGATGAAGTAATCGCGGCTCACGGTGATACCCACCTTGGCCCACAATTGACCCCCATTGAAGCAGCACTAAAAAATCCGAGGTATTTCAAACCTCTACCACCCGAGCAAATTGACATCGAGACGCTCTGGCTGGCACGTGTGATTTTCTCGGAAACGAAAAGAGCCAACGAACAGGCTCTTGTGGCCTGGGTTGTCCGCAACCGCGTTGACACCCGCTATCGCGGAAAAAGAACCTATCAGAGTGTCATCCTTGATCCGTACCAGTTCAGTGCCTTTCGCCCAGGGGCGCAAGATGGTGTTTACTACACGGGTCTGAGTCTCCACTCAAAGGTGCCGGGATGGCAGACCGCGCTTAAGATTGCGCATGCCGTTCGGACCACTGACGGTGATAACAGACCATTTTCTGACCAGACCCGCCACTTTTATAGCCAGCGTTCCATGGGTGGTAGGTCCGTACCCGCATGGGCCAGGGGATTAGACCCCGTTACAATCGGCTATGACATGCAGATTGATGAGCGTCGTTTCCGTTTCTTTGAGGACATTTCCTGAGAAACAGAGACATCGTATGACTTCAAAAGGGCGGTGCGCTACGCGCACCGCCCTTTTCTTGTAGTGATTCGGCCCAGCTGCACAGCAACACCCCGGAAGCTCACGGCGAACCCCCATCATCCGTGAGCCAATCGGCGGGAAGAGAGCCCTCGGCAGATCGGGGCCCTCAGCGAGATCGGGGCCCTCAGCGAGATCGGGGCCCTCAGCGAGATCGGGGCCCTCAGCGAGATC
>Ga0208879_1000148_pt1 | contig 75241 bp, 69 predicted proteins | sample Knorr_S15_td_Bot_FD_185605 | JGI IMG/M metagenome (GOLD analysis project Ga0208879, IMG submission 185605) | Marine microbial communities from Southern Atlantic Ocean transect - Knorr_S15_td_Bottom_ad_5009_LV_A (SPAdes) (version 2) | ecosystem: Environmental > Aquatic > Marine > Oceanic | place... | reverse complement strand
GCGGTCTACCCCCCGCCCCGGAGGCGGTCAAACCATCGTCTTGGTTCCTTAGAATGCCCCAGCTCCAGGGACCGCCGATGGCTCAACGTCTAACATAGGGAGTGGTACCACACTTGGGGGCACGTCACGGTGACCTCCCATCCCGGCCACCACACTCAGAGTGTTGGGCCCAGTCACAACGGCCTCGACACAGCCGAAGGGGGGGGCTACTGACACGGTGTGGCTCCTCTCGCTGGTGTTGGGTGAAGCGTTGAAGACACGGAGCTTCGTGACACGCACTCCCTCCCCTTCGAACGTGCGATCGAGCGTCTGGTCCCGTCCGAGGATCGAGTCAGTATCATCCAGCCACATCCACGCATTTATCGGCCCGCTGGCTGGCGCGGCCGAATAGGAGACCGTCACCGTCAAGTCGCAAGAAAGAAGCGCGGAGGTCGGTGCAGAAATCTGCGCAGTCACGGGTGTTTCCAAATCCGTGACGACGTCACCCGTACCGCACCCAACCAGAAATGCCAACACCAAGCTGCTCGTGATGCGCTCCTGCATGATCTGCCTCCCCCACTGATGACCACTGTTAGACTACCGACCCGTCCTAGCGAACTTCGGGGGCCTATCCTGATCGAGTTGCGTGAAAACCGCGTGAAAAAGGGGCGGGAGAGCCCGAAGGACCACGCACACGCGGAAACCGACGCGCAAAGACGGGACAGATGATCTAGCGACGGCACAGCGCCAACGCATCATCGTGAGCTAGAACACTAGCTTCCGCTGGATGTTGAATCCGATCCGCCACGCGCCGGGAGTGAATTCATCAGCTGTGCCACCCAAGAACTGGGTCGGGTTCATGCGCTGCTGATTGGATAGCACCACTTTGAAAAAGTGGCCGCGCGTCTCGATCTCGAGACCGAACGATCCGCTATCGTGGGCCTGCGCGTTTGGGTCTGGCCGCTGCGGGCCGCTGCGGTCTTCGCTGACGATCCGCTCCGCCAGAAAACTCATCTTGTCCGAGACGTAGAGCTGCCCGTGCAAGCCGAGCACGAATACGGTTTCTGAGGCGGCATCGTCGATGCTGGGATTGCGGAAGACAGTCGGCACGAGTCCCACGGCCAAACGCTTCCCCAACAGCGCGTTGAACATCAATTGGGCGTACTGCTGAGATTCGTTCTCTTCGACCCCCGGCCTACCGGGGCCGGTAGGCGCTTGGGTGTTCCAGGCCACACCACCCATCAGGCCGATCATCACCGGAACCGCATCGGAGCCGCCCTCGAACACCCTCGCCTTCGCGTTCAGCTCGAGGTTGTCGTCCAGGTTCGAGCGTAGGACGCCGAGCATCACACGATCGGACGCGGCATATGCGAGGCCCAACCGGTTGATCACGGGTCCGTCGAATCCCCACAGCGCGTCCGCCCCATCCGACACGGGTGGAAAGAAGCGATGAGATATTTCGAAGAGCCACTGACCCTTCGGCAACGTCTCCGCTGTCGGAAGATTCGCCGACTGTGGCGAGTGGAAGATGACTTGCGCGTCCACAGTGGACGCCGCGGCCAGGAGCAGCGTGGCCGCCAGAAGGCCTCCAATCGCGACGGCCGAGCACGTGCTCGCCCCGGCCGCCAAGATCGTTTCCCGGTAGGATCTAGTTATTAGGCGCTCCAGTGTTGATCCAATTCTTGATGTTGGTGAGGTCGGTGTTGTCCAACGCCGAGCCTCCGATGGGCATGCGCGATCCAGCGCTTGCGGTACCCTCCAGCTTCTTCACCAGGTAGCTGTTGGTCGCGTCGTTGGCGATGACGCGAATCTCCCCGGTTGTCGGAGACGCCACTCCGACCAAGTTGCCGTGGCTCGTAGCGGCGTTGCTCGAAAGGGTAAGTCCACCCGCGCCGCCGCCGTGGCAGCTGCCACTGGCGCAGCCGCGGCGGGTGAAGATCTCGACGATGTCGGCGCCGAAGGCAGGGTTGGTCTTGATGGTACGCGTGGTTCCTCCTGTGTTACCACCAGTATCGCCACCACCAGCATCCGGCGCAGTGGGGCTCTCGCTGCCGCCGCAAGCCGCCAAGAAGGCACAGAGCAGCAGCGTCAGAAAAGTCGGACGAGGGTGAGTCACCGCTTACTCCAAAAAGGGAAGGATTAGTTGCTTGACCGATCAATGAAGCTTCAAGAGCTGGTACGCCAGCCCTGGCACCAAATTACGAAGTCCTTCGTCGAGCCGCAGGTGACCGTTCTCCGTTCTGGTAGGACGATCCTCCGTCTAAAGCGCCCACAACAGGTACACGCCCGCGATCGCGATCTGCATGAGTGCGAATGGCAGCGCCTTGCGAACGAAACCGCCGAACGAGAGACGTAACCCGTGCTTGTGGATGATCGTGACGGCAACCAGCGTCGAGGCCGACCCGATCGGGGTGATGTTGCCTCCCAAATTGGCGCCAAAGATGACCGCCCACCACAGCGGATCGGTGGGCGGGCGCATCATCCCGTCGGCGAGCGGCATGCCCGCTATGATCTTCGCCAGCATGGCGGCGAGCGGGATGTTGTCCGTCACCGAACTGAAAGCAGCGGTCGCCACCATCACCGCGCCGGTACCGAGCGTCGGGCCCAGGTCGACGATCCTCTCTACGCCCTGCCCGATCAACGCGAGCACCTGCGCGTGCTCCATGACGTTGATCACCACGAAGAGCGCAGCGAAGAATCCGAGCAGATCCCAGTCGACCCCACGGTAGAACTGGTCGACCTCACCCTTGTACTTGATGAGCATCACCGCCGCAAACGCCATCGCCACGAAGCCCATTCCCAGGTCCGAGACGTAGGGCATGACCGAGGTCGTCGCGATCGCGACGATGAAGAGCACAAGCATGGCTGCCGCAAACCAGAAGAAGCCCTGGCTCTCGATTCCATCGTTCTCGTCGAAGCTCGCTACCAGGCTGCGCGCCTCGGCGCGGGCGTCCTCGTCCGTCAGCCCCACGATGTCGAAGAGCTTCGTGCCCAGCAGTATAGTCGCAATCGTGGCGATGAGCACGAACAGGCTGGAGCGATAGAAGAACGCCATGAAGCTGATGTTGGCTGCGGTGCCCACGATGATGTTGGGAACCGAGCTGATCAGCGTGAGCAGGCCCCCAATGTTGGTGAGCAGGCCCTCGACGAGCAGGAACCCGAGCAGTTTGTCGTTTCGTTCCAGCTTACCGAGCGATACTGCCGTGAGCGATCCCACGATGATCATCGCGGTCACGTTGTTCAACACGGCGCTGAACACGACGGTCATGACGCCGTACAGCCAGAGCAGTCGCACGGGGTCCCCGCCCGATGCCTTGGTCAGTCGGATCGCGATCCAGGTGAAGAGCCCAGAGCGCGAGGTGACGTCCACGAACAGGCTGGCGCCGAAGATGATCGTAATCACACCCCAGTCGATCGCCGGGATGTAGACCGGCATGATCATTTCGTGCCCACCGATGAGGTACGGGCTGTACGGAAGCGGCAGCAGGACCGCGCCGAGAAGCAGCGCCACGATCGCAAAGAGTCCTACGATGAGCGACTTCTTCGCGTGCAGCTTCTCCTCGAGCGCGAGGCTCACGATCAGCGCGACGAGGAGGCCGGCGAAGAGCAGCGTGATGCTCATCGGAACCTCGGCCGCGACGTGCTCGGCACCCTGCGGTATGAACACCGCCAGCATGGGCGACGCCGTCACAGTAGCAGCAACGGGACGGTGCGCACTTCGATCGCGAGCGGGTAAGCGAGCCCGTGCATGGCGAGTTGATCCTCGTCCTTGGTATGCATGACGAGCAGGTCCGCCTCGTGCTGCTCCACGAGTCGGCTGTATTCGGTCAGGTGGTGTCCGTGGGTAACCACCGACTCGACGGAGATCGGTAACTCGGCGCGCATGATCTCCTCGGAGCAGCTCTCCATGAAGTCCCGCGCATCTCTCTCGAGACGGTCCTGGATGGCCACCCGGGCGTTGTCGGTATCGATGCTCGGGATTCTAGAGACCGCCTCCACGAAGCGCTCGAGCGCTGCGCCGTCCTCCACATTGGAGAGCACCAGGCGACCGCCTTCGTCCGTGAAGCGCGCGGCCCAGTTCACCAACATGTGGTCACCCACCAAGTGATCCGTCATCGCCATCACCACGTTGGTGCCGCGCACAGGGCCCTCTGGTTGGGCCTCCGGATGCGGCAGGACGAGGATGGGAGTCGTCGTTACTTGTGTGAGCACGTCGATGTATTCGCCCAGCGTGTAGGGCCACTGCCACGAATCGCTGTGCAGGTGGCGGTACGTGCAAATCAGGCCCGGGCGCTCCTTCTCGACGATCTCGAGCAACCCAGGCACCGAGTCGTATTCGCCACCATGCGCGAAGCGCCAGCGAATGTTCTCCCCGCGTGCGAGCACGCCGAGCTGTGAGCGCACACGCTCACCGAACGCTGCAGCGGCAGGCTCGTCTCGGTCGCTGACGACGAGCACGGATTCCACTTGTACCGCCGAATACTCGAAGCGGGTCTTTGCCGCGGCACGGAAGACCGACTCGAACTGGTCGACCTTGCCGGCTGCGGTGCCATGGTGGCCATGGTGCGGGGACGTCATGCCAGCCCACCCTTACCTGTCACTGACGGCCCTGCCCGGCCGCCGATAGCGCTCGAACCACTCGAGCACGTTGGCGACCTTCGCGATCAAGTTCGACGGAGCGCTATCCGCGATGCCGTGGAACGAGTCCTGCACGCGCACCAACTGCGTCGGGACCTTCCGAATCTGCAGCGCCTGGTAGAACTGCTCGGACTCGGCCATGGGAGTACGCAGATCCCGCTCCCCGGTGATGAGCATGGTGGGCGTCTCGACGTTGCCCACGAGCGAAAGCGGCGACCGGGCCCAGTAGTGCTCCAGGTTGCCATCCTCCCACACCGGCCCCGGTAGCCAGTACTGGTAGTACGAAGAGTAGCCGTCCGACGTGAGCGAGAAGCTGATCCAGTTGATGACGGGCTTTTGCACCACCGCGGCCCGAAAGCGTTCGGTCTTTCCAACGATCCAGGCGGTGAGCACGCCACCCCCAGATCCACCGGTGACCATCAAGTTGTCCTCGTCGATGTAGCCACGGTCGATCACCGCGTCGACGCCCGACATCAGGTCGTCGTAGTCGTAGCCAGGGTACGCGTGGTGGATGAGGTTGCCGAACTCGTCCCCATAGCTCGTGCTGCCGCGTGGGTTGGTGTAAAGCACGACGTAGCCCGCGGCCGCGTAGAACTGCACCTCGGTTGAGAAGCGGGGACCGTAGTTGGAGAATGGCCCGCCGTGGATTTCCAGCATGAGCGGGTACTTCTTGGCCGGATCGAAATCCGGAGGCGTCGCGATCCAGCCATGAATCGGGCGACCGTCGTAGGAGGACTCCCACCAGAGCTCCTCCACCTGGGCAAGCTTCTTGTGAGCTAGCAGGTCTTCATTGAGCCTCGTGACGCGCCGTGCTTCGCTCCCGCGCTGACCCACCGCCAGGTCCGCGGGGTGGGCAGGCGTTGTGTGGGTAAAGGCGAAACGCCCGTTACCGGCGACTGTGTAGGAGCCACCACCGTACGGGCGCCCGAGCCCCACTCCGCCCACGTGCTCGGCGAGATCTTCGACCTCACCGTCGAGCGACACGTACGCGACTTTCGTCATTCCCTGGTCGTCGTACTGGAAGTACAGGCCCCTCCCGTCGGCCGCCCAGTTGAGGCCGCCGAAACTACGGTCGAGGTCGCTGATCCTGCGGATGCCGGAGCCATCCCGGCTCATGACGTAAAGGCGAGCGATCTGATAGCCCTGGTACTCGTCGTCGAAGCCCGTGTACGCTATCAAGGAGCCGTCGGGCGAGAGCACGGGACCGCTGTCCGGCCCGAAGCGGTCCGTCAGTTGAGTCAGTTCGCCGGTCGCGACTGAGATCTCGAAGACCTCGCTGTCGCGCACATCGAAGTCGGCGTCGCCGCGGTTGGCACTGAAGACGATGGAGCGCGAGTCGGGCGACCACGAGAGGCCGCCGCCGTGGTTGTAGGAACCGCTGGTGATCTGACGTGGCGTGCCCCCTTCGGCTGGCAACACGAAGATGTGTGTGTAGCCATCGTCGAGGTATCCGCGGCCGTCGGAGCGGTAGCGCAACTTGTTGATGACGATCGGCGGAGTCGTCCACTCGGCGCCGTCCGGCTTGGGTGGCATCTTTGCGAACGTCGGCGAGGACTCCGGCACGAACATCGTCATCGCGATCCAGTCGCCGTCGGGAGACCACGTGATGCTGCCCGGAGATTCGGTGACGTTGGTGAGCTCGGCGGTCTGTCCCGAGTCCATCCAACGGACGAACACCTGTGAAGAGCCGTCTTCGGACGACACGTAAAGCAGCCGGCTTCCGTCTGGGGACCAACGTGGGGAGCCAACCGCGCTGGTAGCGTCGGTGAGCGCGCGGTGATCGGTCCCGTCGGAGTCGATCATCCAGAGTGCTGTGCGCCTGCCGTCGGTCATGATATCGAAGCCACGGCGCACATATACGATGCGCGATCCGTCCGGCGAGATCCTGGGATCGGCCGCGACCTCCAGCTCGAAGACGTCCAAGTACTGGAGGCGATCGGCGTCTGAGGCCTCCTCGTTCACCTGCGCGTCGAGCGGTACGACCAGCGCGAGTACTACCAGAATCGCCAACGGAAGCCTTGCGTTCATCAGTTCACCTATCGGGTGTGCTGCCCGCCATTCAGCCGGGGCGGCGCATGTTGAAAGCGGACGCCCAGAATAGCGGCGCCGCCCCGCCGGTGACCAGGGACGAAACCTGCGCCGGCGCTCGACGTAACACCATCACGTTCTCAAGTTCCCCAACGCGATGCCCATGCATCCTCAGCCTGCGCTCACCAGACCCCATTTCGCGGTGCTGCTATTGGCGATCGTGATGGCGGCGTGCGGGGAGGACTCGCCTGGGCCGCAGGACGTGCTCCTCCCGTTCGGCACCCTCCAGGGGCAAGTGGTCACGTCGGCGGAAACGAATTTCGCCGACGTGACCGCTCGCGTGGTTTGGGGATCTCAAAACCTCACCGCCGCAGTCCAGTCGAACGGAAGCTTCGGTGTAGAGATCATCGACGCCGTATCGGGCTTCGGGATGCTCACCATCGAGCCCGGTCCGAACGAGCCTATACATCCGGGGTGGGTCTTACTCACTCCCGGCGACGTCGGCGCAAACCCCGGCACTGTGGTGCTGGCGCCGAAGATGTGGACCGTGGACTCCGGAGACTACGCAGGCGTGGAGGTCCCGATCGACCCGCAGCTGGCGGCCGACGGGCGCGTCATGCCCTCGTTCTGGGGGTTCTACTTTCCGTTCTCCCAAAACGGGTTTCTCCAGACGGTCACGGACAACTCCGAGTGGGCTGCGGAGTTCAGGGGATGGCCGCCGAACGCCTTCCCGATTCCGGTCGCCCTCGATCGGCTCGGTTCGGACGGCGATATCAGCGCAGCCGACTCCATCGCGTTCTGGGGGCACGTGGAGGTCATGGAGGCCGCGCTCGGTTGGGACGCCTTCGCGCCCGCGCCGCTCGAGGACGTACGCATCTTAGGCGGTGCACGCAGACCCGCTGACGCGATCATCGTGCAACTGGACTCATCGGTCGCAGTTCGTGGCGTCGGCGTGATCAACCGAGCGGATGTGCGGACGTATGGGCTGAGCGCCGACGCGACGACGTGGTCGGGCACCAACGTACGCAACATCTCTGTAGTGAGCGCCGACATCACCTATGGAATCATCCGACTCGAGACCAGCGGGTTGTTCTCCGATCGCCAACTCGTGATCCACGAGCTCATGCACGTGCTCGGGGCCGGGCATGGGTGTAGCTGGGCGTCGGTGCAGACGTACTGCGCGTCACTACTGAGCGACGTTCCCACCGCACCCGACGTGGCTCACCTCGCAGTGATGTTGGAGATGCGCGCACTGGAACTCGAACACGACAGCCGCTGGGGCATCCTAGCCTCGGTGTTCGGCCACCGCGTTGTGACGCTCGGCCTCACTCCGGTCCCCGGGATAGACCTCACGTACGGGCCGGCTTCCGCGCCCGCGGACTGGCACCGATCGGGCGGAGGTCGTTAGCGACACCTCAACGCGGCCTGCCACGGCCTGCTAAGGATTCTGGCCCACGACGCTGAGCCAGGAGTCGGTGTTCCGCGCGGCGAAGTCCGAGAACGCGACGGGTGCTCGGCCGAGCACCTGAGCCACGTCTCCGGTCACAGGAGCACGGACGCCCCCTCGAACCGACTGGTAGAGCGCAATGACTACGCCGGCGATCTCGGGCCGCCACCCAGTGCTGGTCAAGCGGGCCAGCATCTCTTCGTCGGACACGCTCTCGTAGGCCACCGGCGCGTCGATCACGCCGCTGATCGTCTCTGCGATTTCCTGGTGCGTAAGCGCTTCCGGTCCGGTGAGCGTGAACTCCTTGCCGTCGTGCTCGTCGGACAAGAGGCATGCCGCCGCGACCTCGGCGACGTCACGCCCATCGACGATGCTCACGCGAGCATCCCCGACGGGCATCGAAAAAGCCCCCGTCCGTCGGATTCGCTCCCCGAGAAAGCCACCCGCGAAGTGTTGCATGTGGAAGTTCGGGCGCAATAAGGTGAACGCGACACCGAGGGATTCGACGTGCTTCTCGAGGCGGCGGATCGGCAAGTCGTCGCGAACTTCGACCCCCATAGCGGTCATCATGACGACGTTGCCGACCCCGGCTTGAACCGCCCAGTCGAGAAGCGGGACGAGCGTCTCGCGAGCGTCCGGGTCGAAGGGTGGAGCTTGCAGAAAGATGCCTTCAGCCCCGTCGACGGCTGCGTCGAACGTGGACGTCCGACGGTAGTCGAGCTCGACCACGTCGACGTCGGAGCGGAACAGACGTTCCGCCTTTTCGGGGCTACGCGTCGCAGCCCGGATGTCGCCACCCGCCGTCACGAGCAGCCGAACCAGCTCGCTGCCGACCGTTCCGGTCGCACCCGTGACCAGGATTCTCTTGCTCATGCGTTACGATAGCCTTTGGGAGGGGCGTCTGTCATCGTCATCCACCTGCGCTGCGACTGACATCCTCAGCGCTTGCGCCACCTGCCAATGCGGCGCCTGATTCGATTTGCTCACGAACCGCGCGCGCCAGCTCCTGTACCGTGAACGGTTTGCGTAACAACTGGTGCGGGTCGTGGCCGGCCTCAGCCAGTCGATTCTGATCGTAACCTGACATGAAAAGCGTCAATAACTCGGGGCGATCTCCACGAATCCGGCGAACCACCTCAGGGCCCGACATACCCGGTAGCACGACATCGCACAAAAGAAGATCGATGGGTTCGCTTCCACGAGCCGACCGAACTTGGTGCCCGCCACGAACGCCTCATCGTAGTGCAGAGGATTCCTGTCGCCGGTGATCTCGGTGTAAAGGCGCACGTGCTCGCTCGTCACCCTGAGCGTGCGTGACGCAGTCTGCCCCACTTGCATTAATGTCCTCCTTGCTGCCCCGGTGGATCCAGGACAATCATCCGGGTATTAGATCGCCGCCGGCCACCGCCGCCAACACTTTCGCGAGACGAGCATGGAAACGCTGAAGTCCTACAACCCCGCCACCGGCGAAGTCGTCGGTGAGGTTCCGGTAACGCCGGCTTCCGACATTCCAGCCGTAGTCGCGCGAGCGCGGGCGGCTCAACCTGCGTGGGAAGAGCTCGGCCTGGAAGGGCGAGTTGATCTCTTGCGCAAGACCGCGGAGATCTTCGCGGAACGCGCGGAAGCTCACGGCGAGCTTATGACGAAGGAAATGGGCAAGCCCCTCAAGGAAGGCATCGGTGAGGCCAAGTCTCTCGCTTACATCGACCACGAACTCGACGAGATCGTGGCAACTCTGCAGCCCGAGGTGGTCGAGGACAAGCGTCTTCACTCGACGGTGTACCGCGATCCGCTCGGGGTCGTCGGGGCGATCACCCCGTGGAATTTCCCCATGTCGATGCCCGCGTGGATGGTGCTACCCGCACTTGCGGCCGGAAACACGGTGGTCTTCAAGCCGTCCGAAGAAACGCCTCTCTGCGGGCAGGCCTACGCCGATGTGCTCAACGAGGTGCTGCCCGAGGACGTGCTCATCGTCGTGCACGGCGCCGACGACCAGGGAAAAGCCATCGTACAATCGGAGGTGGACATGATCGCGTTCACCGGCTCGCGCGAGGTCGGCAAGCACATCCTGCGCGAGTCGAGTGGTACGCTGAAGCGAGTGGTGCTCGAGCTTGGTGGGAAAGACCCGATGATCGTGCTCGAGGACGCCGACATCGGAAGAGCCGCCAAGTTCGCGGCACGGAACTCGTTCGGGAACGCCGGCCAGGTCTGCGTTTCCACCGAGCGCATCTTCGTGCTCGATTCGGTCGCGGACGAGTTCGAGGCCGCGCTGGCCGAGTTTGCGGCGGCGATGACCCAGGGTAACGGCATGGAGAACCCCGACGTCGGGCCCATGGTCAATGCCGGCCAGCGCGACCACGTGCTCGCCCAAGTCGACGCCGCGGTCGAAGCGGGCGCCACGGTGCTCGCCGGGGGAACCGGCCATAGCGACAATTTCATCGTGCCGACCGTGCTGGCGGGCATCACCGAGGATATGGACATCGCGAGCGTCGAAACATTCGGTCCGGTGGCGTGCGTGACGCGCGTCGCCTCTGTCGACGAAGCCATCGAAAAAGCGAACGACACGCACTTCGGCCTCGGTGCCGTCGTGTTTGGGCAGGACCAAGCGGATACCGCCGCGGTGGCGCGGCGGCTCACCGCCGGCATGATCGGCGTGAACAGCGCGGCAGGCGGAGCCGTTGGCACCCCCTGGGTTGGCGCGCGCCAGTCCGGGTTCGGCTTCCACAAGTCGCCCGACGGGCACAAGCAGTTCACGCAGACCCGGGTCGTGACCACGCGAGCTTGATGCGGGCCCGTCTCAGCGGGCTCGTCGTAGGAGCGTTGATAGTCGGAGCTTGCGGGGGCGGGGCGCCAGTGCATTCAATCGTCCCGGTCCCGAGTAGCTTCGAGCGTGGATCAGGCACCTTCGTGCTCGACGAGAACACGCGCATCGCGCTCGCAGACGGAGGAGACACCGAGCTATTGCGGGTCGCCGACCTTTGGGTGGGTCCCATCAAGCTCGCCACCGGGCTGCCATTGCCCATCGGAGCATCGGGGCAGATCCGCCTGAGCCTCGATGCTGCCGCCGGTGCGGAGGGGTACTCGCTCATAGTAGGAGAGGGCGACGTCTCGGTGACGGGCGGAGACTACGCCGGGCTCTTCTATGGACTTCAAACGCTGAGCCAGCTGCTGCCTCCGGGCGTGGCGGATGGAGTCGCGGGCCATCGTGGGCCGTTCGAGCTCGGCGCCGCAGAGATACGTGACGCGCCGCGTTTCCCGTACCGGGGCATGCACCTCGATGTCGGCCGTCACTTCTTTGGACCCGAGTTCGTGAAGCGGTACATCGACATGCTCGCCCGCTACAAGATCAATCGCTTCCACTGGCATCTCACGGAAGACCAGGGATGGCGCATCGAGATCCGCCGCTACCCGCTTCTGACGCAACTCTCTGCTTTTCGCGCCGAGACGATCGTGGAGAAGAACTTCGATCCCTACGTGGGCGACGGGCAGCGATACGGCGGCTTCTACACGCAGGAAGAGATCCGGGACATCGTGCGCTACGCCGCCGATCGTTTCGTCACGATCATCCCGGAAATCGAGATGCCGGGACACACTCTGGCGGTGCTCGCCGCCTATCCGGAGCTGGCCTGCACCGAGGGGCCTTTCGAGGTGGGTACTGTGTGGGGCGTGCACTCGGACATCTTCTGTCCGTCCGAAGAGACGTTCGAGTTCCTCGAAAACGTGCTCACGGAGGTCATGGCTCTGTTTCCGGGCGAGTACATCCACATCGGCGGAGACGAAGCTCCGAAAGTACGCTGGCAGGAGAGTTCCTTCGCACAGGAGGTCATCCGCCGAGAGGGGCTCGCGGACGAGAACGAATTGCAGAGCTGGTTCATTCGGCGCATCGAACGCTTCCTGAACGCGAACGGCCGCAGACTCATCGGCTGGGACGAGATCCTGGAGGGTGGCCTCGCGCCCAATGCCACGGTGATGTCCTGGCGCGGCACCGAGGGAGGCATCCAGGCCGCCCAGCAAGGGCACGATGTCGTGATGACACCGACCTCCCACTTGTACTTCGACTATTACCAGAGCGAAGAGCGCGACTCAGAGCCGCTCGCGATCGGAGGATTTCTGCCGCTCGAGCGAGTCTACGAGTACGAGCCGATCCCTTCCGATCTCACCGATGAGCAGGCTGTGCACATTCTGGGCGCCCAGGGCAACGTCTGGACGGAGTACATGAAGACCGAGCAGTACGTCGAGTACATGGTCTTTCCGCGGCTGTTCGCGCTCTCGGAGGTGGTGTGGTCACCCGCCGACGCCAAAGACCTGGATGGGTTCCTCGACCGACTACGCTGGCACTTGGAGCGGCTGGACGCGTTGGGAGTCAACTACCGGGCGCTGGACGGCCGCTAGCGTCGGGCACGAACCGGTAGCCTCGCCCCCGCAACGTCAGGAAATGACGAGGACGAGCCCGGTCGACTTCCAGACGCTCTCGTAGCCGCGCGACGTGCACGTCCACGGTGCGACCTTCAGGCACACGGGGGTAGCCCCAGACGTCCTTGAGCAGGCGCTCCCGCGAGAGCACCTGTCCCGGGTATTCGAGGAAGTACCGCAGCAGAACGAATTCCCGTGCGGGCAGCTCGAGCGGCTCACCGTCGCGTGTGACCACACCCGAGTCCAAGTCGACCACGACGCCACCGAAACGGGTGACACCGCCTCGCGGGGATGAGCGGAAGAACCGAGTCGATCACCTGATTCCAATACCATCCGCGGGCGTCCGCGAGCGGGACGCCTTCGGCGAGCATCGAGTGGAACTCCTCCCGCAAGTCCTGAACGACGGAACGCCGGTTCGCCCGGCGCGTCGCCAAGGAAACGAGCAGCCTGGCCACACGCGGTGGCTCCGGTCTCATATCGCGTCCAACTCCTCGCGCACCGCCAAACCTTCCGTCATCCGGTTGATCGCCTCCCGATTGCGGAGCACGGCTTGGGCTCCATCGGGAGTGAGACGGAAGTACTTCCTGGCGCGACCCCGCGCGTCTGGCCCCGAGGCGCCGAAGGACGCCAGCACGTAGCCCTTTTGCTCGAGGCGATCGAGCGTCGCGTACACGGACCCGATCGACACAGAGCGCTCCGTCCGGCTTTGGATCTCACGACGAACCCTCATGCCGTACGCGTCGTCTTTCAGGCGCAGCAGCGCGAGCATAACCAGATGCTCGAACTCTCCTAGGTGGTCGCCCTTTGGCATCGATCCCCTCCGGAGTGTCGGTGCACGCGGCACCGACCGTCGATTTCTACAACGATGAGAATATCATATTTGTAGAAACGTACAATACATCGCCTGTTAACGCCGCGTTGCCCGCCGCTTCGGCTGGACGTACCCTGCCCTCTGGCCGTTTGCCCAAGGAGGACGGGTATGCTCCGAACGTCACTGTATCTTGGAATCACTGGGATCCTTGTCGCCGCGTTTACAGGCGGCGCGACGAACAGTCTCTCCGCACAGGACGACGCCAACCCATACGACGCGTTGGTCGACGTGCGGGCGGGCGAGGGGATCTTCGAAAGACACTGCTCGCGCTGCCACGGGATGAACGCGACCGGGGGCGAGACCGGCCCCGATCTCACAACGGGCAGGTTCCGGCACGCATCAACCGATGCGGGCCTCTTCAGCGTAATCACACGAGGGGTCCCCGACACCGAAATGAGGGCGTTTCGCAGGGCACGATCGGATCAGGATGTCTGGCAGCTCGTCGCGTATCTGCGCTCACTGAGTGGAGGGCCTCGCGTGGAAGTGCCCGGCGATCCTGCGAAAGGGGAGCGGCTGTACCGGAACAAGGGAGGATGCACGAGTTGCCACATGATCGATGGTGCGGGCGGTCTATCCGGACCGGACCTATCGACCATCGGCGCACGTCGCTCGCCGGAGGACCTGTTGTCTGACCTGGTCGAACCCGACGAGCGGGTGATGCCGCGCTGGTGGAGGATGAGGGTCGTTCATCGAGACGGCACTCCCGTTGCCGGTCGGCGCATGAACGAAGGCACTTATTCGGTCAGAATCCTCGATGAGGACAATCACCTGTGGTCGTTCCAGAAGCGTGACCTCATCGAAAGCGAACGCATCGAGACCTCCTCGATGCCCTCTTACACGAGCGAGTTGTCCGACGACGAACTGACCGACCTCGTCGCGTATCTGTACGGTTTGATTAGGGATGAAGAAGGATGATCGCAGCAGCGAAGGAGAGGGGAATTGAAATGAGCAGATCCATTGCACTGTTGAGCGTATTGCTGTTCGCGGCTCCCGTGAGCGCCGTTCAAGGACCGGGTGAAGACCCGCGTCCAGGGGCCACCATCGGGGCAGCGCCGTCCTTCAGCCCGGTCACAGCCGAACGCCTGGTGAACTCCGACGCCGAGCCCCACAACTGGCTCATGTACTCGGGCAACTACTCGAGTCAACGGTACTCCGGGCTGGACCAGATCCACGTCCGCAACGTAGACCAGCTGCAGATGCAATGGGCCCACCAGCTCCGCATCCTGGACCGATCCGAGGCCACCCCACTCGTCGTCGACGGTGTCATGTACGTCACCGAAGCGCCGGCCACCGTGATCGCGCTCGATGCCGGGACCGGGACCCGCTATTGGCGCTATGAGCACGAGATGCCCGAAGACCTGAATTACTGTTGCGGCAGGAACAACCGAGGCGTTGCTGTGCTCGGAAACCGCCTGTTCATGAGCACGCTCGATGCACATCTCGTCGCGCTGGACGCCAGAACCGGCAGCCTGCTCTGGGACGTGGAGGTCGCAAAAGAGGAGTCCGGCTACAGCAAGACGGCCGCGCCACTGGTAGTCGGAGACAAAGTCATCACCGGCATCGCAGGCGGAGAATTCGGAATCCGTGGCTTCATCGACGCATACGAGGCGAAGACCGGCGAGCTCGCATGGAGACTCTATACGGTTCCTGGGCCGGGCGAGCCCGGCAACGACACTTGGGCCGGCGACTCCTGGCGCACGGGTGGATCAGCGACCTGGATGACCGGCTCCTACGATCCCGAGTTGGACCTCGTGTACTGGGGCACCGGAAATCCAGCGCCCGACTGGAACGGGGACGTCAGGCTGGGCGACAACCTGTATTCGGACGCCGCGCTGGCCATCGATCCGAATACCGGCGAGCTGAAGTGGTACTTCCAGTTCACGCCACACGACGTGCACGACTGGGACGCCACCCAGATTCCGATTCTGGCCGATTCCCGCTTCGATGGTGAAGAACGCAAGTTGATGCTCTGGCCCAACCGGAACGCGTGGTTCTACGTGCTCGACCGCGAGACCGGCGAATTCCTGACCGGGAAGCCGTATGCCAGACAGTCCTGGGCCTCGGGCCTCGACAAAGAAGGACACCCGATCCGCATCCCCGGTACGTTCCCGAGTATCGAAGGCAACACGGTCTCGCCCTCGATCGGAGGCGGGTCCAATTGGTGGTCGCCGAGCTACAGTCCGCGCACGGATCTGCTGTACGTCAACGCCTACGACGGCGAGACCACGTACTACATCCGCGACGAAGAGTACATCGAGGGCGAGCGCTACACGGCTGGGGGAGGCGAGACGCCTCTGCCGGCGGACAAGTACGTGAGCGCGATCCGAGCGATCTCGCCGCAGTCCGGCGACATGGAGTGGGAATACCCCATCCAGCCCAGATCCAGCGCCGGTGTGCTCTCGACCGCGGGCGATCTCGTCTTCAGCGGCACGCCCGATGGCTACTTCTTCGCGCTGGACGCGCTGACTGGAGCGGAAAAGTGGTATGTGAACCTGGGCTCCCGAGTGCACTCGGCGCCCATGAGCTACATGGTGGACGGCAAGCAGTACGTGGCCATAGCCGCCGGCAACGTCCTCTTCACCTTTGCGCTGAACGACTAAACGCGACAACGGTGGCGCGCTTCAGGTCGCGCGCTCCAGCGTCCGCGTCAGGCACGTGGGGCCGCCATGTCCCTTGGCGCTGATCTCCCCGCCGGAGTACGCGTGAACCGTGACTCCAGCTGCTTCCATACGCCGACAGGTCTCCGGGAAACCCTCCAGCGCCACCGCGACCCGGGGCGCGGCGGCGAGCACGTTGCACCCCATTTCGAACTCGTCATCGGGCACTTCCACGAGCTCGAAGCCGCGCGACAGCAACTGCTCTCGGAACGCCACCGGTAGCAACGGCGAGTACACGAGCAACAGGTCTTCGGCGAGCGGGCTCAGCATCGACATCAGGTGGAGGACGTCGCCGGCTCCCTTCCAGTGCGGCAGCAGCACCTCGATCACCTCGACGTCTTCTCCCAACAGAGCCCGCAACTGCGCGATGCCCTCGGCGTTGGTCCGATAGCCCCTCCCTACAGCGAGTGTCTCGTCGCCGAGCCAGGTCACGTCCCCGCCCTCGAGCGTCCCCGGCTGCTCGATCGAGCCGAGCACGTGCACCCCCAAGTCCGTGTATTCGTGCCGGACCGCATCCGGCTCAGCAGACCGGGCTCCTTTCCCCATGCGCGCCAGGATCGCGCCGGCGTTACTGACCAGCGATGCGTCGCGGGCGTAGACCGAGTCCAGGCCGATGTCGTCCGCCGGCATCCAATCGACGGTCGCGCCCAGGCGTTCGAGCAGTGCCGCGAGCGCGTCGGCCTCGTGACACGCTTCGTCGTAGTCCGGCGGCCCCAGATAGCTCAAGGTCTGCCACTGCTCCGCGATTCGCTGCGGACTGACGAACGCGTCGCGCGGATGCTTCATGAGAACGCGCTTGAGTGGGGCCACCTCGGACTGGTACATCAGCGGCTCTCTAGCTCGGCTCGCCTGTGGGTACTCCAAAGGTAGAGCGGGGCGCCAGCGGCGAAGAGGAGAACGCCAAGTAGGATCTCACTCGTCTGGGCGCCCGCTACCGCGAAGACCGAGTACGCGGCAGCCAGTGCGGACACAACCATGGCCAGGCGCGCGCCCTGTCCGCCCCAGCGCTCAGGCTCGCGACGGATGAGCACGATGTGCGCCAGCGTGGTGAGCACGTACGATAGCAACACAGTCACAGTCGCGAGCACGAGCGCAAACGTGAAGAGCCCGACGAGCCCACGCGTGAAGTTGGCCATGACGAGCACGGTGCAGAGGAACGAGGACAGCAGCAGTGTGAAGCCGGGCGTTCCGCGCCGGTTCAGCCGACCGAATCTCGCCGGGAAGAGTCCGTCGCGAGATGGGGCGAGCGGCATCTGACCCTGCATAAGCACCCAACCGTTGAGCACCCCAAAGCCTGCGAGTACCGCGCTCGAGCGGGTCGAGGTCTCGCACCGCTCCCATCACGATGTGCTCGGTGGGGATGCCTGGATCGAGCCCGGACTCCTTGCGCAGGTTGTGTAGCGCCATGCCCGCCGAAACCGCTACCGGCATTCCCCCGAGCATGCCGGACAACGTGGTCTCCGGCACGTTGAAGTCCCCGTGCGCGTCGATGAAGACCAGCCCGACGCTACGTAGCTCCCCGCTCGCACTGGATTTCTGAAGCCCTCCCAACACGCCGATGACCGAAGTGCAGTTGCCCAACAGACCCACGGTCAAAGTCCCCGACCGCCAGTTACCGGCGACCATGCCGGCGAGGAGCCCGTTCGCCAGAGCCATGCGGTGCCACGAGCCGTATTCCCGGTCCTCTTCGGTGGTGAGCGCCACGGTGCGGTCGGGTATCAACGAGAAGCCCATGGCCCGGATCGTGTCATGGACCCCGTTTGTGTAGAGGTACGCCGGATTGTCCGAAATCTCGGGAACGTTGCGGGCCCCCGTGAACGGCATCTGGATGATGGAGATCCGACCCTGATCCCCAGGGTGAGCCTGCGACGACACGCCTGCGGGTAAACTGAGCGCCAAGGCCGCCGTCAGCGCCCCGGCAATGTTCACCTTCGATCGCATCGTCTCGACTCCTGGATAATCGGCTCAGGGCTGTCAGATTACCGCCCGTGAGCCATTCCGCCAAAAACGATGCCGGCATCACACTCCGCCCTCATCGATCCGGTGACGTCGGATGGGTGATCAAACGTCACGGAGAGCTGTACGCAGAATCACATGGATGGGACATGAGGTTCGAGGCTCTCGTGGCGCGAATTCTGGCGGACTTCATCGACGGCTTCGATCCGTCGCACGAACGCATGTGGATCGCCGAGAAGGACGGTGAGCGCGTGGGGTCCATCTTGCTCGCCAAGGAATCGGACGGCGTGGCGCAGCTACGCACGCTGCTCGTCGAGCCCTCGGCCCAGGGCCTCGGCGTCGGTCGCAAACTCGTCAGCGAGTGCGTCGGTGCGGCCCGCGATCTAGGATATGAGAAGATGGTGCTGCTCACGTCTCGGGGCCTCGATGCGGCTCGCCGACTCTACCAGGCCCACGGGTTCCTGCTCACGCGCGAAGAGGAGCAGCAGGTGTGGGGCGTGACGCATACAGCCCAATGGTGGGAGCTCGATCTGTGACTTCTGACGCCACTCAAGACGGTGCTCACTACCTCCTCGGCCACACCGACCACGAGCTGAGACGCCTCGACATCCAGGGCGATCTCTATCGTGACGCCACCCTCCGCGCCTTTCGCGATGCCGGCATAGAGCCCGGCATGCGTGTTCTCGACATCGGATGCGGGACGGGAGATGTGTCTCGCGCAGTCGCCACAGTCGTAGGGGAGGCAGGATCAGTCCTGGGCATCGATCGAGGAGAAAGGGCAGTCGAAGCAGCTCGAGAGTGGGCGCGTGATCAGGGGCTCAATAACGTCGACTTCGCCGTGAGCGAGATCGACGAGTTCCACAGCACCGCGAACTTCGACGCGGTGGTTGGCCGCTTCATTCTCATGCATCAGCCCGATCCGGCACAGGTGCTCGCGTCGGTCGTGCGCTCGCTCCGAGCAGGCGGGGTCGTTTGCATGATCGAGTCGTACATGGACGCCTTGCTCAGCGGCCCCCACTCATTCCCCGCTTCGCCGCTCTACGACGAGATCGTGCGTTGGAAGAGCGCCGTGGTCGCGGGAGCCGGCTCGGACCTGCACGCGGGCGGGCGTCTCAAGCAGCTCTTTGGCGCCGCCGGGCTGCCCCAGCCGAGAGCACGGCTCGAGGCGCGCCTGGAAGGCGGCGCTGACAGCCCCTACTACGAGTACATAGCCCACAGCGTGCGCAGCATGCTGCCCGAAGCAGAGCGCCAGGGCCTTGGTGGCTTCACGAACGCCGACGCGGATACGCTGGAGCGTCGCTTGCGCGACGAGGTACTCGCTAGCCGGGGCATGCTCGTCGCATGGCCCGTGGTGGCCGCTTTTTGCCGCACCGAAACTGCTCCCGCCACCGCTCCGTAGAGTCTCGAGCAGTTACCCTCACTTAGTGAGGTCAACACTCTGACGGACGGTATCTCATGGCGCACCAGACACGAGGGCTTCTGCCCGGTACGGTCAATCTGGTAATTCTGCAAACGCTCCCGATCGGCGTGCACTTCGTCGCCCGTTTTGGCGACGAGGCCTGCCTGCTCAGACTGGCGGGCCAACTCGAGCAGGCGAAGCCATGGTTCGACCGCCTGCCAGAGTTGGCCACCAGCTAGGGCGGGGACACTAGTTCATCGCACCTGAAACGTCAGCGGTAGCGCGATCCACACGGCGACGTACCGATCCCGGTTCATGGCAGGCCGAAAGCGCATCACGTCGACGAGGCTCAACGCTGCCCTGTCGAACGCCGCGTAGGCCGCGGCTTCTCCGATGCGCGCCCCGAGGATTTTACCTTCCTCGTCGATGTTGATGAGCATGCTCACCGTCGTGCCCAAGCCCGCATCCCGCAGCGCCGGAGGATAGGCCTTCTCCAGTGCGCACCGAAGTTCACGAGCATTCAGGAGCTCCGGCGCGACGGTATATGGCGTGAACGGGGTGCCATTGCCGTCCGCAACTTCGCTTCCCGCATCTGGGGGCGGCGGCAACTTAACGTACTCATCGAAGCGGATGGTCGGCAGCGTTTGCTCGAGCGGGGCGTCGACCGAGATCACAGGCATGGACGGACGGCTCAACTCCTCCGGATCTGCAGGCAGCTCGATGTCCTCGATGCGCACGACGTCGATGATCTCCTCCGCCGGAATCGACCAACTGACGGCGCTCATCTCCGGGAAGAGCTCGGACAGCAGCACATGTAGCGCGGCAGCGAGCACCAACGAGACAGCAAGCATGCCGTCGAAGCGCTGCTTCAGACGATCGTTCGCCGTCAACACGGGAATAACGTGTGTGGTCACCGGGGCACCTCCTTTCGAAACGTGGTGTCCGGAGCCGGTCGTTTCGTGTAGATGGCAGGGCCTGTGTCAAACAGCTCGATCGAGGCCGCGCGCGGCGTTCCGCGCCCCGCTACCGCTGGCTGTCTACCGAGGATGACACCCGGATGTCCAGGCCTGGTGTCATGCGGAGGAAGTTCAGTATCGATCGAACGATCTCGTCGGTCGTGCCGGGCGACATGATGTCCCCCGCGATGACGTGCTGCTCCGGGTCCTCGGACGCCGAGATCTCTACCAGTTGCTTGCTCGAACTGCCAAGCCGCTCGTACGCGAGCCGGATCTCCCCCGCATCGACCACCGCGTCGTCACGCGAGTAGGCGACGAGCGTCGGCACGGTCACGCCGTTAAGCGGCATCGTGCGCACATGCTCGACCAACGCCATCATCGGCAGCAGCGCCGACGTCGGATAGCATACGGTCCAGTGCAGCCTCTGCTCAGCGCTCTCTGGTTGGAAGCAGCGCTCGGGACCGACGACGAGTTGCGCGATCTGGCCACCCCACGGCCAAAGCAGAATCCGTGACGCCGCGTCGCGCGGCTGGAAGTTCGGAGAGATGACCACGAGCGCCGCTACGCGCCCCTCGGTCTCCGGACGGGCCGCGGCCCAGACCGCTAGCGTGCCCCCGGTCGAGGTGCCGATCAGCACGACCCGCTCCCCGAGCACGGCTCCCACGGCGACGGCCTCTGCGACATCGTCCATCCACGCCCCCACGGTCGCTTCGGCCATCGCGGTCCCGTCGCGACCGTGCCCTGTCAGCCTCGCGTAGAACACGTTTGCACCCAGAGCTTTAGCGATTCGACTCACGAGCGGATCCACCTCGTGGCGATCCGCGGAGAAGCCATGGAGATAGACCAGCGCTATGGGGGTGCTGGCGCGCGCCTCCGGATCCGTCCACACCACCGCCTTCGCCTCGCCCGGGCGAAGATCGGGCACGCTCGACTCACGTTCCGAGAGGTAGGCATCGACGTCCGGGCCTAGCTCGGGCTCGTTCCACCGCTCTTCGAAACTGGTCCGTGGCCCGAAAAGAACGACGAGCGCGCCGCCCAAGAAGACGGCGGCCGCGACTCCCCACCGTCGCTTCTTCATCGCACTAGCAACCCGAGGTTAATGTGCAACGAGCCGCCACCCGCGTGGGTCCCCGGGTGCTACGGCCCAAGATGCGGCAAACGGTACGAGCAGGCAGCGGCGCCGGCAACTGCTTCACCGGCGCTCTGGCGAGCCCTGGACCGTCCCCTCAGGTTGTGTGCGACCGTCTTCCGTATGGATGCAATACATGACCGCAAGTCGCCCCCAGCAGATCACGAATCGTATCGCGCAACACGCGGCACCCTTCTGGCACTGCGGCGTGGCAATCGTCATCGCCGCAGTCCTGGCCGTCCCGCACCCGCTGTCGGCCGCTCTTCAACAGGGCGCTAGTGACGGCGAGTGGCGCGTGTACGGCGGCGATTCTGGCCACACGCGGTACGCCAGCCTCGATCAGATCGACACCAGCAACGTCGAGGACCTGGAGGTCGTGTGGCGATGGACCGCGAGAAATTTCGGACCGAATCCGAACATCCGCAGCTCAACGACACCGCTCATGGTCGATGGAGTCTTGTACGCAACCGCGGGCATGCGCCGCGCGGTGGTCGCGATCGACGCGGGGACCGGCGAGACGCTATGGACGTGGAGCATGATCGAAGGCGAACGACTCTCGAGCGCCCCGCGCCCTAATCCCGGGAGGGGCGTCGGCTACTGGGAGGACGAAGAAGGCAACGCGCGTATCCTGGTGGTTACGCCCGGATACCACATGGCGGCGTTGGACGCGCGCAGCGGGGTCCCGATCGCGGACTTCGGCCGGGACGGCATCGTAGACTTGATGGAGGGCCACCGGGCTCGCGACGGCGTCAACATCGTGGGCACGATCGGGTCCAGCTCCCCGCCGACCATCGCAGGCGACGTGGTCGTGGTGGGCTCCGCGCATCACGTCGGTTTCCAACCGCCCACGCGGGCGAACACGCCCGGCGACATCCGCGGCTTCGATGTGCGCACAGGCAAGCTCATCTGGACCTTCAAGACCATCCCTGAGCCCGGGGAGCTCGGGGTCGACACCTGGCAGGACGACTCGTGGTCCTATACGGGCAACGCCGCCTCCTGGGCACCGATCTCGTTCGATCCGGAAACCGGCTGGGTCTACGTTCCCACCGAGGCTGCAACCGGTGACTACTACGGAGGCCACCGGCCGGGCAACAACGTCTTCTCGACCAGCGTACTCGTGCTGGACAGCCAGACTGGGGAGCGCGTATGGCACTTCCAGACGGTCCACCACGACATCTGGGATCTGGACAACCCCACGGCTCCCATCCTCGCCGACATCGAGATTGAGGGTGAGCCCAGGAAGATCGTGATCCAGATCACGAAGCAGGGCTTCGCGTTCGTGCTCGACCGGCTTACCGGTGAACCAGTCTGGCCCATCGAGGAACGTGCGGTGCCTCAAAGCGACGTGCCCGGCGAGTGGACCTCTCCGACACAACCCTTCCCCACCAAGCCGGCCGCGTTCGACCGGAACGGCTTCAGCGAAGACGATCTGCTCGACTTCACGCCGGAGATCAGGGCGCGTGCCGCGGAAGTCGCAAGCGCTTACCGCATGGGTCCCCTCTACACGCCGCCATCGCTCGCCAGAGCGGAAGACGGCACGCGAGGCACGCTCATGCTTCCGACTTCGACCGGCGGCGCGAATTGGGAGGGCGGCGTGCTCGATCCCGAGACCGGCTTCCTCTATATCGGCTCGCAGACCAATCCGTTCATTCTCGCCTTGAGTGAGGGCGGCGACCGCTCGGACATGAACTACATACAAGGGTTTGGTCGCGCACAGCTAGCGCCGGGCATACCCATCGTGAAGCCTCCGTGGGGGCGCATCACCGCGATCGATCTGTCCACCGGTGATCACGCTTGGATGATCGCCAACGGCGACACGCCGGCTTTCGTGGCAGAGCGACTGGAGCTGGACCCCGCCAACATCCCGCGAACCGGGAAGATCTCGCGCGCAGGCCTGCTCGTAACCAAAACGCTCCTCTTCGCCGGAGAAGGCATGGCGGGAGCCCCGATGTTTCGCGCGCACGACAAGATGACCGGCGAGATCCTCGCCGAGATCGAGCTGCCGAACGCGCAATCGGGTCTGCCGATGACCTATCTTCACGAGGGACGCCAGTACATCGTCATTTCCGTGGGTGGCGGGGGGCAACCGGCCGAGCTGGTCGCTCTCGCACTTCCTCAGAGCTAGGGGCAAGGATGAGAGATCACGCGATCGGCCACCCGGCGCTCACCGATCGGCCGACCGGCCTTGCCAACCGGCTGCACTTCGAACTCGTGTACAGCTACTTGTTCCAAGCCGCCGACCGTGGCGTGGCGATGACCGTCTTGTTGCTCTCGTTCGGATCCGAGGAATTCGAGGCAAGCGATCCTGAGACACTGCACGTGCTCGGAGGGCGGATGCAAGACTCGACGCGGACCTCGGATCTGGCAGGGCACTTGGGCCCATGGCCGACTCGTCGTTCTCCTGTTCTGCACCAACATCGCGGGCGGCATGATCGCCGCCGACCGAATCGAACAAGCGGTGCTCGAGCTCAATCTCGGGCGGGTGTCGATCGGCCTTGCCAACTACGAGGCTAGCATGAAGGAACCGTCGGAGTTGCTCGAGACGGCAGACCGCGCGTTGCGCGCGGCGGAAGAGGCCGGGGGAGGCGTGGAACTGGCGTAGCTGGTGTGATCCAAGTCGAGCTGCCCGTGATCTACCGCCAGCGGTACGAGAAGCCCACCCCCAGGAACCAACGGCGACTACCGGTCTCGATGCCCCAGTTCAGGTCCCATTGCTTGTCCGCGTCCGGCACGTATACGACGCCCGCCTCCGCGAAGTGCTCGTCGTCGCCAGGTCCGTACGAGCCCGCGTACCCGGCGTAGAGTCCGAGCCCGTCCACACTGGCCAGCGACAAACCCGGAGTGACGACGAAACTGACGGCACCGTCGTGGACGTGCGCGAACGGGAAGCCGTAGCCGGCGTTGAGCGCAAGCCCGAGAGCATCGCTAAGCGTGAATTCCGCGACCAGCGTGGCCGCGCCGCTCGCCTCGCCCGCCGAGAAGGCCGCCGAACCGACGGGGAGCGTGGTGGAGAGCACCGCCGAAAAGAGAGGGCCGTCTCCGCTCGACAACGGCACCTTCAGCCCCACACCCGGATCCGGCGCCCCCCGCTCATCGTCTGCGATCAAGACCGAGCCGGGGAAAATGCGGATCTCGATCCCGCCGACCCCGTAGCGTACCAGGCTTTGGCCGAACGTGAAAACGTCGCCCCCGCTACCGATCGCGGCCTCGACTCCGACCTCCACCTGGACGACACCCGCGCCCACGACATGTGCGCCATCACCCAGGCCGGGTCGGTCCGGTACGATCGTCTCGGCGACTTCCTGCGCGCGGGCGGGGGTCGCTGAGCTGAGCAAGGCACCTGAGAGCAGTAGTACCAATGCCTTCCGCATCACCAGCGCCCAGCGTAGTCCGGCGAGTAGTCCGAGAGCTCAGAGGCCAGGTACTCCCGGTGCAGACGGTTCAACTGACGCACGTGAATGAAGTCGTGCGCCAACCAGGAGGTCAGCACACCACCTGCGGGCAATGGACCCGCGCTCGGATGCTCGTAAAGCCGCGACCAATCCGGCTGAGTCAGCCCTTCGAGCCACCGCAATGACCGGGCGCGTCGAGTCATCAGGCGCTCCACGGACTGACCCAGCTCACGAGAGTTGTACTGCCGCTCTCGCGCCCACTCCCCGGGAGCGATGGGGGGCCAATGTTCTCCCGGGCGATGAAGCGTGAGGTCGAGCCGGTGACGGAAGTCCTCTACTTCCTCATCGGCGAGATGGTTCACCACCTCAAGGATGGACCACTGGTCAGTGGCCGGCTTCCATCGCGACTGCTCCTCGCTCACGCCTCGTGTAAGAGCGTCGAACACGTCGACGTTCGCGCGCAGGCGTTCGATGATGTCGTGTACTCGCACCGACCCTCCTTCTTGGGCGGTGAAAGTTCGCGCCCGGTCTTACTGTCCGCTAGAAGACCTATATTGCCACGCATTCACCGCCGTGCAGTTTAGTTTCGTCATCTCAGTGAGCTGGCAGGAGTCCCATGCAGAAACTTCCCGCATTCCTCACACTCTCATTGCTCATGGCAAGCATACCTGCATCGAGTCAGACGTTGCCGGAAGGAGTCGAGAGAATCCAGATTCCGGTCGGAGACATGGTCTTCGATGCACTAGCGGCCGGGCCGGAAGACGGAGAGCTCGTACTGCTGCTGCATGGTTTCCCACAGTCCAGCTATTCCTACCGAACACAGCTTCCTGTGCTTGCCGCTCAGGGGTTCCGGGCGGTCGCGCCCGATCAGCGCGGTTACTCGGCAGGCGCCCGACCGACCGAAGTGTCAGCCTACGCCATGGGCAATCTCGTCGGTGACGTTCTGGGCATGGCAACCGCACTGGGCGCCGAACGCTTCCATCTCGTCGGTCACGACTGGGGCGGCGCAGTAGCGTGGGTCGTCGGATCGGCAGTTCCGGGTCGGGTGCGTTCGCTCGTTGTGCTCTCGACACCACACGTCAGCGCATTCGGTCGGGCACTGGCTGAGGCTGACGGTGAGCAAGCTCGGGCGTCGTCCTATTTTGCTTCCTTCCGCGCGGAGGGTTCCGAGCGGCGCTTCCTGGAGAACGATGCGGCCGAGTTCAAGGAACTGCTCGGTCAGTGGGGCTCCATGTCGGAAGCCGACATCAACGTCTATCTTGAGGTGCTCGGGACGGAGGAGGCGCTCGGTGCCGCGCTGAACTGGTACCGGGCGGGCACGGGGGGAGCGACCGCCGCCACCCCACCGCCACCGTCGATCGTCACTGCACCCACACTCTACGTGTGGAGCACGAACGACGCCGCCTTCACGCGCGCCACGGCGGAAGCCACCGAGGAATTCGTCACCGGACCGTATCGCTTCGAGGTTCTCGAGGGCGTCAGCCACTGGATCGCCGAGGAGGCGCCAGAGCGGCTCAGCGAGCTGCTAGTCGAGCATCTTCAGCAGTGGCGGGAGCACTAGGCGCCACGCCACCGCTCTCAGCAGTCGACGAGCTCGATCGTGTCCGGACCGTTGGGCACGACACAGATGAATTCGAACGGCTCCGAACCCTGGTCTGCCTCGTACGTGTGCGGGACCCCTGCCGGGATGTAGACCACGTCGCCTTCCTTCACGTGGTGCACTTCCTCACCGATCTGAACGCGAGCGCTGCCACGCAGCACGTACTGCTCGTGCTCGACCGTGTTGGTATGCATCGGCATGCCGCCGCCGGGCTCCATGATGAAGCGCCGCATGGCAAAGTTGGGCCCCTGCTCAGGGCCGATGAGCACTTGAGTCGTGGTCCCCGTGCCCGCCTTCACCTCTACGGCCGGAACGCTATCGACATGTCGTACGGACACCCTATTTTGATTCATGCCACCCCTCACCCGGACGGCGGATCGCCCGGAAGCTTCATGAAGTTCCACTTCACACGGTCTGACTCATCCTCATACTGCCAGATCCAGCCACCGACTTCCTGCGGCACACGCACAACCTGATCCTCTTTCTCGACCTTCACCACCCTCCCATCGTCGAGCGATAGCTGCACCAGCCCGTCTCCCCGTCTGATCCTCAAGACGTAGAAGCAGCCCGGCCGTAGCTCAACTCGAAGAAGCTTCTCCCGCCGCCGCTCTGGCACTGCCGTCATGTGTCCTGGCCCTCAGTCGGTTGGAGTTACGCCGCCGATCCAACTAACGCGAACAATCTCGGCCTACGCCATCGGGGGGAGGATGGCCGACCGATCATTCTGCGAGGCACGATGAACCCGAAGCCTGAATCCTGCAATGAGCACGCGGTCCCCGCGGCGCTCAAGAGCGAGCGGCCAACCCTCATGTCGGTCCATATCATGGCTCGCCTCGCTTCGCGGCCCCATTGTGGGGAACGCGCCAACCATCGGCTCAACCCGGAGCATTCTGTGGGCACACTCTCTGACGCCACTCGCCTGACCGCCACACTACTGCTCGCCCTGACCACCGCATGCGGCCCGACACAGACGGACCAAGCATCGGACGCTGAAGCGGCCCAGATCGCACGCACACCCAAGGTCCTCGTGATCGGTATCGACGGAGTCCGTCCGGACGTGCTCGCCGAGGTGGCCACGCCCAACCTGGACGCATTGGCCGCCGCGGGAACCTTCACGGGCACGGCCCGGACGGGGTACCCGTCCGTGAGCGGCCCGGGGTGGTCCTCCTTCTTGAACGGTGTGTGGCCGGAGAAACACGGGGTGACCGACAACGAGTTCGGTGGCAAGCGCTACGACCTCTATCCCGATTTCCTGACGCGCATCGAGCAAGTGCGGCCGGAGCTGTCCACCTTCGTGGTCGCGGACTGGTTGCCGCTGGTGCGACAGGACGACGGCAAGCCCACGGTGAGTAACGCCGTTGATGTGCGGCACGTCCTGGATGGATACGAGCTCGGTTGGGCCCAGGCGGACGCCCGGTCCGTAAAGTTGACCACGCAGCACCTCGCGACCGCCGACCCCGACGCGCTCTTCGTCTACCTGGGCAACCCGGATGAAACAAGTCACGAGCATCGCTCGATCGGCACCGAGTACCGAGAGGCAATAGCGCTGGCAGACAGCCATGTCGGTGAGATCGTCGCGGCGGTGCGAGCCAGGGCCAGCTACGACACCGAGGACTGGCTCATCATCTCTAGTACCGACCATGGACGAACGTCCACTGGCGGGCATGGTGGCAATTCGGACGAGGAGCGTACGATTTACCTGCTCGTGAGCGGTGCATCGGCCGATCGCGGAGCACCGGCCGAACCAGCGTTCGTTGTCGACGTCGCCGTGACCGCCCTCGTGCACCTCGGCATCGCGATCGATCCGGCCTGGCAGCTCGACGGCAAACCGGTTGGGATCCGCTAGCGTCGCTCGGCGTACTCGGGCGGCTACTGCTCTTCCCTGACGTCGTGCCCAAGGTCCTCGAGCCGATGCACGATCTCGATGACGTGCTCCCGGCCCCTCGTCTCCATTTGGATGACGATGCCCACATCACCAACAGATATGTCCGCGAACGCACGCCGGTGATAGGTCTCGAGCACGTTCGCGCCCATGTCCGCCACCGCGCGCGTTAGCCCCGCGAGTGATCCCGGGCGATCCTTCACGGTGATCGCGAGCCTCACCAACCGGCCGTCGAAGACGAGACCGCGATCGATGATTCGCGAGATCATGTTGATGTCGATGTTGCCGCCCGAGAGCAGAAGTACGGCTCGATCCGTCTCGGAGAGGGTCACGCTTCCAGTCATCAGCGCAGCCAGCCCGACTGCACCGGCGCCCTCGGCGACCGTCTTTTCCCGCTCGATCAAGAGTAGGATCGCTGCCGCTATCTCCTCCTCTCCGACCGACACCAGCTCGTCCACGTAGCGTTCGATGAGCGGGTACGTGATCTCGCCGATGCGCTTGGTGACGATGCCATCCGCCAGCGTGTCGGACACCGCGATTTTCACGACCTCGCCGGCGTCTCGTGAGGCCTTGGCGGAAGCCGCAGCGTCAGCCTCCACGCCGATGATGCGCACGTCGGGCTTGATCTCCTTGATTGCGCAGGCGATCCCGGAAATCATCCCGCCACCGCCGACAGGCACCACGACGACGCTCACGTCTGGTACCTGCTCGAGGATCTCGAGCCCCATCGTGCCCTGGCCGGCGATCACGTCTTCATCATCGAAAGCGTGGATGATCGACAATTCTTCTTCTGCGGCGAGCCTCTGAACCTCGGCGGCAGCGTCGTCGAGGATCGTACCCACTTGGATCACATCAGCACCGTAGCCGCGAGTGTTGGTGACCTTGATGAGCGGGGCAGTCTCGGGCATCACGACCGTGACCGAAATGCCGAGGCGCCCACCGTGGTAGGCCACCGCTTGCGCATGGTTGCCGGCGCTCGCCGTCACAACCCCCCGGGCCCTCTCAGCCTCGGTGAGCCGGAGCATGCAGTTGAGCGCGCCGCGATCCTTGAACGAGCCGGTACGCTGGAGGTTCTCGAGCTTCAGGTAGTGGTTGCCCGGCGCGAGATCCCTAAAGGCCCGCGTCCGCGTGCACGGCGTCTCTATGACTCCGTCGCGGATCCGCTGTGCGGCTTCCTGGATTGCCGCGTAGGTCGGCACGGCGTGATCACTCGCTCGATCGATATACCGCGATACGAAGCAGCGGAGCGATCGTATACGTGAAGTGCAGGCGGTTCTCGCCCTCGATGATCACGTTGGCGGTCTGCTGTCGCGTCTTCGGGTAATCGTGCCCCTGCTCGTTCTCTACGACGAGCACCTCCCCGTCGCCGAGCCCAGCCACCAGAGCCTCAATCTGCTCCTGCAGCCGATCCAGGAGCTGCTGCTCAGTGTGGTCCTGAACGTCACCCTCCGCCTCCGCCTCGAGCTCATGCGTAGTCCCGAGAGCGTAGGAAGCGTCGAAGTCGTCCACCGCGAAAGAATGCTCGTGATTCCTGCGGAAGCCGACCTCGTTCAGCGCCTTCGAGTCGAAGTTGAGGTCCACACTCTGGTACGAAGTGCCGTAGCGTCGGAGAATCATGGCTTGCCTTTTGAGACGCAAAGCGCCGCTTCACAACGGTGGTATCAGGACCCGGGATTGAGCAGCGCTTCCAGTTCCTCGGGCGTCAAGTCGGCGGCGGCCTTGGAACCCATGCCGTGGGGCGAGCGCGATTTCCGCCCGCGCCGCGCGGCAGAGCGCGACTCGGTCTGAGGTGTTCCCGCGTAGTCGAACTCGGGAAGGTGAGTTTTCTCCACCCTTCGCCCCAAGCGATGCTCCAGGCTCTTCATCGCCCCGAGGTCCGACGCGGTGACGAGCGTGACCGCATTCCCGGTCGCTCCCGCACGACCCGTGCGCCCGATGCGGTGAACGTAATCCTCCGGATCGAGCGGGACATCGTAATTCACCACGTGGCTGATACCCTCGACGTCGAGGCCCCGCTGCGCGACATCAGTCGCCACAAGGACGCGCACCTTGCCGGTCGCAAAGCGCTCCAGCGCACGCGTGCGATGCTTCATCTGCCGGTTCGAGTGCATGACGTCGGCCAGGATACCCTCGCGCTGCAAACGCCCCTCGAGCACATCGGCGCCGGCTTTGGTGCGGGTGAAGATCAGCACATGGTCCCATCCAGGCTCGGCCATGAGCTTGAGCAGCAAGTCGGGCTTCTTCTCCGGCTTCACCGAGTAGAAAAACTCCTCGATGCCGTCGGCGGTCGTGCCGGACGGGGTCGCCTCCACCCAAAGCGCATCCTTGGTGAGGCGCAACGCGAGGTCGTGAACGCCGTGCGGCATGGTCGCGCTGAAGAGCATCGTCTGCCGTTTTTTGGGCATGCCTCGCAAGACGTCTTCGATTTGGGGCCTGAACCCCATGTCGAGCATTCTGTCGGCCTCGTCCAGCACGAGGTAGTCGACCTTGCTCAGATCCACTCGCCCCGACTGCATGTGGTCGATGAAGCGGCCGGGCGTGGCAACGATCACCTCGAAGCCGTCTTCGAGCGCCCTGATCTGGGGCGCGTAGCCCACGCCTCCAAAAATAGCCTCGTTTCGGATGTTGGTGCCTTTTGCGAGCGCCGCCGAGTCGTCGGAGACCTGCTGGGCGAGCTCTCGTGTCGGACAGAGCGCGAGCACTTGTAGGCCTTCGCCAGCTCGAATGCGCTCGAGGGCGGGGATCATGAACGCGCCCGTCTTGCCCGTGCCCGTTTGCGCGATGCCCACCACATCTTTGCCGTCCAGGCCAGCAGGGATCGCCTGCACCTGAATCGGCGTCGGTGTCACCCATCCGAGAGCCTCGATCGCCGCAAGGCGCTCGTCGGAGAGCTTCATGTCTGAGAATCGAGCGATGTCCACTGGGTCTCGCGAAGGCGCAGAGGTCATGCCGAAACCAAGCGCTTCGACACACGAGGACAGATGGCGAAAAAAAGGTAACCGGCTTTCTTGCCAAGGGTGTAACACCGCTACAACTTGGCGGCGTCAGAACGCACCACGCGTCGACACGATCACTCGACTCTTACTGGACTCGACCGCCAAAATGGACGAGAACCCCGCCTCGTCGTCCCGCACATCCGTTCTCTTCGTCTGCCTCGGCAATATCTGCCGATCACCGCTCGCGGAGGGAGTCTTTAGGCACCTCGTCGAGCAGGAAGGGCTGGCGGACCGATTCGACATCGACTCGGCCGGCACCGGTGCGTGGCACGTCGGAGAGCGCTCGGACGCCCGTTCTACGCTCGTCGCCGAGCAGCATGGAATCGAGTTGGATTCCCGCGCGCGCCAAGTGGTGTTGGAGGACTTCGAGCGCTTCGACTACATCATCGCCATGGACCACGACAACTTGCGCACACTGCAACGCATGAGTGAGGCCAACGGCTCCGGGGCGCACATCGAACTCCTACGCATGTACGAGCCAGAACGCGACGGCGACGAAGTCCCCGATCCTTACTATGGGGGCGCGAGCGGCTTCGAGAACGTCTACAAGATGGTCAAGCGATCCTGCAGGGGCCTGCTCAAGCAACTGCGCGCCGCCTAACCGCCTGCACAACCGCCCGCCCAACCACGCCGATGCATCTACCGACTCCGCTGAGGCAACAGGTGGAGTCGGCCCTCGGTCACCGCATCACCGCGAGCGTCGCTGCTTCCGGCGGATGCATCAACAACGGCGCGCGACTCGATACGCGAGACGGCGATTCCTTCTTTCTGAAGTGGAACGAGGTGGCGCCGCCTGAGATGTTCGAGGCCGAAGCAGACGGGCTGGAGGCATTGAGGCGCGCCTGCACGGTTCAAATACCCGCGCCGCTCGACCGAGGTGGTGGTGCCGGCACCCCATCCTGGCTCCTGCTGGAATACGTGGGTTCCGGGACGCCAGCGGCGGACTACCCCGAGAGGTTGGGCACGTCATTGGCAGAGCTGCACGCCTCCGAGCTCGGTCCCTCCTTCGGGTGGGCACGGGACAACTGGATCGGCTCGCTGCCGCAGGCAAACGAAGAGCGTAGTAACTGGGGTGCGTTCTGGCGGGACCTGCGAATCGTGCCCCAGCTGCAGCTTACCCGCTCCAAGGGTTTCTTGCGCAGCCATACCATGGACCGCCTGATCGACGTGATCCCGAACGCTCTGGTTGATGTCGAGCGCGGTGGCTTGTTGCACGGCGACCTGTGGAGCGGAAACGCCTACGCCACGGTTGAGGGGGTCCCCGTCATCATCGACCCCGCAGTGTTTCGGGGCGACGGCGAGGTCGACCTGGCGATGACCGAGCTATTCGGAGGCTTCGGGCAGCGCTTCTACGAGGCTTATGATGCGAGTCGGCCCATCAGTCGAGAGTACGAGGCATTCAGGCGCGACCTGTATCAGCTCTACTACTTGTTGGTGCATGTAAACCTGTTCGGGGCCTCCTATGAGAGCGACGCGCTCGCAGCGGCCTCGCGCGTCGTCGACGCGCTGGGCTAGCCCCTTACTAGTACTAGGCGAGCGTTGCGGCCGACACCATCGCCGCGATGCGGCTGAAGGCATCTTCCAACACGTGGTCGGACGCCGCAAAGCTCATACGCACCCAGCGGTCATCGCCGAACGCTGCCCCGGGCACGAGCGCCACCCCCTGCTGCTCGAGCAGATACGAGCACCAAGCGCTGGCGTCGGGGATTCCATCGTCGAAAAACCCGTCGACGCGAAAGTAGAGGTAGAAGGCTCCGTGCGGGCGGGTGTACGGCATGTCCGGCAGCAGTTCGTCCATACGCGCCATCACTAGATCCCGACGACGCGTGAAGGCCACGCGCATCTCCGCGATCGAGGCGCGCGCCTCTTCCACGTTGGAGAACGCTTCCAGCGCGGCGACTTGAGTCGGAGTGGCGACGTTCGACGTGGTCTGGCTCTGGAGCGCCGTGAGCTTCTGGGAGAGCTCGACACTCGTGTAGGAGAAGCCTAGCCGCCAGCCAGTCATGGCGTAGCTCTTCGAGACCCCGTCAATGAGCACGAAGTCGCCGAGCGAAGACTCGGGCAGCTCCAGGATGCCAGGCGCCGCAACGCGGTCCGCATCGTGGTAGATGTTGCGGTAGATCTCGTCGCAGATGAGCCAAGCGCTCCGGTCCCGCGCCCAGATCGCGATCGCTTCGAGTTCCTCCAGCGAGTACACCGCGCCCGTGGGGTTACTCGGTGTGTTGAGGATGAGCCCACGCGTCTGTTCGGAACAAACCGCATCAAGATCGTCCGCGGTAATCTTGAAATCCCTCGACTCTGCCCCGAACACGGCTTTGGGCTCGGCCCGGGCGATGTTGACCTGATCCGGGTAGGTGGTCCAGTACGGCGAGGCGATGAGGACCTCGTCTCCAGGCCCGAAGAGCGTGAAGGTCGCGTTGAAGAGCGCCTGTTTCGCTCCGGTGCTCACGACGATTCCGTTCCAGTCCAGCTCACGCCTCGCCTGCTCGCTCAGACGGCCCGCAATCGCCTTTCGCAGCTCAGGCAGCCCCGCTGGAGGCGTGTAGCGCGTGCGACCCGCGCGTATCCCGTCGATGGCGGCTTGGGAAATGAACTCGGGCGTGTCGAAGTCCGGTTCCCCGCCGGCGAGGTTCAGAATGTCGCGGCCCTCCGACGCCAGTTTCTTCGCGAGCGTGCTGACCGCGATCGTTGCGGAGGGCTTGAGCTTCTCGACATTCGCACTGAACTGCATGGCCAGCCTCATCATGTCATCGGTGGGGCTGAAATATGGCGTCGCCCCACGCGTGGAGGAAGCACGCTCGGGGTGGTCCCCGCAGGCGGCCACGAGCACCTTTGACATACCCATGAACCCTCCAAGTCCCCGATTCTTCTTCGACGCTGTAGACCCACTGTCCTTTGCGATGCACCGTGCCCTGTGTGCCGCGGAAGAGCAAAGGGACATCCGCGTCGCACGAGAGCCGATTGAGTCGTATCCGTCCGACGCGCCGCTGACGGACACACGCGACCCCTTCTGGCAAGCGCGCTGGGCGGAGGGTCAGCGCGTGGCGGAGACCATGGGATTCTCGCTCGTGCAGCCAGACCTGGTACCGCGTTCTCGGAAAGCACACGAGCTCTTCCTGCACGCGAAGGAATCCGCGCTCGCACGGCCGGCGCTCGACGCCATCTTCGAGGCCTACTTTCTCGACGGCCGCGACATCGGACGGATCGACGTGCTCGTCGACATCGCGCACTCGCTGGGTCTGGACCTCACCGAGAGCAAGGCCGTGCTCGACGTTGATCGGTATGAGGCCGACCTCGCGAGAATCCACCGACAGGCCACCGAAGCCGGCGTGACGTCCGCTCCCGGGTTGGTCGCACCCACGGGTACGCTTCAGGGCTTCCACAACCAGGCGGCCATTGGCACCTTACTCGACGGCCGTTGAGGGAAGCACGGCCCATGCTACCCGAAACCGACAGTACGGACATGGCTGGATACCAGCGCAAGACGGCGCTCTCGCCGAGTGAGGTCCTGACCGAAGCGGAGGAGTTTCTCCCGGAGATGGTAGGGCTCTCGCAACTGAAGACTGCCAGCCACAGCGCCACGTACAACGGCGCGGAAGGATCCGTTACGGTCACCGCACACCGCCATGGGCAGTACACGGAAGTGGTGGCAACTACCGATCGGCTTCGCACTTCCAGGCTGGACTATGAGGTTCAGCGGCTTCTGAACCGCCTTCCGTACGAGCCGGAAGATCGTGGCGGTGCAGGGTCGGGTGAGCCGACCTAGTGTCTCGTCCCTAGCCCACGACATGGACTCTTTCGAAGAACTCGGGCTCGCGCCCGAGCTGGTGGAGGCGCTCGCTGCGGACGGCCTTGAGCAGCCAACGTCGCTACAGGCGGAGGCGCTGCCCGTAATCCGGCGAGCCAACAACCTCTTCCTGGCCGCGGGCCCCGGCAGCGGCATCACGGTAGCGTGGGGTGCGGCGCTCTTGGACCGCGTCGAAGGGGAGGGGGACACGCCCAAGGTGCTGGTGCTCGCCCCCTCCCGAGATCGTGCCGATTACCTCGCTCAATCGATGGGTCGGCTCGCGGACAGCGCGGGGCACACGGTCGGGGCGCTCGGCTCTCATTGGGTAATGCCTGAGCGGGCGACGATGCTCTTCGGCACGCCGGCGGACGTGTTGGCTGCCGCGAAATCGAGCGGCATCAACCTCGAGGCCTTAGAGGCGATCGTCGTGGACCAAGCTTCACGCATCGACACCTTCGAGGGGATGGAGGCGACGGAGGCGATCCTCGAGTACATGCCCAAGGAAGCACAGCGCGTGGTCGCCGCCCAACCGATAACGGCGGGCGTCTCCAAGTTCCTGGAAGGCCACGTCAAGCGGGCGGTGACCATTCCCGGGGAAGATCTATCGGTGGTGGACGCGCCCAAGCGTGGCACTGTGCGATTCCGTATCGTGACCGAGCCTCGTGAAGAAGCCGTGTTGGAAATGGTGAACCACCTACTTGCCGATGATGCGCGCCACGTCCTGGTCTTCTGCCGGAACGAGGATCGCGCGGCGGACGTGGGTGATTTGCTGACACTTCACGGTTTCGTGGCCGGAGCACCGGGTGATGCGTCGGTCCCGGTGTGGCTCGGCGTGGACGCGCTCGCGGCTCGCGCAGCACTCGATGGGCACGAAGGCGTGAAGGTGGTCAGCTGCGACGCGCCTGCCGACGCAGACGAGTTGGATCGCAGGCACGGCACGTCAGACGGGGGAATCGTCGTGATCCTGGCCCGCGAGGTCGCACACCTGCGAGCCACGGCGCGCGCGGCTGGCTACACGGTAGTGCCTTTTCCACCCGCGACGTCCAGCGGCTCCGCCGCTGTGGCTGAAATCCAGCAACAGCTGCGCTCTGCTCTGGAAGCCGAGGACACGGCTCCCTATCTGCTGGCTCTCGAACCCTTGTTCGAAGAGCACGACCCAGCTGAGGTGGCCGCGGCGGCGGTCGCGCTGCTCAGGAAGAAGATGCCGCCGCCGCCCGCCCCCGAGTTGCCGAACACAGGCGCGCCGGCACCCGCGTGGGCCAAGCTCTTCTTCGGCGTTGGAGAGCGCGACGGTCTCAGCACTGGTGACTTGCTCGGTGCGATCACCGGTGAAGCCGGCGTCCCGGGCACCTCTGTTGGCCGCATCGACATCAAGGAGAGCCACACGCTCGTGGAGGTCCACGACGAGGTGGCGAGGAAGGTCATCACGGCCCTCAACGGCACCACGATCCGCGGTCGTGCAGTCCGTGCGGACTTCGATAGACCCAAGCGCGGCACCGGCGGCGCGCGCAAAGGACCGCCACGCCGCTAGGGAACCTCTGAACAAGTAGGGTACGCCGCGCGCAGGGGTCTCGCGAGTCCAATAGTAGGCACGACGACGAGTCGTAGTTGTTCGGGCACCGCCGCCGAAGGCGGTGGTCCGAGGAGGCGAAACGACCTATTGGGCCGCGACCCCCCGGCGCCCCAACACCAAGTGCGAAAACACTTGACGGTCTGTGGGGTTACGATGGCACGGCCCCATCTCCGTCGTTGGACCTCCTAGCCGTAGCGACGGCTATGGCGTCGTCGCCCCGCCTAGGATCTGGGGCCGTGGCACCGTAACGCGGCGTGCCCTACTTGTTCAGAGGTTCCCTAGCTGCCCGCTTGGAACAATAAAAAAGAGGCCGCATCACCAAGAGTGACGCGGCCTCTTTCAGTCAGCCGTGCTAACCGGTGCGGCGCCGGTCAGCCCAACCTTTCCACAACGACGTGCTCAGCCGCCTTTGACCGAGTGCTTGAGCCCCTTACCAGCGCGGAACCCAGGGGTCTTAGTTGCGGCAATGTGAATCGTCTGACCCGTGCGTGGGTTGCGGCCCATGCGGGCCTTGCGGTGCTTGGCTTCAAACGTGCCGAAACCAGTGATCTGTACGCGGCGATCGCCCCTCAGTGCCGTAGCGATAATGCCCTCGCTCGGCGAGAAAAGCGCATCCACTGCCCGCGATGCATCGGCCTTCGTCATGCCGGTTGCCCCGGCAAGGGTGTCCACGAGATCGGATTTGTTCATCTGGCTGCTCCTGTAACAAGAATGGGTTTTTCTGTCACGGCCGAAGCCGCCCTGCGGTGCAGTCCCGGAGAGCTTTCTCCTGGGAGGTGCTGACCACCTGAAAAGCCGCACTGTTCAAGTGTTTCCGCACCCTGCGAGTCACAATTGAACCAACGGTAAGCGAGACCTGGAGGGGCGTCAAGGGAAAAAATGGCCAAAAGGTCGCGTGTTTCCTAAGGTTCCTGGCAGGTAGCACCCCTCCGATTCGCCAATTTGGCTCCCTGAGCCCTAGCCGTTTCTCGCCGACTGGTCCGATGGCAGCGTTTATCCCCAGATTCCTTTGGACACTTGCGGTTCTCGTGTTGCTCATCGTATTGGGAACACTGGGATACGTGTTGATTGAGCAGCAGCCGCTCGCGGACGTGCTTTACATGACGGTCATCACCGTGACCGCCGTGGGATACTCGGAGGTGTTCGACCTCACACCGACCGGGCGCACCTTCACGATTATCCTGTTGTTATGCGGGATTTCGTGGATGGGGTTCTGGTTCGCCAACATCACGTCGTTCATCGTCGAGCTCGACCTGAAGGACGCACTCAAGAGGCGTCGGAACATGCAGGAAATCGCGAAACTGAAGGGGCATGTCATCATCTGCGGCGCCGGACGGACGGGTCGTCAGGTCGCGCAGGAGATCGAATCTGTTCCGCACGATTACGTGATCATTGAGCTCGATCAGACCCGGATCGAGGAGCTCGCCGAGTACGTTCCGGACGCGCGCGTGCTGGAAGGCGACGCGACTCACGACCATGTTCTACTGGAAGCGGGGCTCCTGCAGGCGAACGGCCTCATCACGTGCCTGAGCGCCGACGCCGACAACCTCTACGTGTGCCTTTCGGCGCGTGATCTCGCGGCGAAACTCACAATCGTCACCCGTGCGTATGAGGAAGAGTCGATCGACAAGCTGTAGCGCGCCAGAGCCGATCAAGTTGTCAGCCCCAACGTGAGCGCAGCGAATCGCATGGCGTCAGTTGTTCTCAGGCCGTCGGTGGTCTCTTTCTTCGATATCGCCACTCGCGCGTCGGACCTGGCGTTACGAGCTGAGCAGATGAGTGTACCGGAAGCGTCGAGCGCGGTGGGAAAGACGTTGAGCGAACTGCGCATTCCTCACGAGACAGGCCTGATTATCGTGGCCGTCAGAAAGGACCACGAGCGCGGCAGCCCATTCGTCTTCAATCCGTCGGCCTCCACCGTCATCGAGGCCGACGACGACCTCATCGTGCTAGGCGACGAAGAGCAGATCGAAAGGCTGAGGGTCTACCTGAGTTGAGGGCATCGAGGGCCCTAGCCGGCTACTTGTATCGGTAGGTAACCCGACCCCGGGTGAGGTCGTATGGCGACAGCTCGCACTTCACTCGGTCGCCCGCGAGCGCGCGGATAGTAGTGCTTGCGCATCTTCCCGGAGAGGTAGGCGAGCACCTCGTGTCCATTCTCCGGCTCCACACGGAACGTCGCGTTCGGAAGGACCTCGCTCACGGTGCCTTCGATTTCGATCGCGTCCTTGCCCACCTAGATCTTTCGCCCCTGCCCAGGTTCTCGTACTGAGCTTCTTAGCGCGCCTACCAGGCGCCTACCCTTACGCACGCCAAACCGAGCGGGCAACACGCTCGCCCAGAGCGGGAAAATACGCCCTCCCAGAGCGGGCGACACGCTCCGTTACATACGGAAGCGGTAGCTCAGTTTCACGAAGAGGCCGTCCGCCATCGCGCGAACCTCCCTGAATCGGAACGACTCCGCGTCCTCCATCTGGCGAGTATAGCCGACGTAAAAGACCGTGCCGGGCGACGGCTCGTACGATACCAGACCCTCGATGTGGAAGTCGTAGCCCTCGGAGCCACCGCGCAAGGTGTACTCTCCGCCCTGGTCGACGCGATAGAGCGACAACCCCGTCGCCGGATCTCGGAGCCCCAAACGCTCCTGGCTCGAGTACTCGAAGATGCCGCGAACAAAGAGCGAGCGCGTGAACTGGTACTGCGCGCGCACCCGCGGAATGAGCGCCGAGGAGAGCTCGACGCCATCGGTCCTACGCGTGAGGCGAGTCTGCCGGACGCCCAGCTCGGCCACGAGCGAGCGCGTCGGGTACAGGTTGAGCGTGACTTCGGTCGAGCGTGAATCCGCGGGCTCGACCGCCACGCCGAAGGAGCGATCGAAGACCGGGGTCTCGGAGAACGTGTAGCGGACGTTGCCGCGAACACGCTCCCACTTGTTCACCCAGAGCGACAACGTGGTCGAGCTCAGCCCACCGAAGAGCGACTGGTCCGGTCGAAAATCCGTATACGAGCCGTCGGTCTGCGCGACCACCAGCCCCTGGTACGCCTCCGGCGCAAAATCGAACATCGACCGTTGATGGTTGCCCCAGAACATGATGTTGCCCCTGAAGCCGACCCGCCAACCGAGTTGTGCCTCGCCCTCCTCGATGCCCTCGCCGGCCCAGAACGCATCGTGGTCCCAATAGCCCTTCAAGTCGAACGAGGGACCGACCTGCTGGATCAGTGCGCCGCGCTTGCCGTACCAGTTATACGAAAAGCGGGAGTTGAACTGCGTGTCCCCGATCCGGCGGAAGAATCCGCTTCCGGCGTCGAAGTTCGCGTCTGTGTCCTCCAGCTCCGCGTTGAAGGAAACCGCCCGTCCGGCGCGCTCGATCTTGGCGCTCAGCATGCTTCCGGTCGCTCGGGACGTCAGACCGGGATTGTCGGTGAAGCTCGCAGCCCCGATCATCGTCAGGGTGTAGCGCTGATTGAGCGCGAACCGAGCATCGGCCCCTGCGACCCTGTTGAAATTGTTCGCCCCGATGGTGCGGTCTGTGTATACGGCGCCGATCGTAGAGGCCGCGCCCACGTCCTGACGCACACGCACCAAGTTCACGACTGTGTTGGCGGCGCCTGCGTCGAACGATTGGTCGATCGCGCCCAGGTAGCCGACGTTCAAACTGCCCAGCTTGCCGGTGAGCTTTGCACCCGCGATCGGGTTGGCGACCGAGCGGGTATAGATGATCTGTTTCGCCATCCCGAAGATCTCGGTTCCCTCCAGGAAGAAAAGCCTCTTTTCGGGAAAGAAGAGCGCGAAACGCTCGTTCACGGCGATCTGGCCCGCGTCCGCTTCGATCTGGCTGAAGTCCGGGTTGTAGGTCGCATCCAGCGTGAGATTAGAGGTCACTCCATACGTGGCGTTGAGACCGAAGTCCCCGCTCGGATCCTGCCGCCGGAAAAGCCCGTCAGCGGCATTGAACTCGCCGATTCGTTTTCCAGTCAGCACGGGGTTGAGCTCCATGAAGAGCCCCGGGTCGAGGTTACGCAAACCGTTGAGCTTTCCGGCCTGCGTCAACTTGTTGGACACGTTGGCGGTGATCGGCGCCCATGAGCTCTCGAACCCACTGCGCTGTATCCGGCGCTGCACATGCAGGCCCCAGGACTGCTGCTCGGCCTCAGGAAAACGAAGGCTCTTGAACGGGACCCGCACCTCGACCTGGTAGCCCCACTCGGTGATAGCCCCGTCAGAGTCCCAAAGGAAGTCGGGGTTGTCGTCGATCGGCTGGCCGTAGTTGCCGTGACGTCGTCCCGCGCTGCCTCCGCCTTCGTTCCAGATCCCGTCGTGCTGCACACCCAACGGGTTCACCGTGAATACGTATGCTCGCCGGGCGTCGTCGAACGTGTCCAGAATGAGGCGGACGTAGTCGTCAGAGCGTGTGTAGGAGTCGCGTTCAGCTAGCGTCGCGCGAATTCCGCTGGGGTCGCTGTCGAACGCCATGATCGCGAAGTAGATCGCTTCCGCGTCCACCAGCACTCGGACTTCGGTCCTCTCGGAGGCCTCCACGCCTTCGACCGGCCGGAACTGCGTGAACGAGGTCAGGAGTGCGGCCTGCTGCCAAGCAGCGTCGTCAAGGCGACCGTCGATGTCGATCTGGGCCCGATCTAGCGCAGGGGTGGCGACCTCGTTATCGGCGGCCCGGCCCGAATAGGTCTTCGCTTCACTCGAATCCCCGTCGCCGGGCCCGAGCACGAGCGTAGAGAGAGCCAGCTGAAATATCGCGAAGTGCATCTATATCCTTAGTTCCGTGATTAGCCTGGTAATATAGTGTCGTCAGGAAAGACACAGGGGATCATCACTCTGCTGAGGCCGACCATGGCTGCGCCAGGCCGCTACACCCACGCTGACGAGCAGGAGATCGAAGACGCTTTTCGGGCAGGCGACGTGTTGAAGTGTCCGCGTTGTGGACCTGCGCTGGACCTGCGCCCGGTTCCTCCCAGGACGGACGTCTCTTATGTCCGCGACCGACTGTTGGTCGTGTGCTCCTCGTGCCACCGCACGCATGTTCTCGACAAGAAGCCGGCACCGTGAGCGATACCGCTTGGAGCTTCGTGTTCGCCGGGCGTCGCCTGCTGCTCAAGTCGACTGGGGACGGAGCGAGCGTTCCAACGTCCCAGGACGTCGCGGGCCTGCTCGAGGCGCTCGGGCCGAACGCCGAGCGCTTCGACGTCGTGCTGCCGGCCCTGCGGGGGAGAGACTCCCGGCTGCATGCGGTCCCCGACGACTTCGAGGCCCCCGATGGATTCGAGTTGACCGCGCTGCGCGCGACCCACGCGCTCCTGGACAAGCCTTTCTTTCGCGCAGCAGGCACCGCGCGCCAGAAGATCGAGTGGGTCCGGACACATCGCTTCTGTTCGCGGTGCGGCGCGCCAACGGAGCGGGGCACGGGACACGAAGCGATGGAGTGTACAACCTGCGGCCAGCTGCACTTCGCACGCCTCACCCCCGCGATTATCGTGCTCATTCAACGCGGGCGGGAGGCTCTGTTGGGACGCTCCCCACACTTCACTCCGGGGGTGTACTCGACGCTCGCTGGCTTCGTGGAGCCTGGAGAATCACTCGAGGAATGCGTGCGCCGCGAGATCCAGGAAGAGGTCGGAGTGCGTGTGACCAACCTGCAGTACTTCGGCAGTCAGCCTCACCCCTTTCCGCATTCCCTCATGGTCGGATTCATCGCGGACTGGGAGTCGGGTGACATCCGACTCGAGCCGGACGAGCTGGAAGACGCGAGGTGGTTCACACCGGAGACGATGCCGGACTTGCCGCACCGCATGTCGATCGCGCGGGCGCTCATCGAGGACTTCATCAAACGGGTGGGTTCGTAGTGGCTTGCCGGCATGAGCCCCCTCGCCCGAGCTTGCAGCCTACGAACACACGACCCTCATGAGGTGGCCATGCGTCTTTCGCTCCTCTTCACGGTAGCCTTCGGCATCGTCTTCACGGCGAGTGTCGACGCGCAGAACACCGGCACCCTCCCGCGCGTGTTGCAACTGCCCGCTTCCACGCACGCGATGGCGCTCGGCGACGCCTACATGATGAACGCTGGGCACGCCGATGCCATCTTTTACCATCCGGCACTTTTGGTTGGCGCATCTGGCTTCGGGCTCGACGTGCAGCGTTGGGGCGCGAACAGCAGCTCCACCACCGTCTCGGCCGCGAGGCAGTGGCTGGGCGGCGGTATCGGCGTCGGTCTGCAAACGCTGCAATACGGAGCACAAGCCGAAGGCCTTTTGGCGGCCCCCGCCGGGCAGGACCATCTGTTCACGCTGGGCGCCTCACCGGTTTCGGAACGAGTCGCCACCGTCGCGTATGCGCGGGAGCTTGGGGGCCTCGATATCGGCATCGCCACAAAACTGGTGGAAGAGCGCGTGGGCACGACACGCGACGCCGCGCTGCTCGTCGACTTCGGTGTCGCCGCAGACCTCGGCCCCGTGAGAGCCGGGCTAACGTACCGGAACGGAGGACGCGATCTATCACCCGGCGGACTCGATATGGCTCGGCCCGATGGCCTTACGTTCGGCGTTGGCGCCTACGGAGAGCAGGTCGGAATCCTGGACGTCGGCTTCACCGGCGCTGTGACCTACGTCGGGGACCAGGTAGTGCCGTCGGGCGGCGTCGAAATCGGCTACTGGCCCATCCGCGGCCGCACCTTCGTGGCGCGTATCGGAGCACGGCGCGTACACGCGGGCGACGCCAGTCCGGTGAGTCTCGGCTTCGCGTTCTGGGGCGACAACGTCACGCTGGAGTGGGCCTTTCAGCCCGTGGACGTCGAGGGCGCTTCAGGGACGCACCGCTTCGGAGTGCGCTGGCGCTAGCCGCGGACGTGCAGCCCCTATTTGTAGGGGTACATGTTCTGGCGCTCGGGATCACAGAGGCCAGTGGTATTCCACGGCTCGATGTCTGCAGCGACTCGACTTGCAAACGCTTCGACGACGCCGGCGTCCACCGGGCCCTCGGTGATGTCGGCGAGATCGTGATAGGCCTCCATCACCCGCCCACGGAACGCCTCGTCGTGCGAGTGCAGGAAGCCGTCAGCGCCCTCGGCGGTGCCGTCACGCCGCCGCTCCTCGCTGTGGATGGCGCCCGCGAAGTAGTACATCGTGTATGCGGCCAATAGAGGTAGCGAATCGATCGCCAGGTAGCAGCCATGTATGAGCGGGTCCAGGAAGTCGACCTCGGCCTGCAGGCGGCTGTCGTACTCATCGAGCCCGACGGCCATCGCGCCTCGGTCTGGCCACGACTCGAAGATCCGCGATAGCCGTTCCACACCGTGCATGGTATGCGCATTCCCGGGGCTCAAGAGTGGATCGATGAAGTAGGCGGCTCCCGGTAACAAAGCCCAGTCCGGTCCCGCCGCGGGACGGAGGCGTCGCTGCAAGCGGCTCGTGCGCACCAATGGTCTCGTCGGCAGGGCTGCAGACATCTGGGCGGCCACCGACGGATATCGCTCGAACAGCGCCTTCCACTCCTCCTCGATGGACCCGCTCTTTCCCTCGTCCGTCAGCACAGCGCCGACGCTCGTCACGCCGTGGTCGAAGCGCAACATCCAGATCCAGCCTTCGCGCGTCATGTGGTGCAGCGCCGCGTCGTCTGCCGGGAACGGATGGTCATCGAGATTCCCGCCAGCCGCCGAGCAGACCGTGTGCCAGGTGTCGACGCCTTCGAAGTGCGAGAAGATTGCGCGCGACCGTGTGGCGAGGCTCTCGCCGGTATCGGTGAGTCCGACTGCCGTGTGGAGAGGCGAGGCACCGCCCGACGCGTCGATCACGAAGTCAGCGCTGAACGACTGCGACCGGCCCGAAGCCGGTGTGGACGACGCGTCCTCCGCCTCCTGCAAGAGGGCCAGCTTCCATCGCCTCCCACGTTCGGCGTCCAGCACGCTCACGCCCTCGAGCACACGTACTCCCTGTGCCTTGGCGGTCTCGGAAAAGAGCGCGTCGACGTCCGAGCGCAGCCACTGGGTGTCGGCGAGGTCTTGCGACGGATTGGCCGCCACCAGCAGCTCGGTGCGATGGTCGCTGAACACCTCGAAGGGGCGCCCGGGCTCGTGCGCGAAGAAGCTGAATCCGCGTTTCGGCCCGCAGCGTACCTTGGGATAGCTCTGCTTCCACGTCCCGTAACGGCAAAGCGGGAGCAACGCCTCAAGCGAGTACGTTCTAATGATGTCTTCGAGCACGAGGTTCGCGAGCGGAGTGGACGACTCGCCGATCGCGAAGCGAGGATGCCGTTCCCGTTCGAGCACGATGACGTCACGACCCTGCGCCGCGAGGCACATCGCTACGAGCGTGCCACCGAATCCTCCACCGATGACCGCGACCTCACACCGCACGGCACTCGCAGGGCACGAGTGCCGGGATCGTCTGCGTTAGGTTGAGCGTGCGCAGACGCTCTATGCGCGCGGGCGAGCAGCGGTCACATGTCGCGATACGCTCGACGTCCCACAGGTCGGCGAATACGCGGCCTTGTCCGAGGCCCAGGCCGTACGCCGCTACAGCCTCGAGAGAATCGAGCGTCGGTGCCTGGAATTGACCCTCGGCCGCCAGTGCGTCGAGCGCGCCATTGCCAGCGCGCGTCGGGATGACCGCGCAGCACTCGACGCCCACCGAGAACGCAAAGTCGATCGAGCGGCACGCCCACTCCACGCCCTCGGCCTCGGTCATGAAGGGGGCGCGTACCAGGATGAAGGCACGAACCTGCAGCTCCGCGGCGCGCAGACGCTCGCTCGCTGCTTCGAAATCCGCCAGGGTCATTCGCTTGTTGAGGCGAGGAAGAATTTCAGGATGAACGGTCTCGAGCCCCATGGCGACGTCCACGTCGGTTCCTACCAGGTCACGGAACGCCCTAACGCGGTCGTCCACCATCTTGGGGTGGTTCTCGACGATCACGGCGTCCAAATGCCCCAGGCGCGTCGCAATGCGCTCCCGATCGGGTGGTGCGACGGCGCGGTCGTCGAAGAAGTTCCCCGCGTTGTACAGCTTCACCTGGCTGATGGCACCCATCTGTGCGAGCGCCGATTCCACCTGACGGTCCACCGCCCCCACCGGTACTGACTCGTCGGTGGTGTATTTCCACAGATCACACATCAGGCACGTAAATGGGCACTCGCGGTTGGTGATGAAGACCGTGCCCACTGATGCGGTCGAGCCGTCACGCGCGCGCTCGTCCTCGATCTGAACCGCCTGCGGTACCCACGGGTCGAACGAGGGCTTCGGCGCCCTCAGGCTTCGGATCCACTCGGTGGTTGCTTTCGGCGTGGCCTGAAGCGGGCCGCCCTGTTCGGCAGCCCCGGCCGAGGAAGGCGAGGACCTTGCGGCGCGCCCGCTCACCCTGCTACGAGGCGTAAATCGCGTTGAACGCCTGGCGGTACTCCATCGCGTCGGTCGGGAACGCAGACGAAAACACATCGCTCTCGACAGCGCCGCGCTGGAAGCGGCACTTCTCGAAAACGGGCATCTCCTGTCCCGTCAGAGCCCGAATCCCAGCGGATACCAGACGGCCCTTCAACTCGTACAGCTCGGCGTGATCCCAATTGGTCCACTCGATGAACGGAATCGACTCCGCGATCCGGATGACCTCGGGCTGCGTGAACGGACTGAACCCATCGAAGCCATTCAGCGCGGCCGGCGCATATGTGCGCGCATAACTACGGCTCAACCCGCCGCTATACGTGAGCGAGTGCTTGATGCTATGCACGCCCCACCCCTCCTGATACAGCATAGAGTTGTTGAGCACGCTCCGGATGGTGAGCTCCGGATTCTCCTCGATGGGATAGTCCTTGAGGTTCTCGTCGCCGCCGTCGCCGTCGAGCAGATACTCCCACTCGGGATACCGTTTCCGAATTCCGCGCACGAGCGCCAGCCCCATGGTCGCAGCCTCGATGTCGAGCGGCTTGTAGTCCTCGACCGCACGCACGGTCTCCCGCCAATCCAGATCCGCACTGCTGACCGCGATCGTCTCGTGGTACAGTCCGAGATCCAGTTGCTCGAGGAAGGAGCGCGCCCGATCTACGTCGGCCCCACCACCGTCCACCGCCAACGTGAACGCCTTGAGCCGCGTGGGCACGTCACCGTGCTCGAGAAGCGCCCGTAGGGTGAGCAGGAAGACCGCCCCCGAGTCGATGCCGCCTGAGAAGCACACACCGAGCGGACCTTCGCTCGCACGGTGGTCGATCCACTTCCTGATCTCGTCGTAGGCGGCGCGTACGTAGGCCTCACCCAAGGTCTCGAGGTCGTCAGTCGCGGTACCGCGCGGAGGATCGAAGAAGCGCTCGAACGTCGGAGTCGGATCAGGACACCCGACGAGCTGCAGCTGCGTAACGTAGTGCGCAGGCACCATGCGCGTGTAGTACGGGTGGAACTGGCCGTCCATACCCTTCTCGACGAGCCAAGCGTGGATCGAGTCGACACGGTCGGCAACGACTAGGCATGGGCCATCGACGAGCTTCGCGATGAAGTGCCTGAGAGGGCGGTCCATCGAGCGCGCGAGGCGCACGGTACTGCCTTCGACGCTCACGAGCGCGAACGATCCGTCGATCGTCTCAACGGCCTCCACGGGGCCAGAGCGCAGGATCTCGCGAGCCTCTTCGACCGTCATGTTGAAGATGACGTTCCTGCCGGGATCGGTGAGGTCGACGACGCGGTTCAGCGGAATTTGGCGTTGAGTCATGGTAGACATTACCGCTCCACCCGTGCGCTCAGAAAGCCCGGCTCCAACTCGCTGATGCCGATCTGGTCCACGACCACCTCGCCGGCATGCACACGGTCGAACAAGAAGCGAATCGCGCTGAGCTGCCGGAGATCGAGCGCAGCATTCTGCTCGACGAAGTCCGAGAGCGGAATCGAGTACGTCTGCAGGATGAGCTCCCAGGGCGCCGTGCACCTCTGGCACTCCTGGTCCGACCGGCGCATGACATGGGTCTCGAGCGGTCGGCGGATGGCGCCATACTCGCTTAACACCACGCTCGATGTACGCCCCGCGGCGTCCTCCAACTGTATGCTGAGGTCTACCGCAGGCATCTCCAGGTCGTCCCGGCCGCGGGCACGTCCGGCACGCCCGCGACCACTCCCGTCGTCATTCTGTGCAGATGTTGCGGCGGGTTGCGAGGCATCACGCCGGGGTCGTGGCGTAGAGTCGGTGGGCCCGAGCATGAACTCGAGCGAATGCTGTCGTCCGAGCGCCCAGCGCGCTGCGAGGCGCCCACCCAGCTCGACCGAGTACGAAGCAGCTGGGCGGTGCCGGGTCGTGTCGGCACCAGCGATGCGATTGTTCCAGCCCAGTGTTACCGCCTGGTTCTCCTGCGACGCCGACGTGGTCGGTCGATTCGAGGACCGCAGCATCAGCGTCGCCTCCCGCCAGGTCGACAGCGAGACACCTCGGAGACTCACACCGTCTTCGGTACCTCGCGTCACGTCAATGTCTTCTTCGAACGTCGCGAGCGGCCGAAACGCGTTCGTCTCGAAGCGTGTGATGTACATCGTGCTCGGCAGCCATTGTCCGATCACGCGGTGGTCGCGAAAGATGGGCAAGTACTCCTGGCGACCCTTGAGCACGACCTCCATGAAGGACGAGACATAGATCTCCGCGAAACGACGCTGGTCCACCTGTGGGATCAGCCCGCGCAGGTCGAGGGTGCGCGCGCTGCGCGGCCCGATGTCGCCGGACCCCCACACGCTGTTCCACTGCCCGTGGTTGGCGCGGTACACGTATACAGCGGCCTTGAAGCGGAAATCGCCCGAGTCGTTGAACCGCAGCCGGTCGTAGATGCGCAATCCGTGGAAGCTGGTCACGTCCCCGTCATGCGACCCGTGGAAGGTGAGGTAGCTCATGTCTTCCACGACGACCCCGCGGCCCGTCGGCAAATACTGACCGTCGACGGGCGCGATCGAGACGATGCCCTTGATGTCGAAGTCGAAGTCGAACGTCAGCGATGCGTCGTCGGGGTAGTGCGTGAGCTGGTTGAAGGCGGCGGCGTTCGCTACGGCTTCGCCGCCACGGGAGTGACCAATGAGCGCAATGTTGCTCATGTCGACCTTCCCCTCGAACGGATTGCCCTCCTCTTCGTTGAAGTGCTCGAACTCCCCCAGATGCTTCAGGAGAAACCAGCCGCGCGCGTCGTTCTCTGCGCGCGCACCGTTGATGAAGTTCTCGTCGACGCTCGCGAGGATGTATCCACGGCTGGCGAGCAACTCTCCGAGATAGTCATAACCCGGGTCTGAGAAGTCGCGCATGCTGTGGTTGCCGTGCACCACGAGCACCAGCGGAAAAGGACCGTCGCCCTTGGGGTACCAGACGCGTGCGTTGAGCGGCATCTCCTTGGGCGTGAAGCCCCAATACTCGTTGCGACTATCCGCGGCACCCCCCAGGCTGACGAGCTTCGAGGCGTCGACCGGCTCGGTCGTGATCGCGACCGAGTCGCGGTACTCGACCCGGTTCTTGTCGGTGCCGCTGCCGTAATAGAGCTGAAGCACCTCATACGGACCGGGCAGGCCTGGATCCGCCGCCTCGAGCACTTGATGCGCGAGCACGGTTGGTGCGTCACTCGGGGTCAGCTTGAGTGCCGGCGTGCATGCGCTCGCGAACATCGCGGCGCCCATGCAATAGCGGACCAGTCTCATCATTGCGCTTCGGTACCGGGAGAGGGGTTGGCAGCCGGAAACCTGGGACTTCCCGCTCGAGGGCGCCACGGTTAGCGTAGCGCTTCAACCCACCGCTCCGGAGACATGATGGCCAACCCCACGGTCACGTTTGAAACCAACCAAGGCAACTTCATTGCTGAGATGTTCGAGGACGTCGCGCCCAAGACGGCCGGCAACTTCCTCAAGCTCGCCAGGGAAGGTTATTACGACGGCATCATCTTTCATCGAGTGATCAGTGGATTCATGATCCAAGGCGGCGACCCGACCGGGACCGGCACCGGTGGTCCGGGCTACCAGATTCCCGATGAGTTCGCTGCGGAGCTAGCGCACACGCAGAAGGGCACCTTCTCGATGGCGAACTCCGGCCCCAACACCGGTGGCTCCCAGTTCTTCATCACTCTGGCCGCGACCCCGTGGCTGGACGGCAAGCACGCGATCTTCGGAAGGGTCACGACCGGACTCGATATCGTGGACAAGATCGGCGTGATCGATACGGGCCCCAGTGACCGGCCACGCGAAGATGTGGTGATGGAGAAGGTGACGGTCAACGAAGAGGCGCCTGCCGAGGAATCCTAGCCGTATCAGCTAGACGTCCTTGGAAGCACGACCGACGACGACGGTGATGTTGTCCGTGCCGCCGGCATCGAGCGCGTCCTGGAGCAACGCCTCGCACGCCTGCTGGGCGGATGTCATCGCCTGCAACCTCTCCTTGATCTGATCATTGGAGACGTGCTTGGTGAGGCCGTCGCTGCACAGCAAGTGTACGTACTTCCAATCGTTCTCGATCGAAGTCACCACCGGGGGCGACTCGACTCCACCGATCGCATTGGACAGCGTGTGCGACCACCAACCCCGGGACGCCTGCTCGGGCGTAAGCACGCCCTGATCCAGGAGGTCCTGCGCAACGGTCTGGTCCCGGGAGATCTGTACCAGGTCATCACCCTTCAGCACGTAGTACCGGCTGTCGCCCAACTGCACGAGATAGACCCTCGGCCAGACGCCGATCCAAAGCGTCAAAGTCGTGGCGGCCCTGCCCAGCGCCGGGTTCGCCTCTCGACGCTCCAGCACTCGCTCGTGCGCACGTAACGCGGCGGCCGCGAGCTTTTCGGCAAATACGCTGTCGTCGGTGGTGTCCACGGTGTAGTAGACGTGGACGCTCTCGGAGAGATACTGGGCCACCGCCTTGACCGCGACCCGGCTGGCTTCCTCGCCTCCGAAGTGTCCCCCGACCCCGTCCGCGACCATCATGAGCATCGCCAGGCGCTCCTGGTCCGCCGGGATCACCGAAACATTGGGAAGGCTCGTATGCAACACTTCCATCTGTTTCCTGAGCTGGCAGACCAGAAAGTGATCCTGGTTCTCGGTGCGCACCATGCCTTGGTGCGTGAGGGCGTAGATGTCGAGTTGGTCGTCGGTGGGCTTTGCCCTGACGCTCGTCGAGCCGGTGGTGATGTGCACGGGACTCTCAGCCGATCGGGGGCGGAAGCTGGCCGATCTCATACCCCTTGGGGGGTTCGGCGCCCAGCAGGTGGCGCACGAAATAGTCCCAGCGGCGTCGCATCATATACGGCTCGTTTCCGAAGCCGTGGCTGCGGTTCGGCATCAAGATCAGATCGAAATCCTTGTTGGCGTCGATGAGCGCGTCAACGACGAGCATCGTGTTCGAGGGCGGCACGTTCGAGTCCATCGTGCCGTGAGCGATGAGCAGCTTACCCTCCAGATTCTCCGCGAGCAACTGATTGGCTTGATTGTCGTAGTTGCTAGTCCCATCCGGGTTGACCTCCAGCAAGCCCTGCCACTTCTCACCCCAGTCATCCTCGTAGTTGCGGTTGTCGTGGTTGCCCGCCTGCGATACCGCCACGCTGTAGAAGTCCGGGTAGCGCATGATAGCGTCGGCAGCAGCAAACCCGCCTCCGGAATGGCCGAAGATCCCGACGTTATCGACATCGATCCACGAATAGCGCTCAGCTAGTTGCCGGATCCCGGCGATCTGATCGGGCAGTCCGTTGTCACCCATGTTGCCGTAGTACGTCTCGTGAAATTCTTTCGAGCGCCCTGGCGTTCCCATCGCGTCGAGCTCGATGACTACGAAGCCAAGCTCGGCAATCGATTGCAGGTCGCGGTGCGACGCCCGAAAGCTGCGGCTTCCCACGCTGCCGCTCTGCGGACCCGGGTACAGATAGTTCACCACCGGATACTCGGCATCCTCGTCGAAGTCCTGCGGACGGAAGAGGAGGCCGTACAGGTCTGTCATGCCATCTCGAGCCTTCACGCTGAACGGCATAGGCGGCTGCCAACCCGAGTCTACCAATCCCGAAATGTCCGCCTGCTCGAGCGTCATGAGCGCGCGGCCACCGCGGTCGCGTAGCACCGTTACAGGGGGCACCACGGGTGTCGAGTAGGTGTCGACGAGGTAGTCGCCGTGCGGTGAGAACGAGGCGGTATGGTTCGCGCTGTCGGGCGTCAGCAGTGTGACCTCGCCATCGTCGAGGTCGATCTCATAGAAGTATTGGAAGTAGGGGTCACCGTGCTCGCGCTCGTTGCCGCGCACCGTGACGGTGCGTGATGGCTCGTCGACTTCGATGATGTCCAGCACGTTCCAGTCGCCCGTGGTGACCTGGCTCTCGAGGGCACCGGTGCGCGCGTCGTAGAGGTAGAGGTGGCCCCAGTTGGCGCGCTGGCTGAACCAGAGGATCTCGTTCGACTGCGAGAGATACCGCCAGCCGTTCGACTCGAAGAAGGTCGACTCGACCTCCTCGAAGAGGTCCGTAACTCGACCCGTTGAGATGTTTGCGAGGCGTACGTGGGCACTCTTGTGGTCCCGCGAACTGGATACGAAGGCGAGTGTCTCGCTGTCCGCTGACCATTCGACGTCGCCAAAGCTACGGCCACACCTGATGTGATCGCTGCACGTCGAGCGGTGTTGGTCCGGGAGCATGTCGAAGCGAACGATGCGGTCGGCCTCGGGCCGGTCCAGGTCGATCACGATTCGCGAAATGCGGAAAATCACCGAGTCCTCGGGCAACGGATATTTCCACGCGCTCAGTTCGGGATGGCCAACCTGCGTATTCACCAAGTACATCATTCCGACGCCACGCGCGTCGTGCCGGAAGGTCGCAATCTTGCGCGAGTCGGGGGACCACTTCACGACTGCCGCGTCGCTCCTAGTCCATCCTGCGTTGTCGGTGGCATATCCGAAGTCCTCGTGGCCATCGGTCGTCAGGCGGGTCTCCTCACCCGTCGCTACGCTTCGCACCCACAGGTTGTGATCGCGACGGAACGCTTCCAGGCGGCCATCGGGCGAGGCCACCAGAAGGCGTGAAGCGCTTGGCATCGGCGGGGAACCCACCGAGCGGCAGCGGTACGGATCCGTCGTACAGCGATAGCGACCGGCACGCCTCAACTCGACGGTCAGCTCACCAGGTGCGAAGGCCAGGCCTTCGATCGGAAGTGTCGTCGGCGACATGCCGGAGCGGCCGGTCGCGGCGGTAAGCGCCGTGGCGAGTCTCGAGTGATCGAACGCCGGTTCACGGTTCCTCGAATCGGGATCGACGAGTATGAACTCGGTTCCTTCAGGCACACGACGCTCATACCAAAAGCGTCCGTCCGCGAGCCAGTGCGGCGTCACCGACGCGCCGAAGACGAGCGGATCGGTGTAACGACTCAGAAGTCGTTCGGAGCGCGCATAGTCATCCGCGGTGAGCTGGCGCCTCGTGTCCTGAGCCGTGGCCGGTGCAGCCACGACGACGAGCGCAAAGAAAAGGGCGGCGGGAAACCGCATGGTCTTCCTCCACAAATACGACGTCAATCAGATGAGGGGGGCTACCAAGATCGTGAGGGGACCTGCCGACGGGCAAATCGAGAACAGCGGGTGACGCGACTTGAGGTCGCGTCACCCCACCCCTCGCTTAGGCGTCAGCCGCCGCGCTTGCCGGTAAATGGCCGAGGACCACCGCCGCGACCGCCGCGACCGCCGCCAGCGATCTGACCCTCCATGGAGTCGCCGTCGAACGTGCCCGAGTACTCCTGGGTGAAGGAGTTGTCTCCGAAGCTCAGCGTCATGCTGAAGCTGAAGCTGTTCCCGTCGACCGCTCCGTCCTCGATGTCGAACTCTCTGGTGCCACCGCCACCGCCACCACCACCGCGTCGACCACCGAGCGTGAGCGTGAGCGTACCTGTGAGCGAGCCGCCGCTCTGCACTAGTGCGAGCGTCGAGGTCCGTTGGCCACGCTGTGTCTCCTGCGTGAGCTCCCACGTTCCCGTGAGACTCTGGGCCGCGACCGGGGCCGCGGAGAGAGCCGCTGCCGCGACGAACGCGGCCAAGACTGTACCATACTTCATGGAGGACTCCTGTCCCGTAGCGAAAACTGCCTTACCAGCATGAAAGACCCGGGAAAGGGATTGTTCGTTAGCACGCGTCCGCGCAAGGGTGCCCGCTTCGGAGGCTCCCTAGGCTCGACGCACCGCTTCTACGAAGGCGGACAGTGGGGCGCTCATGAGTTACCCCGCCGGGTCCCGTATTCCTGAGCACAGATCGACACCTGCCTGTCGCACCGTGCGAATGGCCTCCGCGACATTCTCGGGCCCGAGGCCACCGGCCAGGAAGACCGGAACGTCGAGGCGCGAGACGATTTGGGCGCTGACTGCCCAGTCGTGCGTACGGCCGGTCCCACCGAGTTCTGGGACCAGGGCGGATGGTCGACCGGAGTCGAGCAGCACGAAATCCGAACCGACCGCCGCGGGCTGGGCCTGCTCGAGCGCCTCAGGCCCACCAACGTGCACGACTTGGAGGATGTCGATGGACCCGGCGGCGGCCTTGATCGAGAGGCGAACGTCGGCAGGCACCTCCCCGACGATCTGGACGGCCGTGACTCCGGTCGTTCGCGCATGTTCGATAATCGAGTCGGCGTCGGTGTGTGCCGTCAGTAGAACAGCGGTGACTCCCGTTGGCACCGCGCCGACAATCTCTGCGATGCGGTCGGCGGCGATGGGGCCGGGGCCGCTCGGCATGGCCGCCACCAGTCCCACGTGAGTCGCACCTGCTGCGGCTGCCATCTCGACCTCGGTGTCGTTTTGGATGCAGCAGATCTTGATGAGCACCGGGGGAGGCGCGCGATCCTAGAAGAGCTCGCCGGCGTCGTGCTAAAGCGGCTCGCCTGGGGGCCTCACCTGCCCTCTCGGATTCTTCGCCTTCTGCACGAGCTTTTCGATCTTGGTGACCAGGTTGTCGTCCTCCGGGTCGCTCACACCGAACAGCCCGTCCTCGGACTCGGCCTAGTCCATCCGCTCGATTACACCGTGCAGATTGATCCACTTGTCGAAGCGCTCACTCATGCGCACGACCGAATAAAAGAGTCGGGGGCGCTTGCCACGCCCGGCGATGAAATCGATGGCGATCGCGCCGATGGACACCCAAAAGGCGAACAAGTCTATCGCGCCGTCGAGCAGCAACTTGACCTGGAAGATCGCGAAATCTCGGAGCGTAGCGTTCCGCGTGGCGACCATAAGTGGCTTCTTATGAGGCATGTCTACAAGGCATCATGTTTGCGCGCGTTGTGACAGGCCCTTACGTCACGATAGGGAAGGAGGTTCAGATCTGATCGTTCAGCGGCATCGTCGCGGGGTGTGTCGACTAGGAGCGGTCAGGAACCTTCCCCTTGAGGGGTCGTAGGAAAGAAACTCGCCGCGCCTGACAATCCAGAAAACACTGCCGATGAGGCTCACTTGCAAAGCCAGCTCAACGCTGGCCGTTTTCGCCGTCTCCCTGTCCGTCGGGGCGTGCGAGCCGCTCGCTGACGCGCTGGAAGAGCCCACGCAGTTCGTCTCACCGGGGTCAGAGCTCATGGCCCAGCAGGCGCCGCAGGTCCAGCGCCCAACCGCCTCAGGCGCGCGCGGGCCACGCATGGACCCTTCGGAGGCTTCGGGTCGCTGGCCATTCTATTGGACGCGGGCCGCGTACTCTGGCTACGGGCGTGGCGGTTGGGGCCGCGGCGGTAGTTGGGCCACCGACTTCCCGAAGGGCGATCGGCAGTTCCTATTCGTGCTCAAGCGACTCGTGCGCCTCGACGCGCACGACTGGGAGAACGCAGTCAGCCTGGCGGACCCGGTGCTCCGGCGCTTCCCGGTCATCTACATGGTCGAGCCCGGCTACATGGACATGACCGACTCCGAGGTCGCAGGGCTCCGCCGTTTTCTCGACGCGGGTGGCTTTCTGATCGTCGACGACTTCTGGGGCATGCGGGAATGGAACGTGTTCGAGTACAACATGCGCCGCGTCTACCCGGAAAGGCCCATCGTCGATATCAGGCTCGACCACAAGATCTACTCCGCGTACTACGATATCGAAGAGGTCAAGCAGGTGCCGGCCATCGGCTTCACTCGCCGCGGATCCACCGCTGAGTGCTGGGGCTGCGAGCCCGAGGTCAAGGGCATGTACGACGATGAAGGCCGACTCATGGTCATCATCAACTTCAACACGGATCTGGGAGATGCCTGGGAGTGGGCCGAGGATCCTTCATACCCTCTCCAGTATTCGACGTACGCCTACGAAATGGGCGCGAACATGATCGTCTACGCGATGAGCCACTAGAAACCTCGGGACGACCACGATGGACCGCATCTTCGAATTCTTTTTCAAGTACCGACCCCTCGTGTTCGAGCAGGGAGACTTCACGTTCGCTGCACCGGGCACCGTCCGCATGTGGCTGATCGCGGCGGGAGTGGTCGGGGCCGCCGCCGTGGCGAGCTACACCGTCGCCCGAGCCAAGAGCACGGTCTTCGATCGCAGGATCATGGCCGGGCTGCGCGTCGCGCTGTTCGCGCTGCTCGTCTTCTGTCTCCTGCAGCCGGCACTCATTCTTTCGACGGTGGTGCCGCAGCAGAACTTCGTCGGCGTGCTCATCGACGACTCCCAGAGCATGCTGCTGCTGGATGAGTCAGGCACCCCCCGCACGTCCTTCTTGCAGGATGCGTTCACGCCGGACGAGAGCGAGCTGCTCACCGCTCTGTCCGATCGCTTCGTGCTTCGCTTCTTCCGCTTTTCCGATGTCGCGAGCCGCATCGACGGGCTCGGTGACCTGACGTTCGACGGCACACACACCGACCTCGGTGGCGCACTCGACGCCGCGCGCGAGGAGCTGTCGGGCGTGCCGCTGTCGGGCCTCATCCTGATCACCGACGGCGCGCACAACTCCGACCGGCCCCTGACCGAGTCCTTGGTCCCACTCCAGGCGGCCGGCGTCCCAGTTTTCACGGTGGGACTCGGCGAAGAAGTAGTTGCCCCCGACATCGAGATGGGGCGGGTCGAGATACCGCGATCCGTGCTCGAGGGCTCTGCACTCGTCGTGGACGTCGTCGTGACGCAGATCGGGCTGGGACGGAGGACCGTGCCGATCATCGTTGAAGACGACTTGAAGATCCTGGCTGAGGAAACAGTCGACCTGGGCCCGGACGGAGAGCCGGTCGTCGCACGCATCAGCCTGAAGCTGGAAGGCGAAGGTCCCAGGCGTATTCACTTCCGCATCCCGCCTCAATCGGGGGAGCGCGTCGAACGTAACAACGCTCGCACGGTCCAGATCGAAGTGCGCGGGGAACGGGAGAAGATCCTGTACCTGGAGGGTGAGCCCCGTTTCGAGCTGAAGTTCATGCGCCGGGCCGTAGCCGACGACGAGAATATCCAGCTCGTGATCTTGCAACGCACCGCAGAAGGCAAATTCCTGCGCCTGGAGATCAGCGACAGCACCGAGCTGCAGTTCGGCTTCCCCGCCAGCCGCGAAGAGTTGTACCACTATCGCTCGCTGATCATCGGAAGCGTGGAGGCTTCATTCTTCGCTCACGACCAGCTTCAGATGATCGCCGACTTCGTGTCCGAGCGGGGGGGCGGCCTGCTCATGCTCGGTGGCCGCAGCGCTTTCGCTGAAGGCGGCTGGGCAGGCACGCCGGTCGAGGAGGTGATGCCGGTGGTGCTGGGCGAGCCCGCCGGTGGCGAAGAGGGCTTCTTCGCGGAGATCGTTGTGAAACCGACGCCCGCGGGGCTGGCGCATGCCGCGGTTCAGCTCGGCGAGGACGGCGAAGGCGTGAGCGAACGCTGGGATTCGCTCCCCCCCGTCACGATCGTCAACCCGATCTCGGAAGTAAGGCTCGGAGCGACCGTGCTACTGACCGGAACCAGCCCCGACCTGCCCGATGATCAGGTGGTACTGGCCTTCCAGCGTTACGGGCGGGGCAAGTCCATAGCGATGACGGTGCAGGACTCCTGGCTGTGGCAGATGATACCTGCGCTCGAAGATCAGAGTCACGAGACCTTCTGGAAGCAGGTTCTGCGGTGGCTCATCGACGGCGTGCCAGAAAGCGTCGAAGTGGTCACGGACCAGGAGCAGGTGGAGCCTGGGGAGAGCGTGCGTATCATCGCCACGGTCGGTGATTCCACGTACATCGAGGTGAACGATGCGTCTGTGACTGCGCGCATCACGAGCCCGAGTGGGCTCATCGAGGAGGTTCCGGTAGAGTGGACCGTCGAGCGTGACGGTGAATACGTGGTCGAGTTTCGGCCGAGCGAGCTCGGCGAGTACGAAGTCGAAATCACTGCTGAGCGAGATGGGAACACGCTGGGCTCCGACCGCACCTATCTGTACACCGCTGCCAGCGACGAAGAATACTTCGGTGCGAACCGGCACACGCAGACGCTACGCCGTATCGCCGATGAGACGGGCGGTCAGTTTTACACTCCCGAGGACGTCGCGTCGCTCCCCGACGACATCAGGATTACGGGCGCGGGCGTGACGCTCGTAGAGCAAATGGCGCTCTGGGATATGCCGTTCCTCTTCTTCCTGATGCTGACACTCATGGGCGCGGAGTGGGGCTTCCGCCGCTTGAGGGGCCTGGTGTGATCCAGGGTCGCGTGCCCATCGCCGGCGCGCGCGTTCTTCTCGCCACGCTGCTCACGGGCATCGTGTTTCCGCTGGGTTTGCAAGCCCAGGGCGAGACGCATGCGATCATCGTCGTGGGACTGGGTGGCAGCGCCCAGTACCGGGAGCGCTTTCACAACCAGGCAGCCGCCTTGAAGGCCGCGCTCACGGAGCGGCACGGCATCCCCGCAGAAAATGTGATCTATCTGGGCGAGCGACCGGAAGACGCGCCCGACGTCATCGCGGACAAGTCGACGCGCGCCAACCTTTTTAGGGTGTTGGGCGAGGTGGGTGCGCGCGCCCAGCCTATGGATCGCCTGCTCTTGGTTCTGATTGGGCACGGGACCTCGGATCGCAACGAAGCTCAGTTCAACATTTCAGGCCCCGACCTCACCCCTTCGGACCTGCAGACCGCCCTCATCCCCTTCCCGACGCAAACCATCGCGCTCGTGCACACGGGTAGCGCTAGCGGAGGCTTCCTCACTCCGCTGTCGGGTCCCAACCGGGTCATCATTACCGCAACGCGCACCGGCCGTGAGCGCAACGCGACGGAGTTCCCCGAGTTCTTCGTCGAGGCATTCACAGACGACGGTGCGGATCTGGACCACGACGAGCGTATCTCCCTGCTCGAAGCGTTTCTGTACGCCCGCCAAGAGGTCGAGCGGCGGTACCAAGAGCAGAACGAGCTCCTCACAGAGCACGCAATCCTGGACGACAACGGCGACGGCGAAGGAAGCCACGATGCCGGACTCACGGGACCGGACGGCCTGCTCGCGGCGACGTTCCAACTGGGTGGAGCCGCAGGAACTTCGGCTCAGACCCCTGACGATCCGGAGCTCGTTCGCCTCTACGAAGAGCGCGTCGAGATCCAGGAGAGCATCAGTCAGTTGCGAGCGGTGCGTGACGCCTTGGCAGAAGACGCATACCTAGCGGAGATGGAGGAGCTGCTCGTCGAACTGGCTCTCAAGACCCGTGAAATCCGAGCGCTCGAGGGTGGCAACGAGTGAGACCCGTAGGATCGCTATGGGTCCTATTGTTCCTGTGGGCCTTGCCGGTGGACGGCCAGACCGTCACCGAGGCCGACGAGGACCTGCGTAGCGGCAATTACGAGGACGCCGAACGCACCTTCAGACGCGCGCTCAGGGACGACCCGTCGTCGCTCAGCGCACGCCGGGGCCTGATCGAGGTGCTCGTAACCACCGGTGAATACGACGATGCGCGAAGCGTTGCGCTCGAGGCTCCGGAACCGGTGGGCATCGCCAACTCGCTGGGCGAGGTTCTCGTACTCAGCGGGAAGCTCGACGAAGCCGATGCGGCGTTTCGGCGAGCGATCGATGGCAACGCGCCGGACGCGCTGACCGCGGAAGCCAACCTCGCGGAGCTTCTCTTCAATCGCGGCGAACTCGACGAGGCGATGAGACGCTTCGACCGCTTCATCGACGTGTACAACGCGGCAGACGGTAGACTGCGTGCCGCGGAGCTCGTCGCGGTAGGGCGCGCGATGAGCTACCTCGGGCGCACGACTCCGGTGCTCTTCCACGACGCGCTCAAGGCCTACGACGAGGCGTCCGGCGTCGATCCGGGATGGGCCGAGCCACTCGTGCGGGTTGGAGCACTATTCCTCTCGAAATACGACAGCCAATCGGCTCAGACGGAGTTCAATAAGGTCCTCGCTCTAAACCCCCGCCATCCTGCTGCGCTACTCGGGCTCGCGGAAGCGCTCGAATTCGACAACGCCCCGGGGGCGAGTAACGTGCTGAATCGGCTGCTGGAGGTGAACCCGAACCATGCGGAGGCCAGGGCCCTGCTCGCCGCCCAGCACCTGACTCGCGAAGGGCATGCGGAGGCGCGCGCTGAGGCTGAGAAGGCGCTCGGTGTGAACCCCAACGCGCTAGTGGCGCTGACTGCGCTCGCGGGTTCGCACATGCTCGCTGGGGATGACGCTGACTTTCGCGAGGTTCGCTCACGCGCACTAACCATCAACCCGCGGTATGCGGCGCTCGACGCGACGCTCGCCGAGCTGTCTGTTCGCACACGCCGATACGCACAGGCGGTCACACGCGCCAAGGCTGCGATCGAGCTCGACTCGGCCTCCTGGGAGGCGTGGGGTCTGCTCGGCTTGAACGAGCTGCGCCTGGGCAACATCGAAGTGGGAAACGCCCACCTCGAACGCGCCTTCGAAGGCGACCCCTACAATCCGTGGTTCAAGAATACCCTCGACCTGCTGGACACCTTCGAGCGCTTCGAGTCGATCTCGACGGAGCACTTCGAGCTCTTCCTGCACGGCACCGAGTCGGACTTACTCGCGACCTACCTGGCCCCTATCGCGGAAGAGGCCTACGACAGCCTCTCCCGCCGGTACGGAGTCGAACCGCCGCTACCAGTTCGGGCTGAGCTCTTCCCGAGTCACGCGGACTTCTCGGTACGTACTCTCGGTGAGCCGGGGCTCGGCGCGCTCGGTGTCAGCTTCGGAAGCGTGCTCGTCATGGACTCTCCCGGCGCGCGCGAGCTCGGCGACTACAACTGGGCGTCGGTCTTCTGGCACGAGCTCGCGCACACGTTCCACTTGGGTATGACCGACCACCGTGTGCCGCGTTGGTTCTCCGAAGGCCTCGCAGTGCACGAGCAGCGCAAGGCGCGCCCCGGATGGGGTCACCAGCCGGACATCCCGTTTCTGCGAGCGCTCCGGGACGGCGACCTCAAGAAGGTGAGCGATCTGGACGACGGTTTCATGCGGCCCGACTATCCGCAACAGGTGATCTTCTCCTACTACCAGGCGTCGCTCGTCTTCCAAGTCATCGAGGAGCGGTACGGCTTCGACGCCATTCGCAACATGCTCGAAGGGTACCGCCGCGGGGAGACCACGGTGGACCTCTTCGAGTCCGTCCTGGACAAGCCACTCGAGGAGTTCGACGACGAGTTCGACGACTACCTGAAGACGCGCTTCAGCGGGCCGCTGCGGGGACTCGTCGAAGTCGGTGACCCGCCGGGCGCGACAGCGAACACCAGCGATCTGGAGAACTTCGTGCTGGGCAATCCCGGGGACCTGGTCGGGAGGCTCCGGTTGGGCGCTGCGCTGATCCGTGAGCAACGGTTCGACGACGCCAAGCCTCACCTCGACGCGGCACTACGCATTTTTCCCGAGTATGGCGGAGCGGACAGCCCCTATTGGTATTTGGCGCAGATCCACCGGGCGGAAGGCGACCTGGAGCGCGCCGCCGCCGCGCTGGAGCGTCTGACCGACTTTTCCGAGTCCAACTACGCCGCCTTCGTGATGCAAGCCGACCTGCTCGAGCAGCTCGGTCGCCCCGAGCAGGCGGCGCGCTCGCTCGACAAGGCAGTGCTCATCTGGCCCTACGACATCGACCTGCACCTGCGCCTCGCCGAATTGCACAGCCAAGTGAGTTTCTTCGAAGGAGCCGTGCGCGAGCGCTCAGCAGTCGTTGCTCTCAACCCCACAGACATGGCGGAAGCGCTCTACCTGCTCGCGGTGGCTCACCAGGACGCGGGCGACCGCATGAGCGCGCGCCGCGCGATCTTGCAAGCGCTCGACCTTGCGCCCAACTACGAAGAAGCTCTTGAACTACTGCTCGAGATCCGGGCGGGTCGATGAGCGGCGGCAAGATCCTGATTGCGCTGCTGCTTGTCGGCACCGCTACAGCGTGGGGTGTAGGCACCGGGGAGTCCCCGTCGGCGCCGAGAGAGGGTGCCGCGGCTGCAGCAGCGCAGTCGTACGCCGACATCAACGCACCGTTCGACAGCAAGTACCACTTCGTGCGCATACGGTACGACGGCGGCGGCGGCTTCCGGGGGTTTCGACGCGGCCGGCGCGGCGAAACGTGGTCACACGACTATCCCCGTGCCGAGTACAATTTCCTGCAGATCCTCAAGGAAACGACCTACCTGGGAACGCAGGCGGAGGGTTCGAACGTCCTGACGTTCGACGACCCGGAGCTACTCAAGTATCCCATCGCGTACATCGTGGAGGTGGGCTACTGGAACCCGAGCGACGACGAGGTACGGGCGCTCGGTGAGTACCTCTTGAAGGGCGGATTCCTGATCGTGGACGACACTCGCGACGAGCGAGGGTTCGAGTTAAGGAACTTCGCCGCTCACATGGAGCGAGCGCTGCCAGGGCTCGCGCTCGTTACCCTCGATCATGACCACGACATCTTCGACTCGTTCTTCCGTGTCGATCCGCTAGCCGTGATTCCCCCTTATGGACCGCGAGACGCTCAGTACTACGGGATCTTCGAGGACAACGATCCTGAGAAGCGCATGCTGGTCATGTTCAATTTCAACAACGACATCGCGGAGTACTGGGAGTACAGCGACATGGGATACTTCCCCATCGACCTGGCTAACGAGGCGTACAAGCTCGGTGTCAACTATGTCGTGTATGCGCATACGCACTAGATCCGGCACAAGCATTGCGCAGAAGGCTTTACTGAACGACTAATGCTGGCCCTCAACGCCCCCAGACCCGGAGAACACCTTGGTGGATGACGTGATCGGCACGGTTGTGCTCGACAGCCCAGACGACGTGGCACTCGCGGACAAAATGAAGAACGGCCGTGAGCAGATCCTGAGCGAGCTCCGCAAGCTGATCATCGGTCAGGGGGACGTGATCGAGGAGGTCTTACTCACGCTCTTCGTCGGTGGCAACAGCCTGATCGTGGGCGTGCCCGGGTTGGCCAAAACACTCCTGATCCACACGATCGCGCAGGTCGTCGATCTCAAGTTCTCGCGCATCCAGTTCACGCCGGACCTGATGCCCTCAGACATCACCGGCACCGACATCATCCAGGAAGATTCGGAGACGGGACGCCGTGAGATGGTCTTCGCGGAAGGGCCGGTGTTCACGAACATCCTGCTCGCCGACGAGATCAACCGGACTCCCCCGAAGACACAGTCCGCGCTTCTCGAAGCGATGCAGGAACACCGGGTCACGGTTCAGGGCCGCACGTACACGCTCGAGGAGCCATTCTACGTCTTCGCCACCCAGAACCCCATCGAGCTCGAGGGCACATACTCACTGCCAGAGGCACAGCTCGACCGGTTCATGTTCCAGATCATCATCGATCACATGAACGAGGACGACGAGATGGAGGTCGTGCGCACGACGACCGGCATTCTCGACCCGGAGTTCAGCCACGCAATCACGGGTGCCGACCTCGTCGCGTTCCAGGAGCTGGTGCGGCGCGTGCCGGTTTCGGAGTCTGTGCTCAAATACGCAGTGGCGCTCACGCGCGCGAGCCGCCCCAGCGCCAACGGCGACGCGCTCGACTTCGTGAACAAGTGGATCGCGTACGGTGCCTCAGTCCGGGCGGCGCAGTACCTCGTGCTGGGCTCGAAGGCTCGCGCGATCACGCAGGGCCGCTACCACGTCTCGTTCGAAGATATCCGTGCCCTCGCGCAGCCCGTGATGCGCCACCGCGTGCTCACGAACTTCCACGCGGAATCAGAAGGAAAAACTGCTAGCCAGTTGGTTGATATGTTGCTCGAGGCGGTGCCGGTCCCTGCGTCGGGGATGTAGGAGGCGTTCATGATGGCGCGCGCGCGAGCTCAGGCCTCTGCCAGAGGCGGGACCCAGTTCCTCGACCCCGCAGTGCTCGCCCGCATCAGCAACCTCGAGTTGCTCTCCAGAACGGTGGTCGACGGCTTCCTGACCGGGCTGCATCGCTCGCCCTACCTCGGCTTCAGCACCGACTTCGCCGAGCATCGGCAATACATGCCAGGCGACGACGTGCGGCTCATCGACTGGAAGCTCTTCGCGCGCTCAGACCGTCACTACATCAAGCTCTTCGAGGCCGAGACCAACACAAACTTCATGGTGTTGCTCGATGTCTCCGCGTCGATGAGCTACGGCAGTCACGAAGTTACGAAGCTCGACTACGCGCGGTACCTCGCAGCCTGTCTGACCTTCTTCTCACATCGGCAGCGCGACAGAGTGGGCTTGGTCACGTTCGATCAAGAAATCGTAAAGTACGTGCCCCCGTCCATGAAGCGGATGGACACGATCCTGCACGTGCTCGACCAGGCCGAGGCCGGACGCGCCGGAAGCCTCAAAGAGCCCGCGATGCAGATGGCGGAGCTGCTGGGGCGAAAGGGCATCGTAGTCGTGATCTCGGATTTCTATGAAGATCCGGATACTGTACTGGCAGCGATCGCGCCGCTGCGGGGCCGCGGCCACGACGTGATCGTCTTTCACGTCATGGACCCCGCCGAGCTGGGCTTCCCCTTCGATCAGCCATCGGGTTTTGAGGACCTCGAGACCGGAGAACAGATCCCGGTGATTCCGAACCGACTGAAGGACGACTACATCCGGCTGGTGAAGAATCATCTCGCGGAGCTCGAACGTCGCTTCACCGACAACCGCATCGACTACACGTTGCTCGACACTTCGAAGCCGCTCGACCTGGCACTCTTCCAGTACCTGCTGGCCCGCGAACACTCGAGTCGGAAACGATGAGTTTGGCGCTTCTCGTCCCGCTGTTTCTGCTCGGGTTGGCAGGCGTCGTTGTTCCCATCGTCTTGCACCTCACGCGCCGCCAGCGGCGCAACGTGGTGCACTTCCCGTCGCTCATGTTCCTCGAGCGCATCCCGTATCAGGAGCAGCGCAGAAGGCGGATTCACTATTGGCTCCTGCTATCGCTGCGTGCGGCCGCGCTCGCGCTGGTGGCTGTTGCGTTCGCGCGTCCATTCTTCGAGCGAGACACATCAGGTGTGGGAGCGGCATCCGGCCCGCAGGAGGTCGTCGTCCTGATCGACCAATCGTACAGCATGGAGATCGCGGACCAGTTCGACCGCGCGCTCGACGAAGCTCGCAGGATCTTCAACGAGCTCGGCCCTCTGGATCGCGCCAGCCTGGTGATGTTCGGGCAAGGTGCCCGCGTCGTCACGCGCTCGACCGCGGATCGCTCGCAGCTCACGCGAGCCCTCGACACTGTCCAGATCAGCTCCTCAGCTACGCGGTTCGGTCCGGCCCTGAAGGTCTCACAGACAATCCTGGAGGAGTCCGAGCTGCCTAGCGGTGAAGTCTTCTTGCTCACCGACTTCCAGCGTAACGCATGGACCGGCGACGAAGGCATCCAACTGCCTGCAGGCTCCAAGGTCACGGCGGTCCAGCTCGGTGACGAGACTTCAGACAACATCCAGGTCGCCGATGTCGCTCTCGCCCGTGAAGCGGTTTCCGGCCGCGAGAGAGTGACGGCGACCGCGCGACTAACGCGCCGCGGCGGAGAACAGGCCAAAGAGGTGATGGTGTCTCTCGAAATCGACGGGCAAGAACTCCAGTCACGCCCGGTCACGATTCCGCCGAACGGATCCGCAACCGTAGCGTTCCAGCCGTTCACGCTCTCTCAGCCTCACACCCGTGGCGCAGTGCGCGTACCCAGCGATGACCTGTCAGCCGACAATGCGCACTACTTCGTCGTCTCGCCGGGAACCGCGCTCTCGATGCTCGTCGTCGAAGGTGGCGCCGCCGCGCGCGATGCCAGCCTCTACCTGCAACGTGCGTTGGCGATTTCCGAGCGCCGCCCCTTCGACGTCAACTTCCGTCGAAGCAGTGTGGTGCGGGCGCAGGACCTCGTTGGCACGGATGGCGTCATCATCAACGACGCGAACATCGATGGCGCTTCGGCGGAGCGTTTACGCCGTTTCGTCGACGCGGGCGGTGGTCTCCTGCTCGTGCTCGGCCAAGCTTCCGGCTGGCCAAACTCCGCTGCGGACATGTTGCCCGGTACCATCGGGCAGGTTCAGGACCGTCTCCAGAGTCGCGGTGGACGGCTCGGGTTCCTCGAGTACGGACACCCGGTCTTCGAGCCCTTCGCGGGCCCGCGCAGCGGCGACTTCACTGGAGCACGCTTTTTCCGGGCCCGTGACTTCACGCCCGCGGATTCCGCCACCGTGCTGGCTCGCTTCGACGACGGCTCGGTCGCGTTGGCCGAGTTGCGGTACGGGCGAGGAACCGTGCTGGTCTGGACTTCGACCTTGGACAATTTCTGGAATGATCTGGCGCTTCAGCCGGTCTACTTGCCGTTCGTGCACCGGATCTCCGAGTACGTGGGCGGACGCACAGAGGCTTTGCCGTGGTTCACCGTCGGGCAGGTCGTAAACCTCGCCGACCCCGAGGCTCTGCAAACCGCCGGGCTGGTCTCTGCGGAGGCCGCGGGTCTGGTGGATGGACTCGATCAGGTGGCGCTGACGCCTTCTGGGAAGTCCGTGCGACTTCCCGCCGGAGACGGGCCCCGCTACCTGCTGCTCGAGGAGCGCGGCTTCTATATGGTGCGACCTCCCGGATCGGATCCGGACCGACCCTTCGTGATCGCCGTGAACGTCGAGCTCGAGGAGTCGAACCTGGCGAGGATCGACGTAGAGGAACTGGTGGCGCAGGTAGGCACCGCGACGGTAGGGCCCGAAGACGGACCGGACTTCGCGCAGGCAACTGAGATGCGCATGGTGGACCAGGAACGTAGGCAGTCGCTGTGGCGGTGGGTCTTGCTCGCCGCGTTCTCTCTGTTCGTTAGCGAAACACTGCTCTCGAATTGGGTATCCAGAAAAGCAGGGGTACCTGGCGTGGCCACGAGTTGAAACGCCCCCTAGCTTGGGCATGGGATGCAGAAGGAGTGGAACATGAAGGACTCTGACAGGCGGATGGCGAACAACAGGCTACGCGAGCTGGTCTCGAGCGTTCGGTGGCGCTGGCGCACGCGGATCTTTCTGCGGGGACTCACTTGGGTAGGGGTCCTATCGGTCGCCGTCCTCTTCCTGTCTGCCATCGGCCTGGAACAGATGCGCTTTTCCGCCGATGCCGTTATCTGGCTGCGTGTGCTCACCTGGGGCACCTTGGCCTTGACCACAATCTGGTTCATCGTGCGACCGTTGCTCAGACGGGTTACGGACGAGCAGGTGGCGCTCTACCTCGAGGAGCACGAGCCAGCGCTTGAGCACGCAGTGGTGTCGGCGCTCGACGCAGATAACGCCAGCTTCTCACCGGCCCTGGGAGAACAGTTGGTGCAAAGCGCGCTCGACCGAGTGCGCAAAATCGAGTTCGGGCGCCGAGTGGAGCAATCCGCGCTCTACCGATTCGCAGGTACGCTGACCGCGGTGGCCATGTTCGGTTTGGCTTTCGCGCTCATGGGCCCATCCAGCTTGCGATACGGGCTGGCGGCGCTGCTGTTCCCGACCATGGACGCCGCCTCGGTAAACCCCTACTCCATCAGCGTGCTGCCTGGGGATACCACGATATCACGGGGCTCCGATCAGATGGTCACCGCGACGCTCGAGGGCTTCGACGGTGGAGACGTGTCGGTGTTCATGCGTTCGGGGTCCGATGAGACATTCCAGCGACTCAGCATGCTGCGAGACCCGATCGACGGCTACGAAGTCATGCTATTGGCGGTGGATGACCGCACCGAATACTTCGTCGAGTCCGCTGGAATCCGATCCTCCACGTTCTCGATCGATGTCGCAGACCTTCCCCATGTGGACCGACTCGACCTCACCTACTACTTCCCGCGCTACACGGGCCTCGATCCCCGGACGCGAGAGGACGGCGGTGATGTCGCGGCCCTCGCAGGCACCCGCGTCGATGTTCGTATTCACCCGACCATGGCGACGCCAGGCGGTCAGTTGCTCAGGGACGGGGCGCCTGTAACGGACCTCACGGTAGAAGCCGACGGTACGCTGCTCGCTTCGTTCACCGTGTCTGAGCCCGGCTTCTATTCGATAGTGCTCGCCCGAGACAACGGCGAGATGGTGCCGGCGTCGCCCGAATACAACATCGACGTGCTCGCTGATCGGGCACCGTCGATCCGGTTCTCGGACCCCGGGCGGGACATCACCGCCTCGCCGATCGAGGAGGTGTACCTCGAGGTGCGCGCCGACGACGACTACGGCATCGGAGACATCCGCCTGGTCTACTCGGTCAACGGCGGTGAAGAGGACACTTTGTCGATCTTCGAAGGATCGGGTGCCTCGCTGTCTGAAGTCTCCACAGGCCACACGCTCTTTCTCGAGGATTGGGAGTTGGAGGTCGGTGACCTGGTGTCCTACTACGCGCTCGTGCGGGACAACCGAACCCGCTCCGGTGGCAAGCCGGTCTCGAGCGACATGTTCTTCCTGAGCGTCCGCCCGTTCGAGCGTGCGTATCGCCAAGCTGAGCAAGGTGGCGGCGGTGGCGGCGGTGGGCAGCAGGAGGAGACCGCGCTGTCCGAGATGCAACGGCAGGTGATCTCGGCCACTTTCAATCTCATCCGCCAGGAGGACAGCTACGGCGCGAGCGAGTTCAGCGAGAACGTGGTCAGCGTATCGCTCGCCCAGGGACGACTGAAGGAGCAAGTCGGCACACTCCTGCAGCGCATGGAAAACCGTGGTCTGACGCGCACAGATCCAGGCTTCCGAGACGTGTCCGCCATCCTCCCGAAGGCGGTGGAGGCGATGAGCAAGGCGGAGGAGGATCTCGCGGCGCAGGAGTTGCGCGCTGCATTGCCCGACGAGCAAACCGCGTTGCGCTTCCTTCAGCAGGCTGAGGAGACCTACGAGCGCTACGTGCAGCAAGAACAGAATCAGCAGGGGGGCGGAGGAGGCGCCGGGCAACAAGCGGCCGAAGACCTTGCCGACCTCTTCGAACTCGAGCTCGACAAGCTCAAGAACCAATACGAGATCGTCCGTCGCGGGCAGCAACAAGAGTCCGACAACGAGGTCGATGAGCTGATCGAGCAGTTGAAGGAGCTCGCGCGCCGGCAGGAGCAGGAGGCTGAAAGGCAACGACGACGGGCGCAGGCGCAGCAGGGTTCGGCTGGTGGCGGCCAAGCCCAGAGGGATTTAGCGGAACAGGTCGAAGAGGCCGCGAGGCAGCTTCAGCGCTTGGCGCGCGAGAACAATGACGCGCAACTCGAGCAGAACGCACGCGATTTGCAACAGGCGGCCGAACAGATGCGGCAGTCAGCAGCGCAAGGCGGCACCGCCGGGCAGAGTCAGGCGACGGAGGCGCAGAGAAGATTGGAGGACGTGCGGCGCCAACTCGAAGAGGCGCGTGCGGATCGCGCACTGCGCGACGCGGAGAACGCGATCGAGCGAGTCGCGGAGTTACAGCGGCAACAGCGAGAGGTCCAGCGGGACGTGCGGGGGCTTCCAGCGACTGGGGCTGAGCGGAGGGAAACCATCGACCAGCTCCGCGAACGCAAGGACCAGATGCACGAGACGGTCCAGGACCTCGAGCGCGAACTGGATCAGGCCGCCGCGAACAGCCGGGCCGACAATCCTGGAGCCGCTCGCGCGCTCCAGGAAGCCGCGACGCAAATCCGCGAGTCCAAGCTGAAAGAGAAGCTGCAGTACTCGCGCGGCACGATCGAGCAGTGGGACCCGCAGTCCGCGGTCACCCTCGAGCTCGACATCGAGTCGGACCTGCAAGCCCTGCGCGACCAGCTCGAGCGGGCGGCAGGTGCCTCCAGCGAGCGTGAAGTGAACCCTCTCGAGCAGGCGCTCGAGGAAGCCCGCGAACTCGTTCGCAGCCTGGAAGCGATGGACAGGCGCCTCGCCCAAGGGCAACAGCAAGGGCAGGAGGGGCAGCAGGGTCAAGAAGGCCAGCAGCAAGGACAAGAAGGCCAAGGTCAGCAGGGCCAAGAAGGCCAGCAAGGTCAGGAAGGCCAGCAGGGCCAAGGCCAGCAAGGTCAAGACGGTCAGCGAGGCCAGGGCCAGCAGGGCCAAGGTGGCCAGCGCGGAGGGCAGAACAGCCAGGCAGGCGGCGGCGGGCCCGACGGATACTCGTCAGACCGACGAGACGGCTCGTACTACAGCGGAGCCGTACGCGGAGACCCGCGCCCGTTCACCGATGAAGAGATCCGACAGCTGCGTGGTGAGTTCGGTCAACGCACCGATCAGGTTCGCTCACTTCAGGACCGGCTACGCGAGGCCGAGCAAGGATCTGCTCAGGATCTCCAAGCAGTCCTGGAGGCCATGGCCAGACTCGAGCGGGAAGGCATCTATGCTGACCCCGCTCAGGTTGCAGCGCTCAACGAGGACCTTCTCAACAGCCTGAAGCGTCTCGAGTTCGGGCTACGCCGCGAGGTGGAGGGCGAGCCCGAGCAAGGTGCGGCGCTCACAGGCTCAGACGAGGTGCCCGACGGGTATCGCGAGCTCGTGGAGGAGTACTACAGGGCGCTCGCGCGAGGGCGCCCGGGGGGCGGTGGAAACTAGCGGCTAGCTGCCCGCCGGGCCCTCGGAGGGCGCGGTACGCGCCGGTACCTCCCGACACGGCAGACAATTCAGCTATTCTGCGCCGTTGCGATCGATCAGGGTGCGGACCTTGTCCCTAAGCCCCTGCACTGTGAACGGCTTGGGAATGAAGTCCACTTCGGCGACGCGCACACCCTGAAGAATGATCTCGTCCTCGGTGTAGGCCGACATGAAGAGGATTCGCACCGCAGGGTAACGCGCACGGAAAATCTCACTGAGTTCGTGCCCGCCCATCCCGGGCATCACCACGTCCGTGAGCAGCAGTGAGATTCGTCCCTCATTCGCCTCCGCCATCGTGAGAGCCTCGGCGCCTCCACCTGCGCTGAGGACCTCATAGCCCCCCCCGTTTCAGCACCTTGCTGGCGACCTGCAGCACTGAGGGGTCGTCGTCTACGACGAGAAGCAGCTCCGTCACGCTCTCCGCAACCTCTAGCTCCGGAGAGGGTGGCCACCGACTTCGCCCGCGACGTCGTTTGGGATCGCCTGCTTGGGGGAGCGCTGGTCACGGCTGCCGCCGGCTTTGCCCCCGGCGCACCGTTCGACCTACGACTCGACACCGCACACGGGGGCGAGATCGTGTCTGCTCGACCCGGTTACCACTTCGCCGGCACGCTGGCCGATCTGGACGACAGCCTGCTCTTCGTGGAGTTGGAATGGCCGCACGTCGGGCTGTGTCTGAGCACCTACGGATCGAGTGAGGAGCACGTCGCGGCACTGCAACGTGAGCTCGACGCGAGAGTGGAAGTGGCCGGCCTCGGTGGATAATCGAAGGGATCACGAAGGGCGCGCAGCGTTACATTCCGCGGCGCGTCCTACTCCTTTCTAGCCCCCCGCCCGCATGTCTGGACCGCAGTTCATCTACCATATGCAGCGGCTCTCGAAGATCGTCCCGCCAAAGCGGGAGATCCTCAAGAACATCAACCTCTCGTTTTATCCCGGTGCCAAGATCGGCGTCGTCGGCGCGAACGGATCAGGAAAGAGCTCCCTCCTGCGCATTATGGCAGGCATCGATACCGACTTCCTGGGTGAAGCGTGGGCCGCGAAGGGCACGAGCATCGGGTATTTGGCACAGGAGCCGGAGCTCGACGAGTCCCTGGACGTGAAGGGAAATGTCGAGCTCGCGGTTGCCGAGATCCACGACCTTCTTCGCAAGTTCGAGGAAGTCAGTCTCACGTTCGGTGAGATCTCGAGCGACGAGGAGATGAACGCGCTCATCGAAGAGCAGTCGAAACTGCAGGACAGAATCGAGGCGGTAGGGGCGTGGGAGTTGGACCGGAAGATCGAGATCGCGATGGACGCCCTCCGCCTGCCCCCCGGCGACGCCGGTGTCACTACACTTTCGGGCGGTGAGCGCCGGCGGGTAGCGCTCTGCCGGGTCTTGCTAGAGCAGCCCGACATCCTGCTGCTCGACGAGCCGACCAACCACTTGGATGCCGAATCGGTCGCCTGGCTGGAGCACCACCTAGCGGCATTCCCGGGTACCATCGTAGCGATCACCCACGACCGGTATTTCCTGGATAATGTGGCGCAGTGGATCCTGGAGCTCGACCGCGGGCAAGGCATTCCCTGGAAGGGCAACTACACCTCCTGGCTCGAGCAGAAGAGTGAGCGGCTGCGTGTGGAGGAGAAAGGCGAGTCAGCCCGCCAAAAGACTCTGCAGCGCGAGTTGGAGTGGGTGCGAATGTCGCCTCGTGCGCGGCAGGCCAAGGGCAAGGCTCGCATCACGGCCTACGAAGAGCTACTTGATCGCGACGAACGCGAACAGGTGCGGACCGCGGAGATATTGATCCCAAAGGGTCCGAGGCTAGGGCGCACGGTGATCACCGCGAGCGGCCTGCGAAAAGGCTTCGGCGACCAGTTGCTCATCGACGATCTCTCTTTCGATGTGCCGGCCGGCGCAATCGTCGGCATCGTCGGCGGTAACGGCGCGGGCAAGACGACTCTCTTCCGGATGATCGTCGACGAAGAACAGCCCGACGCGGGCACGCTCGAATTGGGCCAGACCGTGGAGCTCGCCTACGTCGATCAGTCGCGCGATGAGCTCGATCCCGAGAAGAGCGTCTTCGACCTAGTCAGTGGGGGCCACGACATTCTCTATTTCGGGCGCGCGGAGGTGAACGCTCGTGCCTATCTGTCGTGGTTCGCCTTTCGCGGCGCGGACCAGCAGAAGAAGGCCGGGGTATTGTCGGGGGGCGAACGCAACCGCCTGCACCTGGCCAAGCTGCTGAAGTCGGGCGGAAACGTGTTGCTTCTGGACGAACCCACGAACGACCTGGATGTCGATACTCTACGCGCGCTCGAGAACGCCGTCCTGGACTTCGCCGGTTGCGTGCTGGTGATCTCGCACGACCGCTGGTTCCTCGACCGGGTGGCGACCCACATTCTCGCGTTCGAGGGTGATTCTCAGGTCATCTGGTTCGAAGGCAACCACACCGAATACGAAGACGACCGGCGCCGTCGCTTGGGCGAGGCGGCGGTGCAACCGCATCGATTGAAATACCGCAAATTGGTCCGGGACTGAACGGGGCACGCGCAGCGAGGTATTATTGAGAGCGGCCGGAGGACGAGATGCACGCCGGGGGGCGCCTGTGAAAATCAAAGATCTGGACCCACCAGCTGAACGAGTCAGCTCTCCCGAGGATCGAAACCGACTCCTGGCCGAGGCGATCGCGCACGCCGAGACCAAAGAGGCCAATTACCGGCAACCTTCGAAGCAGGGCCGCCGAACGGGCCAATGGAAGGGGCCCTTGTCGTTGGTCGTGCTCGGGCTCTCCGCCTACATCGGTTTCGCCCCGCCCCCGTGGCTGGCCGGAGCACCACTCCCGCAGGTTTCGAGCACGGAGCGTGGACGAGGCGTCGTCGCCGCGCTACAGATGCAAGCACGGCAAATCGAAGTGTTCCGGGCTCGGCACGGTCGCATACCTCGCACTTTGGACGAGGTGCCGGTATGGATCCCCGGCATCCGCTTCGTGCGTTCGAACAGCCGTGTCTACCAGCTGGTGGCCGCACACCCCAACGGACGCGCACGCGTCTACGATTCCGCCAAGCCGGACCCCGGAGTTTAGGGACGTCGAGGTCGGCTGGGGTCCCGGACCCCGCTCATGACGCTCTCCCGGAAGGACGCCCAAAGGTCGGGCGCGAGCATTGGCGACATGCTCGTGCTTCTCTCGATCCTCACGCTCGGTTCCGGGGCACCCTTCGGGAGGTCCCTACGTGAACAAGGTCGGGTCCGGATACTTCGAAGCCATGGGGCTCACGATCGTCAGGGGTCGAGCGTGCGAGCCCGCCGCCGACGCCGAGAATGCACCGCCGGTGACGATCGTCAGCGAGAGCATGGCCGCCGCTTACTGGCCAGAGGCTGACGCACTGGGGCAGTGCCTGCTGATTGGGCGCACGGAAGACGGGGATGTGCCCTGCTCAGAGGTGGTCGGCGTAGTCGAGAACCACCGTCGCCAGGAACTCGTCGAGGACGATCACTTTCTCTATTTCGTCAACCAGTGGCATCCGAGTTTCTCGGGACCGCCGCAGGCGATCATGGCCGGCACTACCGGTCCCGCGGACGAGTACATTGCTTCGCTACGCGCCGAAGCGAGCGGCGTATCCGGGCTCATTCGCTTCGTGAACGTGCACACGCTTCACCGATACATCGAGCCACATCTGAGATCCTGGAGGTTGGGTGCGCTCATGTTCACGCTCTTCGGCGTTCTTGCGCTGATCGTCGCGGGATGGGGCCTCTATTAGGTACTCCCATTCGACATTGCGCTGCGGCAGCACGAGCTCGGAGCGCGGTCGGCGCTCGACGCTGGCGTATCGCGAATCGTTCACCTCGTCATGCAGCGCGCGTTGATGGTCGTGGGTGTGGGAATCGGGTTCGCGGCGGCGTTCGCGGCAGCGCCATTCGTCGAGCCGCTTCTCTTCGGGGTCTCCGCGAGCGACCCGTCTGTCTACGCCGCGGTTGCCGCGGCACTTCTGGCGGTCGCCATCTTGGCGGGCTCTCTACCGGCTTGGTGAGCGAGCCGGGTCGATCCGCGGGAGGCTCTGCAAGCGGACTGAGGTCGCCGGCGGTGTCGAGCCCGGGTATCCTCACGGGATGATCCGCATTCATAGCCGTCCCGATCTCGACGAAGCCGTAGCCCTCGAAGCAGTCCGCGAGCACTACGGTCTCGACGGTACCCTGACTCCGTTGCCCGGATACCGAGACCGCAACTTTCTGCTCGAGGTCGAAGGCGGGGTACGCTACGTCGTGAAGGTGAGTTGTCCGGACCAACCTCAGACGATTCTCGAGTTCGAGAACCGCATGATCGAGCGGCTGGCGGAAGATACGAACGGCCTGGTCCCGGGACTCGTCGCGGCTCGCTCAGGTTCGACACTCGTCGAGCACGTGGACCCCGCGGGCTCGACCCACCGCCTGCGAATCCTCCACTTCCTGCCTGGTACCGTTCTCGCAACCGTCCGTCCTCGTAGCGAGGCACTCATGTTGGACATCGGGCGACGCATGGCGGACCTTGCCAGCGCGCTCGGCGCGATCCCCGACCACCCTCCAGCCCGCATCGACTTGGACTGGGCGCTGGGACCCGCCGGCGACGTCATGGAACGCGGACTCGCTCTGCTCGAGGGCGAAGAGCGCGCGCTGATCGAAAGAGTCATCTCCTCCTTCCGGGCCAAGGAACCAGAGTTCCTCGGCCTGGGCTCCCAGATGATCCACGGCGACGTCAACGATCAC